>Ga0172381_10005693_pt1 | contig 12594 bp, 17 predicted proteins | sample Leawel6488metaG_FD_119754 | JGI IMG/M metagenome (GOLD analysis project Ga0172381, IMG submission 119754) | Leachate microbial communities from a municipal landfill in Southern Ontario, Canada - Leachate well 64-88 metaG | ecosystem: Engineered > Solid waste > Landfill > Unclassified | place...
CCGACCACTTAATAACCACATTCGGCGGGGCAGCTTCCTATCCTGTTAGCGCCCCGCCTCTCCCCTTAGAGGATTTTGAAATATGGCCGATTTAGGGACAGTGACGTTATCCGAAGAAACCTATTCTTATATTAAGAAAATATCGTTTTCTTGGTTATCAGACGGCGACGGTAAGGCTACCAAAACAACGGAGGAATCTTACACGGGTGAGGTTATACGCCTTGTGACCGTTCCTGATGGGGTGGATGCTCCCGATGATAACTACAATATAGTTATCTTGGACGAGGATGGTACGGACATTCTGATGGGCGCAGGTGCAAGCAGAGACACGGCGAATACAGAACAGGTCTTGGCTACCTCTCTTGGATGTGTCGCTAATGACCAGCTATTTTTGTCAATTACGAATGCCGGAGCCGCCAACAAGGGGACCGTGTACCTTTATATACGCTAAGGAATGGTGGCAATATGGCGCAACCTGATTGGATAGCACATGCAAATTCAGTAACAACGATTGTCGGCTTTCTCGTCGCGGGACTGTTCACCATTGTTTGCTGGTTCCTCATTAGGACAATCGGGAAGATAGATGCAAACCAGACGGAGCTTTTCAAGAAATATGGCGACCATGAGCATCGTTTGTCGGTTTTAGAAGGCTCACATGCGGCTAGAACGGAGATGAATGTAAGGTGCTGAGAGGATAATAGATGGTTTCACCCGAACTCAGAACGAAAATAGAAGAAGCGGCAAGGATTCACGGTTTAGACCCTGATTTGGTCCATGCTTTCGTATTGACGGAATCCAGCGGCAATCCAAGGGCTACCCGCTACGAACCTGCTTTTTATCGCCGATATATCGCTCCCCACATTTCCAAATATACGGAATCAGAAGCGAAGGGCCGGGCTACAAGCTTTGGCTTGATGCAGATCATGGGACAGGTAGCGAGGGAGATTGGATACAAGGGAACATTTGAAGACCTGCTAAAGTCGGAGATGGGGCTGGATTGGGGATGCAAATATCTTAAACGGCAGTTGGTTAAATATGCGGGAGATGGAGCTATCGCAGCTTATAATGCCGGAAGTCCACGCCGGACAGACACGGGAAAATCTTTCAGGAATCAGGCATATGTAGATAAAGTCCTGAATTATTATAAAGAGTTAAAGAAGGTGAGCAAATGAAACGTTTAGCCGTTTCCGTTTTAATAACCTTGATGCTGGTCGGATGCACATCTACCCGGATAGCGACGAATATAGGAGCAAGAGTAGGAGATTCCTTTCGTGGTTCTTCCGCGAGAGGATTGGAATCTGCAAGTGAAATCAAATCTTGCTGGCCCTATGTTAGTGGACTTATTAGGGGATTATACGCTGACAATTACGATATTGAAGTACCGGTGGTAGCCAAGAATATCATTACCCAATTAGATGCCTTGGCAGCGAAAGAAAAGCTTACCGACGATGAAAAGGGCAAGATCATAGGCTATTACGTGCGGCTTGAGGCGTTGGCCTTAGAATTGGGTTGGTCTAAATACGGCGTGAATATCTATCAGATGATCGTGAAAGTGATTGGTTAAGTGGATACTGATGTTCTGGACAGCATCAAAATAGAGAGGATTCCTGGAACTGAATACGTTCGACTACTGGAACCATTTTTGTTTTACTCTGTAGTTCTCCGTAGTTGGTGTGCTATCCCCAAGGGATTTATCTATGACGAAGAATCCGTTCCGGTATTGCGAGGCACAAACCCCGAAGCTGGCGCAGTCCATGACTATCTGTGCCGGAAAGACAGCATTCCTCTCGTAGATAAGAAAACGGCTGCGGCAGTTTATCAGGAATTTCAAGCCTACTACGACAATATGGAGATGGGGTTTTTTAACAAGATTTGGGATTGGGTTAAACGGCAATTCAAGACCGATGTGGTGAAGGTAGCACCTGATTATTTCCATAAACACCGTGTCAATGCTTCATACGAGGAAATGAGCCAATGAATCTCACCCTTATCAGAAAAACATTTACCGACAAGTCAACCATTGGAGAATTGCTGATTGATGGGAAATTCTTTTGTCACACCTTAGAGGATATAGTTCGGGAGGTGAAAATACCCGGTCAAACGGCTATCCCTTACGGTTCTTATGAAGTCATCATTAATTACTCTAACCATTTCAAGAAGATGATGCCTCTCTTGATGAATGTTCCCGGTTTTGAAGGGGTAAGGATACACATCGGAAACATGAATAAGGACACCAGAGGATGCCTGTTGCTTGGTTACACAAAGGGTGCGGATTTTATCGGTCAGAGCAGTAAGGCTTTTACTGATTTTATCCCATTATTACAGTCTGGTTTGAAGGCAGGTAAGGTCAGAATCGACATCGTAAAAGGATAGTTATGCTGAACATAACCGACAAGGAAGTGGTTGTTATGGCTTTGGTGATAATCGGGATTTACTCTCTTTATCAGATGGGCGTGGACGCTGAAAACGTGATTACGTCAATAGTTTCCGGTTTGTGTGGAATAGCAGTGGGCAAGAGTTTAGAGGGTAAGCCATAATTAAGACAAACGGTGAAGGGAAAGAATCGACGGTGAACGCATGATAGTAATCCCATATCTCCAACCAGCAACCGAACCAGTGACCTGCGACGAATTGAAACTCGCAATGGGAGACTCAGGTTCTCTTGCGGACAATTCAACGCTTTATCCGTGCATCCCTGCGGCCTCGTACAATATCGACTATGAACTGATGACACTGGATGTAGTCCCTGCAACGGCATGGGTGGCAGGGGATATTATTACAGGACAGACCAGTTCCAAGACTTGCGTTATCGTGACGGTGATTACCACCAAGACTTTTATAGTCAAGAGCCGGTCAGGTGCCTTTACCCTTGGTGAAATTGTGGGCGTAACTGGCGTGGCGGCGAAACTGGCAGACCAGGGCGCAGCATTCCCGACATTCTCATCAACGTATAATTCTGGATACATGGTTCTGGGAACACCGATTGACGTATTAGGCCATACCTCTGTTGTTTATTTACGACCCATCAATAACGGCACAGGTGGCACCGTGGACGCTCGAATTACTGAGTCTGATGTAATCACTGGCCCGTTCACAGTCTGGTCAACGGCGGCGTTTACGCAGGTTACGGAAGCAACTGATACGGTAATCCAAGAACTTACCTATACCGGAAGCAAAAAGTACATCAGGGTTGAAGCGAAGCCCCTTGTGGCAGCATGTGAATTTTCCACCGATGTGATGGTTTGGGAGCCGGTGAGTGCGGAAGATAGCCTACTGGAAGAACTCATTGCGGCTGCGCGAATTTCGGTTGAAAATGATACGTCTAAGAAAATAATGCAGCAAACTTGGGATTATTACCCGCAGCGCTGGCCTTCAAGTGACCGAATTAGAATTCCATTCGGGAATCTTGTCAGCGTGACTTATGTAAAGTGGAAAAGCACAGACGGCACAGAAACGACTCTCGTAGAAAATACGGATTATGTCGTGGTGTCGAGGGGGGATCAGTGTGGGTTTGTCGGACTTCCATATCAAGGTTCATGGCCCACAGGGGAACTTTATCCCCACGATCCAATCACTATCCGATTCGTTTGTGGCTACGGTTTGGCCGCAGATGTTCCCGTAAATATCAAGCAGGCAATAAAACGTCGGGCGATTAACCTCTACATGAACAAGGGCGATGACGAAGACGGTCGGGTGCGAACACCTGACATGAGTTATCCCCGGATGATAAATAATATTGGCCGTTTATGGGATATGGAGTTTTTATAATGGGCATGAGAATTTACGATGACGATTTAGAGAAATTAATATCTGAAGGGGAAGAATGGCCGCCTCGTTGGATTAGCGGAAAGCATATCGTATTTGAACGTCCTCTTTGGCATGTGATTTTTAAGATGTTTGGATTCACTAAATATTATGGTCATAGCTGGCGGAGGATTTCATGAGGCTGGGCGACCTCAACAAAAACTTAATTTTCCAAGCCCCCTCCGGCAGCCCCGTAGTGTGGACGACCATATTCACCTGCAAGGGTGCGTGGTGGAATTTGAGTGGTGCTGAGAAGATTGCAGCCTTATCTTCCGGCAGCACGATAACAGGCAAGGTGCGGATAAAGTATCGACCAGCGGCGATAAAGACAACTTGGCGTATTTTATGTAATGGCTCTGTTTTGGGGATAGTTTCTCCTCCGATTAACTTGGGCGGAGAGGGAAAGTTTTTGGAACTACATGTCAAAGAAGTGGCGTAAGCCAGAAAGAAGTTATGGGACTATTGGTATTTTGCATTATTTTTGTGGGAGCATTAATTATCACATCTTCCGAGCCGTTTTTATGGATGATGTATAAAAAGAAACATAAAGGGAGGTGGCGTAGGCCGGAAAGGAAGTTATGAAAGTAAGAATCGTAAACAACAATGGCAGGGGTCGCGATACATTTATTACCGATACCGATACCGGGGAAAGAATACCTGGCATATATGCGGCAACAATTCATTGCGAAAGTAATCAGCGGGTGACTGCCGAACTAACATTTTGCATACCGGAGATAGATGTTTTCGCCATTGCCAAATTAAGCGAAAAGACAAAGCAGGATATGAGAAATCTTTACGAAGTCCTGCGATCAATAGAAAGAATGGAAGAAGCGCTTATGGAAGAATACGGTCTTGATGGCCCGAATGATAAGAAAGTTACTTGGGAAGAACATATTGCGAAGAAAAGAATGGAAGGTGAAGAGCTTAGATTAGGAAACCCAACGGCAAACAATAATGAATTAAAAGGCAAAATAGTGAATGGTTTTGAACTTGCCGACCTAAAACAAGAAAACGATAAGATAGAGGCCATTGATGTTACTGAGGTGAGAGATGACACATTTTATTATAAAATTATGAAATGCTAATTTTGGAGATTGTTTAAATGCAAGCCCTGATCGATGCCATAAAACTTAAATTTCAAGATTCGGCATTATACAATGCGGTCGGCGGACGGGTTTATTTCGATATGGCCGATACCAACGAGTACCCGCGTGTGGTCTATCATATTATTACATCTACGCCGGATGATACTTTTACTGAGAATTACGACAACACGCTCATTCAGTTTGATTTGTTTGCTGCGAAGTCGGCAGACACGACAGAAATCACAACCATGTATCAAAATTTAATTACGCTATTTTCTACGACACGGCCAGATGGGAGTACTGCCAGAAGTTGCCAGATTACATTATCGACAGGAGAGATTATTCCAATTAGGCATTCAAACCTAGTGACATTATCCGAAGATTTTGATGAGCCTCTGCCAGACGGTACTACTGGCTTGTCCCATTTTGCAGTTGATTTTGAGGTAGGGTGAAAATGAATAACGAAAAGAAACTCTCCGAGATAACCGGAAAAGACTGGATTATTTGGCAATGGTTTGAGGTTGATGGGGTTTTCGGAGAAACAGAGAGAAGGTTTACCAGAGGAATGCAGCGAACGCCTACGGAAGCATTGCAGGCGGCACAAGAATGGGACTTTTTGGAATCAGTGAAAGGCGAAGATGAAGCAATAAATTAACATAACACTTTAACAATCAGGGTTCCTTCTAAGATCCGGCCAGACCGAGGGAGGCGACCAAGAATACTGAAGGGCAGCCATGTAGGGCTACATACCTACATCGCTGCCCTTTTTTATTGCCCTGAATCCAACAAAACGGAGGAACTAATCATGGGAGCAAATACAGAAAAGGGATGTAATGCGGCGATTGTTTTGAAATATGGAACCGCAGATCAGGCAACAGTAAAGGGGCTTAATTCTTTAACCCTTCCTTCGCTGACCAGATCGATAATCACATCGGAAGAGTTCGGCGTTGACTTCGCTTCTTCGGATGCAGGTGGTGGAAAGTACGGAGATATTCAGTACGGCGGGAATGCTATTACCGGCGATACCAAAGGGCAGGACCAGCTTAAAGCTTATTTGGTTGCCAACACCAAATTCACGGATGCGCGGGTTTATATCAATACCGTGACAGGACATTTTCTGGCCCCTGATACCGCACAGGACACAGAGGCGGGATTTCAGGTAACGGAAAATACACCTGGTTCGGTTGGCGTCAACGACACGTTCAAGTTCACGGGGAAATGGTGTTGCAATGGCCGTTACGCTATCTTTACCGTGCATCGTCCTGACGTGGACACCCCGAAAATCGCCTTTGTCGCCTCTGCTACACCCACAACTACCGGCGCTACCATCACGGATTCAACCAGCGCATTTGTCACCGATGGTTTTAAGGCAGGGCAGACGCTTATCATCGAAGGCTCAACGACCAATGATGGAGTTTACCTCATTAAGACAGTCGTAGACGGGACCATCACTCTCGACATTCTGGGGGCCAAGAGCCAGTTGACCGCTGAACCCGCGTTGGCAACTACAATTCTGCACGGCGGAACCCTTTAAAATTAACCCTTAACCGGCTGGAAGGCCAGAAAGAGAAAGTGATTTATGAATTGCTTGGAAGATTTGGGAGTTGCAAAAGAAAAATGGTTCTTCATGGAAGGTGGCGGAAAGGTGCAGTTTCGGACTGTACCTCCTGCGGAGTTCAGGAAAATCCAGAAAGCAACCGTGCATCATAAGGTTGACTTTAAAAAGGTAGAGGGGACTCCGGCAAGGCTGGAATACACTAAGACCGATGAAGACCTGCAAAATGAAATGTTTTGGGATTACGCGATTGTGTCATGGGACGAGTTCGCCTTCAGACACCCCGAAACAAAAGAGCAGATACTTTGCACTTCCGATACCTGTACCAAAGAGAACAAGATGCTTCTCATTACACAGTCGAGTAAGTTTATGAAGTTCGCCAATGACAGCCTGAAGGAACTGAGTGAAGACGAAAGCAATGAGGCAGAAGCGGAAGCAAAAAACTCATCGACTTCGCAGTTTGGCGATCCTGTATCGGAAGGCTAAATTGCAAAGATTGTGTAAAGGCATATAAGGCGGCAAGTACGGCACTTCCTTTTGAGAGAGATAAGGAAATTCCGTTACAAGAGCCGCCTTGTGAAACCTGTAAACCAGAGCCGCCAATGAGAGAGAATGCCCCGGCACTGGCGGTTTATGACCGCTGCGGGGACGAGTGGATTCACGCAGGGGAAGAGGGGGCGATTATGGCATTACCAAGCCCCTCGATTGAATCTGCGATGAATATAACCGGCATACTTGAGCCATTGGAAAGGCAGAGGGTTTACGACAAGGTAAAAATGATAAGTCGTGCCATCGTAAGTGAATCAAGAATAGCGCGGGAAAAAGCAAGAGCTGAAGCATCATAGCTTTTGCAGAAAGGAAGCCCCCGGATACGCCATGCGAATCTTGCCGGGTTGAGCTAAGGGTGGAAAATGAGGAAGCCGCCGAGTCTTTCAGGTGGTTCGGCGGCAATGCCTCTTCTTTTTCATATTACCATTTCCTGAGTGAGAGGCAAAAGGAATGAGATTTGAAAAATGGCACGCAGGGGAAGTCCTGAAACAGTTCGAGGATCAAGCGGAATCCAATGCCAATGACTTTATGGATCAGGTGGCTATGAATGCAAAGGCACGATGCCCCGTTGATCCTGTGACATTCCGCGAAGGGCATTTCGCATCAGCCGATGTTTCATTCACTCCGAGGACAGGGAGTAATAAAAATAAGCTTGTTCAATATCATACCGACAACCGCTGGACGGGGAGATTCCCCAACCAGCTCAAGAATACGATCAGGCGTGTAAGCAAGCCGGGTAGCGGCAACGTGCGTGTATATTATGGTGATTTTAAAGTTTACTACGGCCTTATGGTGGAGAAATTGGGCTACCACGACAGATCAGGTAAATTCCACAAGCCCGAACATTTTTTACAAGAACCTTGGGAAGAAATGAAAAATAACGCAGCAAAGTTTATCCAGACGGGGAGTAAATAATGGCTACCAGGCTTGGTGTCGCCTATGTTGAACTTGATATGGATTACACGCCTTTTCAGAAGGCTCAAAATAAAATTGTCAATGAATCGAAAGAAGCCGGAAAAACCATTGAGGAAAACTTCAAACGGCTCGGTGTGACTGCTGACAATATGTATCAGGCAATGGCGAACAGGGCCATCCTTGCGTTTGAGAAAATAGGTCTTTCAGGAAAATCCTCGTTCGATGAAGTGGCACGATCATATGCCGCTACCGTCGCCAAAATCAATTCTCTCAATGTAGAAATGACAAGGAACCCCCTTTTCGGTGCACTGGGCATTAAATCTCAGGCAGAGATCGAAGCACAAAAAGCGGCCATCATATCTTATTATCAAGCAATAAAAGACACTGGTTCGGCCACTGCCCTTGATTTAGTCAACATCGAGACTGCCAAGAACGCCAGATTGAAGGCTTTAGATGATGAATTAAATGCCGTGCAGATAGCCAATGATGCCAAAAGGGTTGCATCCGCTAAAGCTGCCAACAAGGAAAATGCTGATTGGTGGATGCAGAAATATAGCCGTGAAAAAAGCTATCTCAAGGCCCAAGAAGAGGCTTATGCGGAAAATTCCCGAAGGCAAAAAGCGTCTGCCGAAGCTGCGGAAGCTCCGTGGAAAACACTCGGTATTAAATCTGCGGCTTCCATAGAAGCACAAAAAACCGCCGTCATATCCTCTTACGATGCTATCAAGAATTCAGGCACCGCCTCAGCCCAAGACCTTGTAAATATCGAACGAGCCAAAAACGACAAACTGAAAGCCCTAAATAAAGAGATGGTAGGTTCACATGAGATGTCTATGGCCTCCATGACCAGGGCTGTCTTGCGTTTCTACGCGGCGTGGTACGTGGCTTCGTTGGCAGGTGGCGCGGTCTTTAATTTCTTTAAAGACGGAGTTGAGACAATAGACAAAATGAACCTGTCCGCAATCACCATAGCGGCAACGATAACAAATCTACAAGGAACCTCTGGCAATGTCGCCGCAAATTATAAAAATAACCTCGCCTATGCGAAAGCGTTAGTTCCAGTCTTGATGCAGATAGACGCGGCTTCGACAGCCAATCTTGAACAAATAATGTTAATCAATAATCAGTTGGCAATGCACGGAGTGATCCTTGATGGTAATAATAAAAAACAAATAGCATCAATGACAGCATTGGCTACTGCGATTCAGATGTACACATATGGGCAAAGTAAAGAACAGCAAGCTACTCAGGAGACTAACGCATTATTGACTGGGCAGATAGATAAGCGAAGTAAGATCGCTTTCATGGTTGATGAATTAATTAAAAGACAGGGAGATTATAAAGGCGGATTAAAAGAGTTAAACAAAGAAGCTCAAACGCATCAGGACTGGCTGGAAAGAATATACCCTTATTTAATAGGTATTGCCGCCGCATCTGGTGATATCACTTTAACATGGGAGGCCGTTGGATCATCGATTAAATCAATATGGATGCTTGTCCAGCAGGAAATCTTTGCCGATTTCTATAAAGGGCTGGTCACAGGGGGGCAGGATGCAGTCGGTTGGTTCAGGGAAAACATACCCGCAATAGGCCAATACTTTAGAATTGCGATGAATGCCGTTGGTGATGTCATTAAAGGGGTGTGGAATGTTTTAAAGGGTTTCGCTCCAATGGCTCTCGATTTTGGCAGGGCTATTGCCCCTATTGCTTATGGATGGGGCGGAGTATTGGCGGCCATGAAACCAGTAGGAACTTTTTTAGGGTCATTGATATCATTCACATGGGAACTTGTCAGGATGATTAGCAACGCCGCCCATGCTGTTTATTCGCTAGGGAAAGGCGATGTTTCCGGCGCTAACGCAGCATGGGAGTCAGCGAAGAAGAATTGGCAGGAAGCAAACAAATACGCCGCAGAGGGAAGAAAAGCAGTTACTTCCGGCGTTGCTGACGCAATAGTAGCTTACGATAAGCAGTACAAAGCGGCAAAAAAAGCGAGTGAGGCTTACACTCTTCCGAAAGTATCTCCGGGAACCGGCAGTTCCAGCAACAAAACGTCGGGGGCATCCAGTACCTCAAGTGCTACTAAGGATTATAAAAACGAACTCCAAGAACAGTTAAACGATATCACGGAGTTTTATAATAATGCCATTGCGAAGGACGATCAATGGCGGGAAGCACAGCGTGAGAATGGCGCACGGGAGCTGGTAACATCAACATTATATTACAATGCGAAAGAGGATGCTTTAGCTATATGGTACGCCAATGAATACGATGCCATTAAAAAAAGTAAGATAGCTGAATCTGAAAAAAACAAAGACCTCGCTAAACTCGCTAAGGACTACAGTAAGGCAGATAACGCAATTGCTATTGATCGTCAGAAAGACAGCGCCGCCATAGCCAAAAAAGAACTTAGTACCCGTGCCAACTTATATCAGACCATTAATGAATTTTCTGATGAATCCCTTCAATGTCAAATAGATAATTTTGAGGAACAGTGGAAAGAGACAACCAAATACGCCAAGAATGATGAAACACTACAGAAGGCGCATGAAATATCAATCCAGAATATAAAAGACAGATTCTCTAAGAATAAAATTCAAGCCGAAATCTCATATTGGAACACTGTAGATCAATATTCGGAAGAATCTCATAATGCCCAAATTAAGCAATGGAAGATTGAGGCACAAGAATACGCCAAACTAGGCAAATCAAAGGAGCAGATTGATGCTTGGCTTGCCGCTAAAGAGAACAAATACCAGCAAGATCAATTAAACTCTGATTACAGCTACTACTCCCAAATCGAAGGTTTTGAACAGACAGCCTACGAGATGAAGCTGAAATATATCGAGGCAGAAAAAGAAGCTCGCATTGCGGCGGCCAATGCTGGCGTAAAAACAGAGGAAGAAAAGGCACTACTTATAGCCGCAGCCAACGCCAAGGCTAATCAGGAAGCAAAGAAAGCACTAGAAGATAAACTTAATGCAGATACCAAGGGCGCAAAAGACATAATCTCCAATTTTTCCGCGATACTTGATGCTGCAATGACCTGTTATAATGAGGATTCCAGCGCATATGCACGGTTGCAAGAGTTTAAAAAGGTAGCAGTAGCGGCTGAGCTTGCACGACAGCTATTCGTGCAGGGGCAAATTCTAGCAAAAACCATAGCAAATCTACCATTCTTTATCGCTGCTGAAAAAACGAAACAGGCCGAAAATATAACAACAGCCACAACCGCCGCTGGTGCTGCTGTAACTGAGGCAGCATCCAACGCAAGTAGCTATTATCAGGCAATAGCGCAGGCCGCATCTATGGCAGCATTAATGTTGACAATGTTAGCCACTTTTGGATGTGCAGGAGGAACAAGTGGCGGGGTTTCTGCGGCGGACGTTGCGAAGCCTGAAAGTACTGTTTTAGGTGCAGAAGATGGCACTGGCAGTGAGTCACTCAGCAAGTCGTGGGAAATCATGCAAGACACCTACGACATGCAGTACAGCGAGTTATCAGACTTAAACAGTTCCATGCGAGACCTTAACAACAATATTACCGGACTTGTGACCTCTATCGTCACAACTGATGTGGGTAGCAACTTCAGTGATGTCGATGGCTATGGTGTCGGTGTTGATGCCGGGTCAATAGCGGAAATTATCGGCAATCAGGGTGAATCCCTCTCTATGTATGAATGGGGAAATTCGTGGAAGGGGAAGTTGGTAGAAGCCCAATATCAGCAAGCCGATGAAGGCACGTCACAAATGTATAGGTCTTTTTATACTAATTTAAGTGAATCTTTTGTCGAATTATCCGAGCAACTTGGCGTTGATACGGAAAAAGCCCTTAGTTATGTTTTTGGCAATTTTGCCGTGAACATTACGGATATGACCGGCGAAGAAATTAACACAGCCGTTTCTGAGGCACTTTCTAATATGTCCGACACGGCGGCAGAGGCGATCTTCCGTGACACTATTGGGATATACCAGCAACTTGGGGAAGGACTGTATGAGACTGCCGTTAGACTTGCCACCGATAAAGCAGTAGTTAAAGAAATATTATCAACTACTGGACATGAATCAGCTTTTCCTGATGCTGCCGATGCCGCAATCGCCTTATCGGAATCCATCATAGCCCTTGCTGGCGACCTTGATACGCTCACCGACGCCGTAGATAAATATTACGACAATTTCTTCACCGACGCGGAAAAACAGGCTGACCTACAAAATAATCTGACTGAGGCGATGGCGGAATACAGCCTTACATTGCCTCATCTACGAGATGGATACCGTGATCTCATCGAGGCATGTGATCTAACTACGGAATCAGGACAACAAGCATATGTCACCCTGCTGCAAATGTCGGAATACGCCGATGAATATTTCTCTTATCTTGAAGATGCGTGGGGGTCCTTTTATGACTCCTTCTACTCCGATGCTGAAAAACAGGCAGACATCCAGAACGAACTGACCACATCCCTCGAAGCATTGGGAATGGCACTGCCAGACTCAGCCGATGGATTCAGGGCTTTGGTTGAGGCTTGCGACCAGACCACGGAATCCGGCTGGAACGCCTACGTGTCGCTGCTCGCTTTGGAAGATCAGGCTAATAGTTATTACGACTATCTCACAAGCGCCTTAGAAGATGCACTGAGCACGGCAGAGGACAACCTTAAATCGGCATTTGAGGCGCAAAAGGCCG
>Ga0172381_10005694_pt1 | contig 12594 bp, 19 predicted proteins | sample Leawel6488metaG_FD_119754 | JGI IMG/M metagenome (GOLD analysis project Ga0172381, IMG submission 119754) | Leachate microbial communities from a municipal landfill in Southern Ontario, Canada - Leachate well 64-88 metaG | ecosystem: Engineered > Solid waste > Landfill > Unclassified | place...
GCACGATTCGCCGGCGGCGTCCTTCAACCCCTGGAGATGCCCATGCTCCAGCATGTCGATCTGCACAACATGGCCCTTACCTTTGGGGTGAAACTCCACGTCATGCCCGAACATGCCTTTTTGCGTCCCTGATTCGGGCTCGCCTGGGACCTGTGAGATGCGGCGGGCCTTGATAGCGGTCGTATCTTTTTTGACCGATTTATTGACAGGGATCGTGCAACTGCCTTTGTAAACAATAGGCTCTAAAAACTTGCGCTTTGCCCGCGCCCAATCCGCCAGATCGGCGAACTCCACGGACTGCCCGCACTGGAATTGTTTCTCCCGGTCGCGGTGCTCGCGGGCCTCGATCGAGAGATCATTAAGAAAGCCCTTGATCTTCTCATCGCCGACCATTTGCATGGTTTCGGTTGCGTATTCCTGGATTGCCAGAAGATGCTTTGCGGTGCAGTACTCGCCGGATTCTCCCAGGGTGCAGGGGCAAGTGGGATCAGCGGCGTGATCCTGTAAGAGGATGAGCTGGCCTATCAGCCTGTCGTATTGCCAATTTAACATTTTGGAGCTCGCAGCGCACATATCGGATATACCTCCGTTTACGGGCGCCGGTCACTCCACCCGTGTAATATTCAATTTGGTGGCAGGGGCGGGAATCGAACCCGCGTCGAATGGCTTATGAGGCCATGCTGGAACCATCTCCAGTCCACCCTGCGATATTGCCCGCCGGCTGCCAGATCACCGGCGGGTGAACTCCCGCTACCAGCCTTTCGGCTTTGGCTGCTTTCTCGCCTGGGCGCTTTGGATTCCGCTGGCCCGGCCTGCCGTGGTCACCCAGGTCAACCCACGGCGCCACTCTCTTTCCTGGTACTAGCAGCCTTCAAAAAATGAGAATCAAATTTTATGCTCGCCATCGCTCTCGCGGCGATTCCTTACCGCGTCCGCCGCCGGTTTCTCTATAACAATAACCCTCGGCGGGCTGCCGTAATCGTCATTATCCTCGGAAATTGCGTTAAGCAACTCGGCCGGCATTTTGCCGTTTTTCATTCTCCACGCCCAGCGCATCCCCTCAAGAAAATCCGACCTGTCCCAATTGCCGCCTTTGGGATGATTAATGCCTCCGCCCCGGCCTCCGATGCTATCCAGGTTTTGTTTCAACTCAGCGACGAATTGCACCTGGCTCAATACCGCCTGTAGCGGGTTTACCTGTTCGGCGCCGCCCGCTCCCAGGAATTTTTGCACCAGCGGATTTTGCAGCAGGGACATAATATCCATCTTGCCGCCGTTGCCGTTGTGCTGGACTACAGCGCCGGGCGGTGCGGCCGCATCCGTCTTATTGAATTCAGCGAACGCTTGCATTAGCGGAGTCACGGCCTGGGCCACCTGTTCGATGTTCTGATTAACGGCGCCAATGGCCTGATCTTGCGCCTTGATCCGCTCCGCGAATGCGTCCAGTGCCTTGCCCTGCCTATCGATAACGCCGTAAAGAGCCTCCAGGTCGGCTTTCGTCACCGGCTGCGGCTCGTTTTTCTTAAGCATCTGCTCGTATACCTCATCGGTTAATGCCAGTATATCGGCGTCCGTCACCGCGTCCATCTCCGCGCCGTAGATCGGCGATAGGGCGTCGCGCCTCTTTTTGATTATTTCCTGTTCTTCCGGCGTAAAATCCATTAGGCACCATTCTTTATCGCGTCGTCGTAATAGCTTTTATGCTTGTTGTATTTACTCTCGGTAATGCCGAGTTTGTCCCAGGGCGTAACGTCGGCGGCGGGCGGATCCACCGGATCATGAACGTGGTCATGGTGCTCATGTGTTCCCGCCGGCGCCTCATTTGCCGATTCGTCATACTTGAACCCCACGGCCTCCATGCGCGACCGTATGGCCCGGCGGCAATCAGGGTCCGTGCATTCCTGAAAATGAAGAGCTAGATTATCGGCGGCGCGCGATATGGTTGTGGTAGGGGAGGGCTTTATATCATCGATGCCCTTACGCAGATCATCGACTTTCCGGCACAGCCCCGGAAATTGCTCGCATATCGGTTTGATGTTCTGGAGGTCGGTTTGCAGCGCGCCCTGGAGATCCCGCCCCACGTCCTGCATACTGTTTATAGCCTCTCTGACTTGTATCTCGACGTTTTCGATCTTGTTTGTCAGAAATCTGGCCAGCTCCGGGCCGTCCAATATCCCTGGATCAGGTACTTCCGGTTTCTTAGCCATTTCAACCTCCGTTTTTACCGCGCCATGCTGTGACTCATGCCGCTTTTATATAGTCTAACCACGTGCAACAGCCAGAGTCAAGCGGTTTTTAAATAGGGGGCTTGACAACGCTAGATTCTTTGTGGTATAAACCTAAATCATGCAACATGAACTTATGTCGCCGGCCGAAATCGAAAAATTACGCCTGGACCTTGGGTTGACCGTCGAGAAATTCGTGAAGAAACTGGGGGTCAGCAGGGCTATATATCACTTTTGGCTGAACGGCACTTATAAACCCGGCCTGCTGAATTTGCACAAGCTGCTGATCCTGAAAGAAGAAACCAAGATGAAGCGCAGTTTGTTTTCACGGTGACATAAAATCGTTCGCACCTTAATATGGATTGACATAACCACTAATTTGTCCGAACAATAAAATAGCTTTACTCGTGACATAAGGTTGTCAATCCCAATAGTACTTTTTGGTGATTGGCAGCCTTTTTAATTGGGCGTTAACTGCATAGTGGCACATAAATTTTGATAAAAGGAGTGATATGCAGACGATTGCCCATAAAAAGGTAGAAACAGATACAAGGGGGGTGGGTTTAATGGTTACAAAGGAAAATTCAACGCAAAAGCACAGGAGGCTTATGGCCCAGGCAGGCGAGATCGCGGAATACGCCCGGACATTCGGGCCGCTGGAAGCTATGGACAGATACGATATCCATATGCCTCAGACGCTGCAAAAAATCATAGTAAAAGGGGGAAAGAGTGAACAACAGCCTCTCGTTAGTAAGCGCGCTATGTTTGGTTCTGTGCAAGATTACTACGACGGCATTGTACAGGGGATTATTAATCGCATTGTTACGATGCAAACGACAAATTCTGAGCTTCAGCGCGTTATTGAGGGGCTGAAAACAGAAAACGAGCAGCTAAAAAACGAGCTGCAAAATCATTCCTCTATGGGAATGATACGCCAGGAGAAGAAAGTTACTCAGTTGTTGAATTTAATCGAGGTGTAGCAAGTTATGACCAAGCCGCACGTCCGGATCGAGAATGATCTATTCGACCATATTCTGCTTTGCAACTTCGGAAAGCGGCAGTTGAAAATCATTTTTCTGATCTACCGGCTGTCTATCGGGTGCCAGCGCGAGTGGGCGCAGATACCGCAAAAGAAGGATTTTGAAGCTATCGGTATCACTCAGAATCATATAAAGCATGAGATTAATTGGCTTATGAGTACTCGTGTTATATTAAGCGACGGCAATCTGTACAAGATAAACCCTGATTTCAGCGATTGGGTGATATCTCCCGTAAACACTTATGAGCCGACACAGATAAACAGGCTCTTAATTCTTAATCTTTCAACTTCCCAAAACGGGAAGTCGGAACTTCCCAAAACGGGAAGTGAAGAGGGTCAAACTTCCCAAAACGGGAAGTCGGAACTTCCCAAAACGGGAAGTGAAGAGGGTCAAACTTCCCAAAAAAGGAAGTTTACACTTCCCGAAAAGGGAAGCGCCTCAGATATAAACTTAGCTACGCCTACAAACAACATAACAAACAACAGTGTGTGTGTTAACAAACAACAACAACTAACAACGTTATATTCTACGCTACATAATGCGATAACCCCCAAAATCTCCGCCGATATCGGCAAATTTCTGGAAACATATTCCCCGGATGAAATCGATTACGCTATCCGCGAATCAGCCCGGCGCGGCGGCAAAAGCTCCAATTATCTGCAAAGCATCCTGGAGAACCGCGCCGCGGATCAATGGGATACTGCGCCCGCCGCTGATATACGCGCTGAATTGGCCGCGCTGAATAAATCAAAACTGCTGCCGCCGCCCTCTCTTCCTCCGGCAGACGCCTGGGCCCGGTCGCTGGAGATGATCAAACCGCAGATGACGACAATCGGCTTCGACGCGCGCTTTTGCGATTGCGCCGCGGTGCGCTGGGACGGGTTCTGCTTGATTCTGCGGGCCGCGCCGGGTTGTAACAATGCGGAGTACAAACAATTTGCGGGGATGATTAGATCCGCGCTGATCAAGGTGCTCGACAGCGATAACGTGGACTACGAGTTTGAACGGGAGGTTGAACATGCCATCCAAACCTAAATTCATCTGCAAAGATTGCGGGCTGCCCGGCGACAGCGCCGATCCCTGCCCGCGGTGCTCAGGCAAGATGCTGGAATCCGGCGTTTATAATCACCCGCTGCGCGGTCTGTTGGATCCGCCGGGCCATAAGAACAAGCGGCGGCACGGAGGTAAGCATGATCGCGGTTAGTTTTGAGAAAACATCAAAGGCGGGAAAAATCGAAATAATCCGCGGCGTCAGGCTGACCCCACAGCATAAAGCCGACAAAGAGATGATCCGCGATATTCTGCGGCGCGGCGTCGAGGTCGACGGCATCGATGAGAACGGGGCTCTATATCTGAGGCTGTGTAAATGAGCGGCGTAGTCCTCGCGGTTATGGAGTCCGGCCCGCGGCTGAAAGAGCTGTTCACCTGCCTGGATAAGTGCTGCGACGAGATGGGCGGATGCGAGTTTTGCAATCAGCGTATTGAGTGCGAAATATATTGCGAGAGGCATCTTTACAACAAAAAAGAGTTATCGCCGGGAGCCTACCAAAAACACATGGCGGCCGTGATGCGCCGGCGCCGGATCAAGAAGCGCCAGGCCGGGCCGCTTTGCGAAATCGAGTTTTTAAAGGCAGGCCACCGGGAAATAAATTTGGTATGTGGAGGGATTTAAATGCAGGTTTTAGTCGATGTTGATATCCAGGAAATTTTATCTGAATGCTCAGTAGGGCAGTTATTATCCGAGCTTAAAGATCGCGGCCACAATGTTGATCAAGAGTTAATTAAATTCAATATGAATCGCGTGATGTTATTTCTAAAAACCGAAGTCTGTCCAAAAGAAATTCTTGATCTACTCGACGAATGGAGTCGCACGAAAGTCACTACTGCGGATGATTTAGAGAAATGGCTGCAAATGTGTGGTAAAGCGACATTAAAACTACCGGAAGGGAGGGATTGAATGACAAATAAATTCGCGAGACCTTGTAAACGCGGGAAGATGTGGGGGTCGAACGCGCTGCCACGGATGACGCGCTCCGAGTGGGGGGATCAGCGGCCGACGGGCGTGGATTTTAAGCAACTGCCGCCGCTTAAGCGCGAAATAGTCTGGAGTCAAAATTAGGAGGTAAGCCGATGTTATGCCCGAATTGCAAGGTGCACTCCATTAGAAAAGGCGAAGACGATGACGGGAAAGATGTGCTGAAATGTCATCTTTGCAGCAGGGAATATGAGCTGGATGATACCAATCATTTGCGCCCGGCGTCCGCCGCGATAACCCACACCGCGGCCATACTGAATCCCGCGCCGGTGAAGCCGGAGACCATGGAGAAGGCCGTCGTGATCGCTGAGAAGAGCCTGGAGCGCGAGGTACCGCTAAAACTCAAGACCGGAGCGATTGCAGAGTCTTATCATGACGAGGTTTTACGGCGGCTCGCTGCGGGCGATAAGCCCGGAGATATCGCAAAAGATATCGGGTATGCGCCGTCCGCAGTTTACAGTTTCAAATACAAGCATACCAAGGGGATTAGAGCCGCACAAAGGGTAAAAAAGGCCGCGCCGCCGGCAGCAGATCCGCCGGGGCCCGCGGCGGTGGCAAAGACTGAGAAAAACAACGACAAGCCCGAACTGAATAACTCCAATTACGCGAACAAAAAAGGCAACATACTGTCGCAAATGGGACGGCTGCGGCGCGGTATTATCAAACCGCAACAGGCCCGCGGCGTGATGAGCTCCTATAAAAAAGTACTCGAATACGAGCTGAAGCTCAGACAGAGCGAGATAAAGGCGATTAAACACAAGCTGGCCGCGACGGATGAGGCGCTGCGTCAGTTGGATATCGTCCAGCAGGGGGAGAAAGCGGCGATGGAAAACCTGTTTACTGCGGTCGGAAACGGCCGGAAAGGATAAACGCTATGCTGTGCCCTTACAAATTCAAAGAATCGAGCTTAGTGCCACCAGACGGAGGCCCGCCACGTTATTGCGAGTGCGAGAGATCCAAATGCGCCAAGTGGATCCCGTCACCGGAAAATATCCTCATGGGCGATTGTGCCGACGTGGTAGCGGCCAGGGGCCTGCAGGCGCTGGCGGTAGGATTATCGAAGGTTTTAGGGGGGAGATAGATGGGAACCATGAACAAAGAAACTAGAATTCCTAAATGGACGGTACATTATAACATAGTATCGCAGGAGAATGATGAGTGGATAGGTACTGGTCGGGAATTTTTCGACAACGAACTGGATGCAGAAAAATGCTATAACAGGCATATTAAAAATGGGAACTGCCCCTGTAAAAGGCCATTCTATAAAAAAATAGACCTACCACATTTAGGTGCGGCGCATACTTATAATCTTCATTCTGAACCTAAGATAGTGTGCCTCTGTGGGTCACTCAGGTTTAAAGAACTATTTGCAGAGTACGAATATAAATCAGTGATTAATGGTGAGATTGCGCTATTGCCATGCTGTATGCATGTTGATATAGAACGAGAGTATGGTTCGACATCAAAATATAAACGTAAAGTAGATGAACAACATAAGCGTAAGATTGATATTTGTGATGAGGTATTCGTACTGAATAAAAATGGTTATATAGGAGAATCAACGCGTAGTGAAATAGATTATGCGGTAGCACACGGTAAACCAGTATCTTACTTGGAGGAAGTAAAATCATGCGAATAATCTATGAGACAACCGGCCGCGCCCGCGAATATTCGGAGCTGGCCGTCAATCTATACCAGGGCTGCTCCCATGCCTGCGCCTATTGCTACGCGCCGGCCACGCTGCACACGGACGCGGCGCGCTTCCGTTTAACTCCGCGGCTGCGCGGGGATAACACTATCGAGTTGATCGAGCGGGATGCCCGGGACCTCCAGGCGCGCGGCGATACCCGGCCCGTGCTGCTTTGTTTCACATGCGACCCTTACCAGCCGCTTAACGACGAGCACGGCCTGGCGCGCCTGGCTATCGAGACTTTGCACCGCTACGATGTGCCGGTGATGATCCTGACCAAGGGCGGCAAGCGCGCCGAACAGGATTTCGACCTGCTGCGGCGCGGCGATATGTTCGGGGTGACGCTGACTTTCGTGGATGACGCGCAATCCCGCCGCTGGGAGCCCGGCGCGGCGCTGCCGCAAGAGCGCATCGTTTCGCTGATCAACGCCCACGACCGCGGTATCAAGACGTGGGTTTCCCTGGAACCGATCATCGATTATTCACAAACGGTCTGGCTGATCCGGCTGACTTCGCCGGTTGTGGATCACTACAAAGTGGGCAAGATGAACCACATGCCCGGCGCTGATCTGCACGACTGGAAATCCATCGCGAACGGCGTAAAGCAGGTACTGGATGATCTTGGCGCGGACTATTACATCAAGAAGGACCTTGCCAAGTACCTGGAGCCGGCGGCCATCGCGGGAGGCAAATAATAGTGTTTCCTAACTGCATTGGCGCTAAGGTTTTTTGGACGCGGGAGCGAGTCCTGGACGCCCTGAAAACGGCCATCGATGAAATCGACGGGCCGCTGCCGTGCTCAGATCGGGCCTGGTATAAAGTCAAAAGATACCGCTATGATCTTCCCAGCCTTCCCCGCATGTATAAATATTTCGGGTCAATCGCGCAAGCCTGGGTCGCCGCCGGTGCGGATCCGCGCCGCGTCACTCTCTTGAACACGGACTGGAGCGAAGAAGATGAGCTATATCTGATGGAACGCGCCGGCATCGATACTATAGAGGCCATCGGAAAGCACCTGGGCCGCAGTTACGGCTCAGTAAGAAAAAGATTGCAGGCTATGGGCATCACGGCCAGGGGGAACCAGGGCATGTTCTCCGCCGCGGAGATAGCCAAGGAATATAACTGTTCATATAGCAGGGTATGCGATTTACTGGCGGCCGGCACATTGCCGGGTAAATATGACCGCGTTCGCAACCGCTGGGAGGTTGATGTTATGAATATCACTCCCGATATCGAGGAATTATTGCGTAAACCAAGACGGTCGCATAAAGACTGGCCCATAGATCGGGGCGATTACTATCGCCGATACGGGATAAAACGCACGGTGATTGACGGTAAGCTGGTTAGAGTAGAGGTAATCAATTGAATCCACTATCTAACTACAGCGCAAAACGCAAGTTGAAAAAGAACGCGCTCTTATACTGCAAAGCGCCGCGGCCCCGGCGCCGGACGCGCCCGCCGCCCAAAATCAGGTCCCGCCGGCGTAATTCCCGCCCAGGGCGGGGGAGGGCGTTTTGGACTTGGGGTTTAACGACTATAGCACGACTCCCAAGTCCTGAAATACCTTTAATGCCCGTTTTTTGGCAAATTTGCGACGCGCCGTAGCTGAGGTTTCCCGCGTCGACGCGGTTTTCATAGCTGGCGGTTGACGGATGGGGTATAATTTTATCACCCGGAGGTGCGGGATGAAACTTTTTGGGGTTTTGGTTTTTGTGATCTCCCTGGCGGCGGCCGCCGGCTTGGCCGTGGCGCCCATGGGCTGCGGCGGCGGGTCCACAACACAGGGCGTTTACATCAGCACCGAGTACTGCGCTCCCGGCTGCCACAATTCCTGGATAGGCGACGGCGAGTGCGACGACGCCTGCCGCACCGCTGAGTGCAACTGGGACGGCGGCGATTGCGCCTGGGTCGATGCTTGCGCCGTCGGCTGCCCGGATGAATGGATAGGGGACGGCGTTTGCGACGACGCATGCTATAACGCCGTCTGCGGCTGGGACGGCGGCGATTGCGATATACCGGAGTGCGACGACGGTTATTCGATCTCGGTCAACGACCCGTCCATGTGCTGCCCTTACGGTTATCCCTATTACTGGCCCTCTGACGGCATGTGCCATACCGGGTTGCCGGCCGCGCCGACGATAACGCCCACCCGTACCCCCACCCCTACCCCCACGCCCACGCCCGTTCCGGCGTGCCGGCAGGGATACTCCCAGGCCGTCAACGATCCGTCCATGTGCTGCGCGGATGGATATCCTTATTACTGGGATAGCGACGGCATGTGCCATACGGTTGCGCCGCCGGCCTGGAGAGAGGATATTCGCAGCGGCGATCTGGTATTGGATCCGGCCGGTGCTATGTATTGGGGCCATATAGGTATTTGCTATGGAACTGATTACGTCATAGAGGCTAAAAACAGTGGAGTGACTAAGAGCCCTATAGCGGAATGGGATGATAAGCCGGGGGTTTATGTCCTGCGCGTGGATTGCAGCGATTACACGGCCGCCCAGGCCGCCGATCTGGCCCTGGGGCAAGTAGGCAAGCCTTATGATTACTTCTTTGCGATTCAGAGAAGCGCGGACCTGAATTCGGAATACTGGTATTGCAGCGAGCTGGTTTGGGCCGTATATTTGAATTTAGGAATAGACCTGGAATATACGCCGGATGATGGCGGACCCGTTACTCCGTGGGAGGTATACATGAGCACTCAGATCATATACCACGCCGGCCCGCCGGATATTATCCCGGACAGCAACTAATCCCCCTTGGATGATCTCCCCGGTACCACCAAAAGCACAAGCGCTCCGATCAGCAAGGCTATCATCCAATTGTCTTTTAGCCACTGCGAGATTCCGGCCGCAGTGGATCCGCCGCCCCCGGTGTCTGTAGTGCCTCCGCCGGTATCACCGTCGCCGGTGTCTGTAGTGCCTCCGCCTTCGGTATCGCCGCCGTCAATGGTCTGGCTTTCCACTACTTTGAAAACCTTCGCCCATGCCTTGATCTGTTCGCCCCGGCCGCTGCCGCTGGAGCTCCAGCATATCTGCGCGTCGATATAGTTCACGCGCGCCGATCCGGTAGGGCTCCAGTCCGCCGGCACGTCGGGAAAGCTGAGGGTTACTTGCCGGCCCTTGCCCGCCGTGATATGCGTCCATGATCCCTCGATCCACGTCGACGGGAAGATGCTGCCCGGACCTGTTGCCCCTAGGCCCTTATCAGGGCGCAGATCGAGCCGCAGAAAACCGCTGACATCGGAATCGTATTTGATAGTAAGATTGGCAGGCCCGCCCCTGGGGATTTCAACAGGCGTGCTGGAAACAACGCCCTTATAAACGGGCTTGGTTCCGAGAACCGTTCCGCCGCCGACAGGATCCTGGCCTCCGGATATGCCGATAACAAACATCGACGGCTTGCGCCCGATCAGCGCGCCGCTGCCTCTGCCCCCCTCGCCCCAAACTAGCTGCGCGTCGAGGGGTATTTGCTTTTTGTCGCTGCCCCAATCTCCGGGAATGCCCGCTCCGCCGCGTGTATAGGTAAGCGTCACCGACCCGGCGTTTTTGTTGGCTACCGGTATCCAGTCGCTTTCGATCCAGGTCCCGGGGTTCTGCCGGAGGTCGAAGCGGAACCACAGCGGCTTATTGTCCGCGGCCGGCGTGAAATTCACCTGTAATTGAGGGGCCCCGCCCGGCTGTATTGTCGGATTTACCGGAGTCCAGCTTGTTACTATCGGTCTACCCATGACAACCTACCTTCTCATCTTCTTGTAAAGTATGACTAAAATTATTCCAAAAACGGCTATCGCCGCGACGGAGATTCCCGCCGCCGCGCCGCCCGTGGATATCCATTTGTAAACGTACCATGTGATCAGCAGCGCGATAACCACGGCCGCCGCGATCAGTATGCCGGCAAGTATCGGCAGCAAAGGCATGGCCTGTTTCCAGGGGATCGATAGAATTGTGGATCCGCCCGGCCGCTGCGTGATTGCCCCGGAGAGCTGCACGCCGCGGGAAGCGAGCTGGCTCTGTATCGAGTTGACCACGGATGACGGCAGCGACGCCCGGAGGTGGAACTCGGCCTTGCCGTTATCGCCCTCCGCGAACTGTTCGTTGATATCGCCCAGGCGCGAAAGATCGATGACCCCGCCCGTGCTTACCTGCTGCCAGTATCCGCTCATATTCTCCCCAGCCAATTCAATATTCCCAAAACAAAGCCGACGACGGACGATCCGGCGAATACCCCTACCGCCGACCATATAGACACCTTTTTGATGCGGGACGGAGCGTTGCACGACATATTTTCAGTCCGGCAGGGCAGGCCCTCGATTATCTGGCCTATCTCATATAACCGCGCCGTGTGCCAGTCGCGCAGCTCGCGGTCGTCCATCTTTAGTATGTCTTCAAGCCGTCTGTTATCAGCCATGATCGTTCCTTATTTTTTAGATAACGACGCCGCCGCCTTAACCGCCCCGGCTATGCCTTTAGTCGCGGCCGCCTTTGACACTGTTTTAGCCGCCGTCTTACCTGACGATGTTGATCCTTTGCCAGGCTGCGCCGAGCCCTTCGACGTAGTAGATGTTCGCGCCGCCTTGCCCGCGGCTATCCTGGCCGCCTCCGCCGATTTTGATGCCCCTAATGCAATACCGTCTGTGCCTTTTGAAGGTGTCCTGCTCCATGTTTGTCTCACAAGGCGATTGGGATCGTCGGCTATTGCCTTTTTTGGAGTCACGGGCTGCGTGGTCTTCATGGTTCCGGCCTGTTCTATCGATATCTTACCGGTAAGCGTTGTCCCCGCCAGCTCCCTGGCCCTGTCCGCCTGCAGGCCGCTGCCGGCCGCCGCGGCGTAGGCTGTGAGCGCGGCTTGCTCGTTGGCCGAGTCCCAGGCGGTGCGCTCGGCCGCCGTCATGCTGCCGCGGTGTGTGCCGGTCTGTCCTGCATAATATGACAGGGCTCTATTTCGCACCGTTGTCGCCGATCCCTGATAAGCCGTTGACGAATACTCGATTCCGGCGCGCATTTCCTCCGGCATGTTGGGATCATTGGCATAATCGAAGGCGGACAAGGTTCCGGCCTTGACCTGCTGGTAATCGGCGATGGATTTGAGCGTGTTCTTGGTGACGGCGCCCTTCTCGATCTGCCGCTTCTGATAGTCCGGTATCACGGCCATGTTGATGCGCGATTTCTGATATTGCCACTCCGGATCGAGCGTCCGGGCGGTCATGGCCTGCTTAATGGGCGTGACGGATCCCGATGACGATCCACTGCCTGAACTGCCGCCGCCGTTTCCTGTAGCGCCATTGCCGACATCTACAACAACTACGTCATCGGCATAAGCTCCGTCATAGCCGCCGCCCCCACCGCCGCCGCTGTAATCCGGTATTGTGTCGTCGGTAGCGCCGGCCGCCTTTGTATCCTTGTTTTTCTTCCACAGCCACAGCCCGCCGATAGCAAGCAACAGCAGTAGAATGCCGCTTCCGCCGCTTTTCTCTTTAGCTTCTGTTTTTGCACTCATCTTAGATCATCTCCTCGTGTTAGTTCATCAATAAGGCCATCACGGCCGGGATAGCGTTTTGCATGGGGGGCTGTGCCGTCCCTGTCGTCCCTGTCGCATAGA
>Ga0172381_10005695_pt1 | contig 12594 bp, 11 predicted proteins | sample Leawel6488metaG_FD_119754 | JGI IMG/M metagenome (GOLD analysis project Ga0172381, IMG submission 119754) | Leachate microbial communities from a municipal landfill in Southern Ontario, Canada - Leachate well 64-88 metaG | ecosystem: Engineered > Solid waste > Landfill > Unclassified | place...
ATCAACTAGAAGACGGGAAAAGGAAAGTTTTAATTTTTTTTGTTGCACTTAATCACTTAATCACCCAGTCACTTAATCACTTCGTAAAAAGCCCTTAAGCCCTTAAGCCGTTCAACCCTTACACATCAATCTGTTTTGCTTCAGTGAAAAGGCTAATGTTCCAAAAGTCTTTTCTTGTTCGCTCGCGTTAAACGGGTCTACGGTTTTTGTTTTCAAAAACTTCGTTTTTTCCAAACAAAAATCCTTCGCCCTCTGCTCGCTCACGCTTTGCCTTCTTTTTCTACAGAAAACCTTTACAAATCAATCTGACTTACTTCAGTGAAAAAGCCCAGTTTGGTTTTTCTTTTTGCCTACTTTTTCTTTTTACCAAAAGAAAAAGTAGGTTGATTTTATTTTTTGCTTAAAATATAATTGAACCTAGCCACATTAGTAGAATGAAATTATGAGCAATATGAAAGATAAACGCAAAGAAGAAAATTATAGTGTATTTTTAAAGCACATAGAAGAAGACAAAGAAGAGACCTCAAAATTCGCCAAAACATTGTTAATACTTGTTTTGTTTCTTATTATTTTGGTTGGTGCTTTTTTATTTTTTTTAAATGACGAAAAGACAATCGAAGAGCTTTTCGGCAAGGATAACGTTATTTCGAATATGTTGATAGATTTTGTTGAAAGCAAGGCTCACAGGCGAAGAGCGGAGTTTTCTATTCCCTTTTTGCCTCACAGACAAAACATTTTGCTGTTGGGTGTTGATTCAAACGGCTCAAAAACGGACCCATGGACGGGTACTCGTTCTGACACAATTGTTGTTTTAAATATTGACCCGAAAACCCGTTCGATTAACGCTATTTCTATACCGAGGGACAGCAAGGTTTATCTGCCCGGAGAGTTTGGAGTGCAAAAAATCAACGCTGCACACGCTCTTGGCGGCATCAGGATGGTCAGACAGACGGTAGAAGAAACTTTGGGGATTAAAATTGACAGGTATATAATAGTCAGCGATGATGCGGTTAGGAAGCTTGTTGACGCCCTTGGCGGTGTACCGATTTACGTTGAAAAAAGAATGAATTATGATGATTACAGCGGGGATTTGCATGTGCATTTGCAAAAGGGTTTGAACATTCTTGACGGAAGAAATGCGGTCGGATATTTAAGATTCAGACACGACGGCATGGGTGACATTGGCAGAACTCAGCGTCAACAATGGTTTTTGAGGGGTTTGCTGGAGAAAATTCAGAGTCCGCAAGCGATTGCAAAAATTCCTGCGATGTTGAACATTGCAACTACTTATGTAAAAACCGATTTGTCATTGTATGAAATGTCACAATATGCGGCTCTGGCGAAAAGTTTCGATATAAGCAGAATAGAAGTTGCGACTTTGCCGGGGGGGCCTAACAAAAAAGGTTCCACAAGTTATTGGATTTTGGACCCTGATAAGACTCAAGAAGTTGTAAACAGACTTATTTATAGAGACCAACCATCTATAGGCGACAAAAAATTTGTTGCGGGAATTATGTATTCTCCCGAAAAAGAGCGGGACGCAATGAAATTAAAATCCGAGTTGCAGGAATTGGGGTTTGAGGTTAATTGCACGGGAAGAGGACATCTTCCGCACTCACAATTTGTGGCGAATACGAGTTCTGTTTCGGGTGATTTTTTCAATTGGCTAAAGAAGAAGGTTCCTGAAATTAAACACAATCAATTTGTATATGACCCGAATAAGTTTTACTGCGTCGACAGCGACTTCGTCGTAATTATGTCAGGACAATAATTTTTATTGACATATTTCTCAAAAAATGTTAACATTTTCTTGTTAGTTTTATTGAAGGAGATTTATATGAATATTAATTTAATTTCGCTGGTTATTCTCGTTATTTTCGCATGCGTTCTTTACTCTATTTATGTTCAGGTAATTAAGAAGAAGAATAAGGTACAGGAAGCGTTTGCAAGTATTGACGTACAATTGAAAAAACGTTATGATTTGATACCGAATATTTTAGCTATAGCAAACAAATTTATGGAACATGAAAGGGGCCTTATCGAAGATGTTACCAGATTGAGGACGGAAGCTCTTAAATTGCAATCTGACTTTTCAAGTATGAAAAACAAAATTAAATTGGAAAATGAACTTCAATCCAAATTGGGGCAATTGATGGTTTCTGTGGAAAATTATCCTCAGTTGAAGTCAAACGAAACAATGGTTCAAGCGATGCAAACATTTGCAGAAATGGAAGAACAGATTTCTGCTGCAAGAAGATTTTACAACGCCGCCATTTTGGATTTAAATAATGCCGTGGAAATTTTCCCAAGCTCAATTTTCGCAAGTTCAATGGGGTTGACAACATTGCCTTTCTTTGAAATAGCTGACGAAAAAGAAAAAGCACCAATTGACGCAAAAACTTATCTTTACAAATAGTTACATGTCACCCTTAAAGGAGATTAATAAATGCTTGCAATAACCGAAGAAGCCAACGAATACAGGAAAAAATTCCATGAGTATTATTATGAAAAAATTGCTAATGATTTAGCTAAATTTGAACAATCCAGAAAACCTGAATTTGCCAAATATACTTTGTGGATGGCATTGACAGTTTTGACTGCAGCTGTGACTATTTGTTGCCTTATATACTTTAGTCAAATAATACCACAAGGCTTCTGGGACAGAAATGGTCCGGGACAGGCGATTTTATCAATAGGCGGACTTATAATGGTCGGGTTTTATTTTTTGGGAGTTAAGGTTAAAAAAAATTTCGAAAATAAAGTCAAAGAAAAAATTATACATTCCTTTTTATCTTTTTTCGGAGCTTTCAGATGGTCATCGAAAGAAAAAATTGATAAAGAAGAACTCATAGAATCTAAACTGGTAGGGAACAATAAACACATGGGAGTGACCGGTGATGATTATTTTGAGGGAACTTATAAGGATGTTAAAATTATAATTTCCGAACTCAGTTTGGATATTCCGGGAAACAAAAGACGGCTACAAATTTTTGATGGCATTTTTGTTAAACTTAGCATGAACAAAAAAATTAATTCTCACACAATTGTTAAAGAGGATTTTTCAATCAAAACTCTTGAAGGTTGCTATCACCTTCCTCAAAGCTTTTCCGGGATGGATAAAACCGAGTTGGAGGACCCTGAGTTTAATAAAATGTTTGACGTTTACACTCAAGATCAGGTGGAAGCAAGATACATCTTAACCACGAGCTTTATGGAACGGTTTAAACGGCTAAAAGAAGTTTATAAGGCGAAAGAAATCAGGGCTTCCTTTAAAGATAGTAGTACCCTTTTAATCGGATTATCCTGCAACAAAGATATGTTTGTTTTGGGCGACGTCCGTAAGCCCATAACAGACTCTGGCGAAATTCAACAACTCTTTGAAGAATTTCTCGCGGTTATATCCCTGGTCGACTTACTGAAACTTGATTCAAAAACAGGGCTGTAATTTTAAAATGGTTATATGCCATCCTAAAGGAGATTAATAAATGCTTGCAATAACCGAAGAAGCCAACGAATACAGAAAAAATTTCCATGACTACTATTATAAAAATATTAAACCAATACTGAACGGCTTTGAGGCACAGAGAAAAGTTAAATACACACAGCAGAAGGTTTTAGTAGTGGTTTCCCTTGTTTTAATTATTAGTGCCATGCTGTTTCTTATTGTTTGTGGAATTAATAATGTGGATGCAAACACCGGTTATGGTAGACTCATGGGGCTAACTTGTTTTTTTATCTCGATATTAGGTGCGGGCGGTATTTTCTTATCATATAACCTGGGCAAAAAATTTGAAAAACAAGTTAAAGATAAAATAATGCCGGTATTTTTAAAGTTTTTTGGCGGATTTGACTGGGCCATGACAGATGATAGTTTGAGAGAAGACATTAGGAATTCAAATCTGGTTGGTCATTTTAACACAATTAAGTCAGATGATTATTTTCAGGGGCTATATAAAGATTTAAAAATCAAAATTTCCAATTGTATTATTAGAAAAAATGGAAAAACTCCAATTCAATTATTTTGGGGTGTTTTTGTTAAAGTAACATTTAACAAAAAAATAAATTCACGTGTGATTGTTACAGGGAGTGCTTTAAGTAAAGGAATTACAAGCGAAGTCAGGGGAAGTTTAAATATGCAAAGAGTTGAATTAGAAGACCCTGAATTTGACAGAATGTTTAATGTTTATTCCCAAGACCAAGTTGAGGCAAGGTATTTGCTAACGACAGCATTTATGGAACGATTTAAAAACCTAAAAAAAGTTTATAAGTCTGAGTCCATTAGTGCGTCTTTTGTAGATGATTCTTTGTATATGGCACTTAATTGCGACAAAGATATGTTTCACATTGCAGATTTAAGGAAACCCATAACGGACACCGGCGAAATTCAACAACTCTTTGAAGAATTTCTTGCGGTTATATCCCTGGTCGACTTATTAAAACTTGATTCAAAAACAGGGCTGTAAATTTAAAATGATTTAAAGAGGGCTGCCTAAAAAGTCCCCTCGTCCTCCCGAAACATGAGTTATCGGCTTCAAAAAAATCATTCTTAGTTCGGGATCTCAGTTGTGGGATGCCGAATTAAGGACAATCTACTAGGAGCCGATAATACATGTTCCGGCACGACGTTAGTTTCTAAGAGGGGACTTTTTAGGCAGCCCTCTTTTCTTAACTTTTTTAGTACTTCATGCAAACTTATCATTTTTTATAGGAAACAAAATAAAGCTTCCGTCGTCTAACCCTCCATAAGTATAATTTTATAATTTTAGGATTAGGGATTTTACACTTTAATTGGGAGTAAACGGAGGTACAGAGGTTTGGAAGTTCAGAAGAATGGCCTTTTAGATGCAAAGGTTTTTTATTGCACTTGGCTGCTTCGTTCCGCTTCTCATCTCTCATTACTTACCGGAAAGGGAGGATAGCTGATGGTTAAACTTGGTGTATCAAGAAGAGAAAAATCAGATGATTTGTTTAAAAATTTGCAGAAAAAATATGCACAGTTGCATTATGATGAAGAATTTGAGGCATTTGAAGATGATTGTGAAGAAATTGTTTTAGATAAACATTTAAAGACATTCAATTCGATTTCAAATGATGATGATATTCTGCAAATGTATTTGAAAGATGTCGGGAAAGTTAAGCTGATAAATTTTCAGGAGGAAAAAAGGCTGGGCAGAATTATTCAGGAAGGACCTTTAAATCAGTCGGAAATGGCAAAAAGAAAGCTTGTTCAGGCTAATTTGAGACTCGTTGTAAGTATTGCAAAAAAGTACGTAGGACAAGGGGTTCTCTTCATGGATTTGGTTCAGGAAGGGTCGCTGGGGCTTATCAGAGCAGCGGAAAAATACGATTACTCAAAGGGGTTCAAGTTTTCAACCTATGCTACGTGGTGGATTAAACAGACGATAATTCGTGCGATTTCCAACAGTTCACGAGCGATTAGAATACCGGTTCATATGGCAGACAAGATAAGAAAATACAAAAAAACCGTCACAGAACTGAACTATTCGCTGAACAGAGAGGCAAGCGAAAAAGAAATTGCCGAGAAAATGGGATTGAATGTTAAAAAAATTCAAGGAATAAAAAGGGCGATTATAAAAGAGCCGATAAGCCTTGACACGCCGGTTACGGACGATTTGAGCATTGAAGATTATATTACCGACGAATGCTACAATTCGCCGGAAGAGCAAACCCAAAAACAGGCACTCAATGAAGGAATGGAAGAATTATTGAAAACCTTGGACGAAAGAGAGAGAAAAATAATCACCTACAGGTTCGGGATAAATGGTGAGCAAACTAAGACGTTAGAGCAGCTGGGGCAGCTGATGGGATTTTCCAAAGAGAGGATAAGACAGTTGGAAGACGGGGCTATAAGAAAGCTTCGCGAACAAGAACATCTTCAACATTTTCAGGAATTTATTATGGGGTAAATTGAAAGTGATTAATGGGGCGAAAATCTTTGATTTTCGCCTTTTTTTACGAATTTGCCCGATTTCATTTAATATCGTCATTGCCAAAACCCGCAAGAAAAAGGCCCTGGAATATTCCAAGACCTGTCCGTTTAAATAAGAAGAGAGAGCTTTATACTTTTATAAAGGTTCAAAAAAAAGCGAAATTTACTTTTTCGGGGCAAATTTTAACTTATGTAACAAAAATTGTTATACAAAAAACCCAAAACTCCCTAAACTGTGGTATTATTTAGAATAACAAAGTTAGTAGAAAATAGGAGAAATGTCATAGCAAACGAGGATAAAAACAGGGCAATAATAAACGATAGAATTCGTTCAAGAGAAGTTAGATTAATTGATCAAAATGGTGAAAATTTTGGGGTCGTGCCGACTTTAACGGCGTTAAAAATGGCCAAAGACGCCGATTTAGACTTAGCAATAATCAGTCCAAATCAGGAACCGCCCGTAGCAAAAATTCTAAATTACGGCAAATATAAGTATGAATTGGAAAAAAAGGCAAAAGAAGCCAAGAAAAAGCAGCATACAGTAGAGATAAAAGAAGTTAAAATAAGATATAAGATAGACACGCACGACTACCAAGTCCGAGTTAAGAATATCAAAAAGTTTATAGCACAGGGCAATAAGGTAAAGGTTGTTGTAATGCTCAGAGGGCGGGAAATGCAGCATGCCAATTTGGCGTTTGATTTAATAAACAGATTTTTGGTTGATTTGGAGCAAGAACCGATTGTGGTTGAAAAAAGGGCACAATTAGAGGGCCGAAACGTAACTTTATTTTTAGCTCCGCAATCTTTGCAGTAGATTGAATTTTGAGCAGCAAATAAATCGTGGCTCTTGACGGGGTTTGTTTTTTTGGTAAAATGGAAATAGGTTTGCCGTGGGGCTTATGGGCCGGACTTTCTAACCCAACAGTTCTATACAAAGCCAAACAGAATAAAAATGCCGCAATGGCTCCCCAGAGGAGTGGAACGGAACGTAGTTAGATTAGTAGAGCAAGCTCTACCAAGGGGTAAATGGTAAGACAATTTTAAAACTCCACAAATGATGAAAAACAGAATAAAAATGCCGCAATAGCTCCCCAGAGGAGTGGAACGGAACGTAGTTAGATTAGTAGAGCAAGCTCTACCAACTCTATGAAAACAGAATAAAAATGCCGCAATAGCTCAGTTGGTAGAGCAAGGGACTGAAAATCCCTGTGTCCTTGGTTCAATTCCGAGTTGCGGCACCACTTTAAAAGAACCCTCAAAGGGTTCTTTTTTTGTACACTTAATGACTCGGAATTGACCCCAAGGGTTCGCCCCTCTCACAAAACCTGACATTTAGTTTTAAATTTATTCTCATTTGATTAATTTTATATCTTCGTTTCACTCGGGCTACGAACAATGGCAGAGTGAGTTGCGGCATATTTTTAAAAGCTAGTCTATGAATAGCTTTTGTCATAGAGGCACATAAAACCATAATGCCTGACAAATAAAATCAGAATTCGGTGGATTAGGGAACCCATCCTTGCTTATTAACTGAAATAAGAACCAAAAGCACCACTATAATCATGCTTCATACACGTTTTAGCATCAATTAGTTTTCCAGAGTTGAATTTTACATGTGTTAAGTTACCAGTAGCATCATAAATAAACTCTTCCGTTTCTTTAGTTTCAAATTTTGTTCCAATAACTTTATCTCCTTTATATTTCATATATTCATCAAGCTTAGCAATGTTATAAACGTCAGACTTACTATCAAGCTCTAATTCATTATAACCTTTTTGCTTTGCCCATTTTTCACAACTTAAGAGATCATCTGAATAAATATAATTCTCCTCTTGGAGTTCCCATTTTAAACATTGTTTTTGGTCCGGGGAAAAAATGCTAACTTCTTTTATGCCACCTTTATTTACAATTAACTCCCAATTTTCATTAGGTAATTTTTTTGCACTTATTGGATAGCCAGCAGAAGCTCCTGAATCATATTGTGAAATTCTTTTGTATGCAACTATATTACCGTTATCGTCATTTATAGTTTCAGTTATACGTTTGTAACCTTCCTTTTTATATTCTACTTTTCTTTTCCCAATGGTCTTTTCACCCTCTACAATATCTGTGATTTCAGCCGGTTTGAGTTGTCCTACAATTTTGGCCTCTGCGGTTTGAGAAGAGTTATTAAACGCGGTTAAATCTTCTAGTGTATTATTGTTGTTTTTGGCAATATCATCTGCCACTTGTGGTCCTTCTTTTTTTATAATACCTAAAAATTCGCCAATTTTTTTATGATTATAAATTGCCAAACCAGCTAAAACAATGGCTCCTCCCGCCAAAAGTATTTTACTCGTAGAACTTTTTTCCTTCTTTTGTTCTACAGGGTTTTTTTGTTCAGAATTAGCTGTAAAATTTACTGTATCAGCTTGCAATGGAGAGTTCATTTTTATTCCAGGTGCAATTATAGGTGCCATCATAGGGTTCATATTTAAGGCTGTTGCATCTAGCCTCGAAATTTTCCCTTGATTATATAACGCCTGTGTCACAACAGGAACTGCATACGGATTTGTTAAATCATACGAATTGAAATAATTCGTTGGATTTTGATTAATAGCTTGAACATCTACCATAAAAATTCTTCCTTTTATTTCTAACTTTCTATATTAAATTAAACACCAAAACATTTTAAAATTTGCTAAATTTTGATATGTTTGCTCTATTCTATTCTATTCTATTCTATTCTATTCAGCATTATAACGGGATTTTAGCGATTTTAAACTCGCAGTTACAATTTGTAACATGAATCCGCTTTGTAACTTTATGTAAAAAATAATTATAATCCCTAAAGTTTTTTGACAATTAAGCCGAAACAGAACATACAGGCAATAGTTGTTGAAAGGGATATATATGTTGAAGAAAATCGAAACACCTACAAATAATGTTTACGGTGGAGTCGAATTTATCCTGAGAGGAGCAAAAAAACGCCGTTCCATGGCAATGGCGACCGCCAGAATGCTCAATTCTGAAGCGGGTATTCAGACAAGGCTTGTTACGGTCAAATAAGATTAGATAGTTGAGTTTTAGGGCCGCCCAAAATTGGGCGGCCCTATTTTTTGTTAATTATTTTTATCAATTAAGAAGCTTTTTTAATTTCCGCCAATGTCGGGTCTAAAAGCCTTCTTCCAACATTGTCAAAATTTATTGAGCATAGAGTTTTTGAACCGTAACTTATTAATTTTTCTACCGTTCCTCTGCCATATTTCGGATGCATTACGATATCACCCTGAACCACTTCATCAGACTGTGCTTTTGGCTCCACTTCTGCTGAATAAATCGGTACAATCGGAGTAGAAGCAGCTCTCACCGGCAAAATATCCATCGTGGGTTCTTGCTCTTCTTTTTCCTGTTCGACTAAAACCTCAGAAAAAGTTCCAGTTTGGTCTTTCTCAAAAATTTCAATGTTCTTTCCCGCTTCAAATTCTTTTTCTGCCAAATCAGGCTGCATTTGTGCAACATTCTCATCCACCACCTCTTTTTCGACGATATTAAAGTCATCGATAAAGTCCAAATCTTCTTCTGTTAAGCCGTCATTAGCAATTTCCTGCTCGAACACTGTTTCTTTCTCGGTTTCTTCAGATTTTGGAACGGTGTAAATTTCATCAACATCTCTCTTTATTTCTTCATCCAACAGACTTTCCTGAGAAAAAGGCACCTCTTCGCTTGTTGGTGCTGAATTTTCAGATGCAGGGCGGATAATTTCATCAAGTTTCACAATCAAAGGCAAATGATGCGTCGCCTGTCCATAAACTATAAACTCATGAGGATTTAGTTTGGCCAAAAACGTGTTGTATCCTGCAAAATCGTTCTGCTGTTGAATTGGAGCAAAAAGAATTAAATTTTTTGAAAGCTGTTTTAATTCTTTCAAATATTTGTAAGAATAAGAGCAAATGAGCGTAGAATAGGCCATTTCCGTTGTAAAAATCTGTTTCAGCAATTTCTTGTCGGAATTTGAATTGTTTACGTTGAAAATCACATAAGTTTCTCTCTTCGTCTGCTCGCTAACCTCTTTTATCAAAGAATATGCGTAGGAAATCATTTCTCTTTGGATTTTTTCATCAACCCCTGATAGGTCTAAGATGGTTGCGTTGCTCCTTTTCAGAGCGATTTTGAGCGAATTAAATTCGCTTTTTTCCTGTGCAAAAATTCCCGCTTCGTAGTATTTTAAAAGTTTGTTTTTGAGCAAAACCAGCTCAACAAATCCTGTTTCCTCGTATTGCCGTGCAACAGTGTCTTTGAATGTTTCAAACGGGATAAATTTTTCACTCAGAGTTTTTACATATTTTTGTACCTCAAGGAAAACATCCTGAATAAGTGCCCTGGTTTCGGCTTTTGCATCATCCAAACCTTTTTCGTATATGAAATTAATCGTGTCATAATTCAGCGGCAGCTTAAAATCTTTGCCCGCAACAATTTTATTTTGAGAAAAATCAAAATCCCCGTTTATATCAATTACCAGAAGTTTTTTACCGCTGTAATCCAGCTGGGAAGCCAAATTTTTAACCAAAAGCTTTGTATCTTCTTCTTTTTCGGAGCATACAAGAAGTTTTTCTTCAAGCATGCTTCTATCGAGCGTCAATAAAGTTTCTTGCTGTGCCAAATCTCCCATTACAAGCGGGTTTTGGACAGGCAAAAGTTCTAAAATTTCCTGTGGATGAACCACATCTACAATACTTTTTACATCCGGAACAGAACCGTTGTAGTTTGACACAACGCCATTTTCGTCAAAATTGAAAAGCAGTTTTGCAATAGCAAAATTCCCCTGAGATTCGGCTTCCAAATGAACAATTTGTGCAATAAAAGACTGGCTGGAATCTTTGATGACCACAAAACCGGATAAAATAAGTTTCTCTGCTAACGTATCATAGCTTATTCTAACTAAATTGTTTTTCACTTCAACTATTTGCATGCTTAATCCTCGTATTACAGATTATTGTACTATAAAAAAGGGAAAAGGGAAGAGGGAAACGGGAAAAGGAAATTGGGAATTGGGAATTGAGAGCAGAACCGTTCGACCGTTCAACCCTTCGACCTATCAACTTAGTGACTTAAATCCAGATCCCGCATCAGAATGAATAACACAAGCCAACCGCCATGCCCTAACCGGTGCGGGATGACAATAAGAGGGAAAAGGAAATTGGGAATTGGTAATTGAACCGTTCGACCATTCAACCCTTCGACCTTTCGACCGTTCAACCCAGTCACAGTCACTTAATCACTTCGTAAAAAGCCTTTAAGCCCTTAAGCTTTTCAAACAAACTGCCAAACCTCTAAACCTCCGTTTGCTTTGCCCTTTTCAATTACACTTTTATTTCTTTTTCAAACCCGAACAAAGAGCTGACGGATTCGTCGTCATGAATTCTTGAAATAGCCTCACCCAAAAGCGGAGCAACGGAAAGCTGTTTGATTTTTTCGGGCATTTTGGATATATCCAAAGGAATTGTATTAGTAACAATCACCTCTTTGATAGGTGAATTAGCAAGCCTTTCAACCGCAGGGCCTGAAAATATAGCGTGAGCAGCACAGACATAAACATCCTTTGCCCCTTGTTTAATAAGGAGTTTTGATGCTTCACAAATCGTTCCTGCTGTGTCAATCATGTCATCAAACATTATGCAAACTTTGTCTTTTACTTCCCCGATAACGTGGGAGGCAATTGCTTCGTTGTGTTTGTCACGCCGTTTGTCAATAATCGCCAGCGGGCAGGATAATTCTTTTGCAAAATATCTTGTTCTTGCCACTCCGCCTGTATCAGGGCTGACAGCAACCATTTCGTCCGGATTAAGTTCTAAATTTTTAATATAATCAACCAAAATCGGTGTTGCAAAAATGTGATCCACCAAAATATTGAAAAACCCCTGTATTTGACCCGTGTGCAAATCCATCGCCAAAACTCTGTCAGTTCCTGCTGTTGTCAGTAAATCCGCAACCAATTTAGCGGTAATTGCCTCACGGCCCGAAGTTTTTCTGTCTTGTCTTGCGTAACCGTAATAAGGAATTACAGCGGTAATGGTTTTTGCACTCGCACGCTTAAATGCGTCTATGATAATTAACAATTCCATCAGGTTTTCGTTAACAGGGTTGCAAAGCGGCTGGATAATAAAAACGTCATCCCCCCTAACACTTTCTTGAACCTGAACATAAATTTCGCCGTCTGCAAAATTCTTTATAATCATCGGTCCGACGGTAGTTCCGAGGTAGTTCGCAATCTCACGTGCCAAAGCAGGATTTGAGCGTCCGGCAAAAAGTTTTATATCGTGAGTCGGGTTAATTGCTCTCTCTAACTGGGGAAAAGTCATTTCTAAAACCATTTTTCACATTCCTTTCTGATAGCGTACAGGCTCTAATATGATAACAACTAATAATTCAAACTTCAAGGAAAAATCATCAAATATTAAATTTAATGAACAGCAAACTGAGCTGAATGGCTTTTGGAAGGTTGAAAGGCTTTTTATGAAGTGATTAAGTGACTGGGTGATTAAGTGCAACAAAAAAAATGTTATTCTTCCTCCCCCCTTGAGGGACTCTGCCGAACAAAACGATTAAGTATCGTTTTGTGAGAGGTAACGGCGAATTTTGAAACAAGCCTGCGAAAGTCAGAA
>Ga0172381_10005696_pt1 | contig 12592 bp, 16 predicted proteins | sample Leawel6488metaG_FD_119754 | JGI IMG/M metagenome (GOLD analysis project Ga0172381, IMG submission 119754) | Leachate microbial communities from a municipal landfill in Southern Ontario, Canada - Leachate well 64-88 metaG | ecosystem: Engineered > Solid waste > Landfill > Unclassified | place...
AAAGCCCCTTAGAAGGGGCTAAGGATAAGGATAAGGATAAAGACAAGGATAATTCTTTAATTGAAAAGATCATTCTTCTTCCAGAATTCATATCATGGAATTTATCCATGCCATTAGAATTTAAAAAAATATTCCTTTCTTGGTTACAGTATAAACGGAAACGTGGAGAATCTTATAAAGATGAAAAATCAGCATTAATCTGTTATAAGAAATTATCACGATACTCCAATGGAGATTCTAATCTTGCTTTAGAAATTATTGAAACAGCAATGGGAAATAACTGGGCAGGATTTTTTAAACTAGAAAATACAAACTCATCTATAGATAGAAAACAAAACAATACAGGTTTTCAAAGTACAGGATATGTTTACAAAAAATGATCTAATTCCATGAGAAACAAAGAAGACTGGAAAAACTTTGAACGGGCAGAATATCTAAAACAATTTACTCCCAGAATCAGAGAAGTATTATCTACTTTACCAGATTTAGATTATTGCCCAGATATTCAAAGTATGTATATTTACGGGGACGTTAATGTTGGAAAAACAATTGAAGCCGCAAGTATGATGTTACAGGAACAAAAAACAATCTATTTGCATGATGGACCTAAAGACCATACTCAGAAATGTATTTTTGTTTCTGTTCCAGAATTGTTTAATGAAATTAAAAGTACGTTTAATCCAAACTCTGAAAAAACAGAACAAGATATCTTAAATTACTATTATGATGCCCATCTATTGGTGTTAGATGATTTTGGAACTGTAAAACCTACTGATTGGGTTCTACAAACATTGTATCTAATTGTAAACTATAGATATGATTTTCTTAAGAAAACAATATTTACTTCAAATCTATCTTTGCAAGAAGTTGCAAAAATCTATGGTGATGATAGAATTACTTCACGCATTGATAGAATGTGTGTAGTTTTTCAAAAAATAAACTGGAGAAAATAATTCATGGATCAGTTTATTGAACGAAAGATAATAACGGGTTTGATTACTTCTACTGAATATATCAAACAAATCCGGGATATCTATCAAGCAAGATTACTGACAGCAGGAGTTGCTAAGCGCATTGCTACTTGGTGTATAGAATACTATGACAAATATCAACAAGCACCAGGTAGAAATATTGAAACAATATTCTTTCAGAAATTAAAAAGTGGTTTACCTAAAGATTTAGCGGAAGAGATTGAACAAGAAATCTTACCTGGTTTAAGTGCAGAATATACGCAATCTCAGGAAGATCTTACTTATCTTATTGACGAAACACGATTATATTTTACAAAGAATTATCTTGATTCTCATATCAATAAAATTCAAGCACTACAAGATACTGGACAGTTTGCCGAGGCACAGGCAATAGCAACTTCATTTAAACCATTAGCTATCACTATACCAGATGTCTTTGATTTTGGAGCAGAAGAGTCCGTTGCAATAGTTAGAAATGCCTTTGTAGAATTTCATGACCCACTGATTATTCTTCCAAAAGTACTTGGTAAATTCATGAATATGCAATTTACTCGTGGATCTTTTTTAGCTTTAATGAGTACAGAAAAACGTGGAAAGACATATTGGTTAATGGAATTTGCTAGGCGGGCTGTACAACAAGATTTATCTGTTGCTTTTTTTCAAGCCGGAGATATGACTAGAAATCAACAGATCCGTAGATTTTGCATCAATCTTGCTAAAACATCAGATTTAGAATGTTATTGTGGAGAACAATTCCAACCAATTTCAGATTGTATTTATAATCAATTGAATATTTGTCAAAAACACGAAAGAACTTGTAATTTTGGAATATTTAGTAGTTCACGATTTACAGAAAAAGATTTACGTGATATTGTTACTATTGAGCATCTAAAAGCAGCTTGGAAAGATAATCCTGATTACGTTCCATGTTCAGATTGTAAAGATTTCCGAAACAATAGATGGGGAACTCCTTGGATAGAAAAAATTAATGTAAAAGGACCTTTAATGCCTGATCAAGGAGCGGAATTGTTTAGATCTTACTACGTACAAAGAAAGATAAAGATGTTACTATCAACTCATAGTAATGGATCTTTATCTGTTAATAACATTAAAGCAATCTTAAATTCTTGGGAACGAGCATTTTCATTTTTTGCAGATATAATCATTATTGATTATGCCGATTTATTAATTGCTAATTCTCCAGCGGAATTCAGACATCAACAGAATGAAATCTGGAGAAATTTACGATCTTTAGCACAAGAAACCAGAGGTTCAGCATTGCCTATGGTTATTACAGCTACACAAGCAGATGCTGCCGCTTATGAAAACGGATTACTTAGATTACGTAACTTTTCAGAAGATAAAAGAAAGTATGGTCATGTAACGGCTATGTATGGATTAAATCAAGATCCGCATGATCGAGAAAAAAAGATTGGTTTAATGAGGATTAATGAATTAATCATTCGTGAAGCAGATTTTAGCAATGATAATACGGTTACTATTTTACAGAATCTAAGACGTGGATTACCATATATTTCGTCATACTTATAATTTATAAAATTATGTTTACTATCAGAAAAGAATTTTCGTTTGAAGCCAGTCACCAATTACTTGGTTTGCCGGTAAATCATCCATGTAGTAAATTACATGGGCACTCTTATCGCATTGTTATAGAATTGCATGGTCAATACATGGACTCTGTAGGTATGTTGTATGATTATCGCGAATTGGATAAGATTAAATTATACATTGATAAGATGTTAGATCACAAACATCTAAATGATGTTATTATTGGAAATCCTACAGCAGAAATATTAGCAATGCATCTATATGAGGTGTGCTTACCCATCTTCCCAAATTTGCTAAATGCAATTGAAGTTTATGAAACCACAAAAACATCGGCAAGATATGAACAACTTAGTAGTGAACGACCTGTTTTATAGTTTGCAAGGAGAAGGATATCATGCTGGAGAAGCAGCAGTATTTATTCGACTTGCTGGATGTAATCTTCATTGTCCCTATTGTGATACTGATTATATTTCTGGAATTGAAATGAGTATGGAACAAATAAATTCTATGCTTCCAGTCAAATGTAAATGGATCGTTTGGACTGGAGGGGAACCTACACAACAATTAACAGAAGAACATATTCGTTATTTTCAATTAACAAAATATTATCAAGCTATTGAAACAAATGGAAGTTTGCCAGTGCCAGCGGGGCTTGATTATATATCGTGTAGTCCAAAAGTTGATTTATCTCAAGTAAAAAAGAATTTTTCGAAATATCCATACATTGGAGAATCACGATGCTTAATAGGAATAGATGATGATGGGGTTAGTCATTTTCCTCCTGATATTGATTTGTTACCAAAATCTACTCATTATTATGTTTCTCCCATGTTTATCGGGGAAGAACATAAAAAGTATGAATTAGATAAATCCAATTTACAGAAGGCCATAGAATGGGTTAAATTTGATCCACGATGGAAATTATCAATTCAACAGCATAAAATTTGGAATATTCCTTGAAAAAAATTTAATTTCGTTGTATAATAAATACTATTAACAAAACTTTTAAAATCTTTAAGAAATGAAATTAGTACAAATGATTGATGCCTGTCAAGAATTAATTGATGTGATGGGCTTAGGTCCTGAAGAAGGATCTGAAGAAATCGCTGGGGAGAATGGGCTGCTTCTCATCCCAGATGATATTACAGCCCCTGGAGTATTAACTTTAATCACGAAGTGTTCAAAGGAAATCAGAGAAACTGATGTATTTACAGATGCCACGTTATCTGTTTTGGCAGAATTAAAACTTTGGCCGGTGGAATTGAATGAACCTGAAGAAAATAACGAGAATGCTGAATTGATTCAACAGATTCTTTCCACAGAAAAATTGGCAATTCAACCACGTACTGTGGCATTAAAAAACATCGTAAAAACCAATCCTTTGTTTGTTTCCATGAGAAAAACAATTGCCGGTAAGTTTGCTATTGATGAAATTCAATCACAAATGTTGAGTTTATTGAATTTTAAACAGGAAGTTGCTGCAGTTGATGCAAAGAAAGAAATTTCTGCTGCTACAAAATCAGTGACAAAACAACAAACTAAAACAGTAGGTTCTAACGATGTTCCATCATCAACAAGAACTGCCCCGGCAAAACATGTAGGATCTGTTGCAGAATATATTGACACACTTGTTCAAGGTGGAATTACTTGGGATGAGTTGGAACGACTTACTGCCCTTGAAGTAGAAAAACGAGGTATGAAAACTCATTATGGTAAGAAAGCACTCATCAGTTCTGTTCAGGCCCGATTAGCAAAAAATCCGGGATATCTTGGTAATCTTAAAATGACTGAAAATGGCATTGAATAATGCAAGAATTGATTAAAAGGCAATTAGCCTATATTGGAGAGGATCCTGGCCGTGAAGGGTTAGTAAAAACCCCAGCCAGGATCCTTAAATCATGGGATACTTTGTATTCTGGATATAAACAAGATCCTGCAGATATTTTTACGGTATTTGAATCCGAAGGATTCGATCAGATGGTACTTTTACGAGATATAGAAATGTACTCAATGTGTGAACATCATATGCTTCCATTCTTTGGCAAAGCACATGTTGCTTATCTTCCCGGGGATAAGGTGGTTGGAATTTCTAAACTTGCTCGATTAGTCGATATTTATGCCAGGCGTTTACAAATACAAGAACGTTTAGGAGAACAGATAACCACAGCGTTGATGGAATATCTGCATCCAAAAGGAGCAGCATGCATAATTGAGGCACAACATATGTGTATGCGTATGCGCGGTGTAAGTAAACAAAATTCTATTATGATTACTTCCAGTTTAAAAGGAGCATTTCTTGATGATTCTACATTACGTACCGAATTTATGACTTTAATCCGATGAGAATGTGGAATATAGATCCTTCTACAATGTGCCGTTCTCATCTTCTTGGAGAACATTTGGAAATGCATATGTTTATAGGATCAATAAACACAGGAAAATCAATTTCTGGATTTATTAAAAATGGATTGGTTAATCCTAAAGAAATTAAAACAAGACATGATTCTTTAGCTTTAGAAATGTTAAAACGTGGATATTCTCACAATTCTCCAATTGAATTTAACTGCGAAAATCTTCCTGATGGATATGTAGATGTTGAAAAAAACAAACAGTTATTACATTCCAGATGTTATACGTGTTTTATTAATTCTATAAAATGAAATTATCTATAATTTATCTTACTCGTCGTTGCCCAAGACATTGTTTTTATTGTGCTATTCGTGATGGTAAAGCAGTTGGAAAGGAATTAAATGTATTTGAATGGCAAAAAGCATTTGAAATTTTAAAAGAGCTGGGCATTGATTTCAATCTAATTCTGGGTAATGAACCTTGGTTACTGGGCTGGGATCTTCCACATATAGTTAATCACACTGGAATTCCGTATGCTTTATATACTTCTGGCCTTTCAACATTGTTCAATATGTATAACACACGTTTCTTTTCCAGAGATGGTATTACTAACTTATCAATAGGGGTGGATTATCCAATTTTGGAAAGTATAGCTGATCAGAAAGACGATTCTCATAAAAAAGCAATGGATGCTTGGACAGCATTGAAATATACTCGAGAACGTTATCCAAACGTAGAAACTCATGCTACAATAACTGTTCATAAACTAAATTATCAACATCTTCCTATATTGATAAAACAATTACAAGAAACGAAAGTAAACATTAATATAAATTTCATTCAATGGAATAACGGAGGAGGTTTTGATTTCTTTCCCAGTTTTAAAAGTATGAATCAATTAATGTTTTCTGAAAATGATTATCCGAAACTTCGGATAATCTTAGATGAGGTTTTACAAAATACAGAATTTATTCAAAATCCACAAATGTTACTCTTATCATTTCCTGAAATGTTAGGAATGAAATGGCATTGTCAAGGCAATCCGTATGGAGGCCCTACCATTGATTCAGACGGGTTTTTACGGGTTTGTGGATATCGCAAAGGTAAATATACTTCGAAGTTTTCTATCTTCGATTTACCGTCTAAAACGGAAGCATGGCAACAAGCTGTTTATACTGATGCTATGGAATGCCCAGGATGTTCATGGTCTTGTCCATGGATGTTCCATTTTTGGGAAGAACATGATGCTGAACAAGGAAAACAAGTTTTTATTAATCATAATACAAAAAACTAACATACCTCTAAACATGGATAACTCAATCCCTCTACTAAAACTAAATCTTGGTTGTAGAAATATTTTACTTCCGGGATACATCAACATTGATATGATGAATTTAGATTTAGTAGATCACCCTAAATTTACTTTGAAAGACAAACAAAGCTACTACCAGATGGATGTGATGGAAATTGATGAACATTTTCTCGCAGGAACAGTAGATGAAGTATATGCTTCTCACTTCTTTGAGCATCTGTCTGATAATCAAATTACAAACTTAGTTTGGAAGATCTGGACATTGCTAAAACCAGGAGGTAAACTGACTATTATTACTCCCGATTTTCATGCTATCTTAAATCATTTCAAGAAAAAGCATGAACAAGGGGATTTCTCGGATGTAGATTTACTGCATATCCGAGTATTTGATATTCCAGAACAATCAGGTCATCGTACTATCTGGTATAAGGAAATTGGAAAATACTATCTGGAACGAGAAAAGTATTACGTCATCAATTCCATTACTGCTCCATCTATTTTTGAAATAAGATTTGATGCTACGAAACTCCCACTTGAATTCAATTGATATGAAAAAAGAAAATCTCGTAATACTGTTTAGCGGTGGAGCGGACAGTACATTGCTTCTTGATATAGCAATTAGGCTACATTATCAGCCTCTTTGTATTCTAATTGACTATGGACAATCTCATGTGAAAGAATTAGATTTTGCAAAAACCACCTGCCTTCGATATGATGTATCATTTCAAGTAATTACTTTACAAAATCTTGGTGTTAATTCTGCTCTTACAGGAAATCATTCAGTTCAATATACCGGTGTTTCAGAATGGCATGTCCCATCCCGTAATCTTATGTTTGTTTCCATAGCTGCCAGTATTGCAGAAAGTCATGGAATTAATTTAATTTGGTACGGTGCCAACTATGAAGATCGGGAACATTTATTTCCTGATTGTTATCAAGAATGGGTATTTGCTGTTAATGAAGTATTGAAACGTAATGGAAGTATGAAAATTGCTATTGAAGCTCCATTACTAGGGATGTCAAAAAATATGATTACACAATTGTGTTCTTTATACAAAATTACAAACGATCAAATTTTTAGTGGTTATGGACAACAAGAGACAGAGTAATGAAGAAGGGCGTACAAAGGTCTTCACAGCACTGGTAGACAAACACTACAGTCCATTAGTAATCAGAAAGTATACACATTGGGGCTTTCCGATTTATGTCGGTTTAATTACTGACAATGATCTGACTGATCTGGATCAAGTTTTTAAAGATTTTATGGACACCCATGCTAAAGAAGGTTGGGTAAACAATATTCAAATTTTACGGGACATGGCCGGTGAAATGACTGAGTACCTAAACACAGTATATGAAAAAACAGAAGGTGTGGCTGTTGTATTTTACGTGGATAAATGTTTTATCTCGTCACTGCATGGTGATTTTATGAATCATGCTTCTTGCAGAATTGAATTTTATGGATTGCTTCAAATGTCAACAGGAGTATAGTTATGAGTTACATAATTATAGCACCTCATGCTGATGATGAGATAATTGGTTGTTATGAATTGTTGACGAAAAAAAATAAGGATATTAAAACTGTTCTTTTTCCTTCCCAACAAGCAATAGATGAAGCCAGTTTAAGTAGTCAGATCATGAAGTTTGATCGTGGGCATACTGATTATCTAAATACAATAGTAACAAATTCTGATACCCTTGTTTTTCCTGATCCAAACTATGAATTGCATCCAGAACATCGTAAATGGGGACAGATTGGAGAACAATATGCCCGATCTGGGTATAAAGTTATATTCTATATTACAAATATGCTCGCTCCATATATTCATGAAGTGGAATTTTCTTTTGTAAAAAAAGAAATATTAGATAGAGCCTATTTTGAAAAACAGAAATTATGGTTATATGATCATAAGTATTTTTTGTTTGAAGGTTATACTAACTGGATCTTATCATGGAACGATTGATTTTTGTACCACAGTACCCTACATTGATGAGATATCAAGAATGGTGGCTCCCTATGTTTCAAGAAGAATTTAAAACTCGTTTTAAGACGATTTTAACGCTTGGAAAATTACCAAGTAATAATTTAGCCTTAGGCCAAGAGTTTGCTCCTTTTACGCAAGCAATTCAATTTGAACAGAGCCAAATCGATGAATATCTTTCTTTGGAAATAAAAGCAGATGACATTCTTCTTTTAAATGATCTAAGTTATCCTGGATTGTTTTCTCAAATGCTTTTTCACAAACGACCTAATCATTGTTTTGCAATCTGCCATGCCACAGCAAAAAATAGATATGATTATTTCTCAAAAGATAGAAATAGTAAATATTCTATTGAAAAATCTGTAGGAAGATTATTCAAGAAAGTGTTTGTAGCATCAAATTATCATGCACAAAAACTAAGTTGGAATAATCTTGTAGTCGCTCCATTTCCGTTTCAACCTTTTCAATTACCAGAAATTTTTATTCCAATTGAAAAAAGAATAAGAAACATTGTATCTATTTCACGACCAGGAATCCAAAAAAGAAACTATGTATTAGAAGGTATTGTTGAAGATTCTATAGGATTATATATTGATACTCCAAAGAATAGAAACACTTGGGACTCATATAATACTTTTTTACAATCTTCAAAGATTGTTTTAATTACATCAAAAGAAGAAACTTATGGATATCAAGTAATTGATGCAGTAAGAAATGGGTGTATTCCAATTGCCCCTGCCACATGTAGCTACCCTGAACTATTACCAAAAGAATATCTATTTACTGATACTCAAGATTTAATTTCAAAGTTAAACAAAGCACTTACCGGTCAATTATCTGTTCCAGAATTATTAGTAGAAGAAAGTCAAAAACAATTTTTTAATACAGTATTTCATGAGTTCAATAATGCTTGATTCCGGAGCTTATTCGGCATATACAAAAGGAAAAATAATTGATATAGATCAATATGTTCAATTTCTTTTACAACATCAAAATCTTTTTGATTATTGTATTAATCTTGATGTGATAATGAATGCCAAAGCCAGTTATACTAACTGGCAATATTTACGTAGCTTTGGATTAAACGTTCTTCCAGTATATCATATTGGAACTGATGAGATTTGGTTAAAAAAATATTTAAAACAAACAGATTATATTGCTCTTGGTGCAGTAGCGAATTTAAGTTCTACACAAAGAATGCAAAGTCTTACTCGAATTTGGAATTCTTATCTAACTAATTCTGAGGGATTTCCTATAGTAAATGTTCATGGATTAGGAGTAACCGCAGTTTCATTAATGTTAAGATATCCATGGTTTTCTGTTGATTCAATCACTCCAATTATAGCAGCAGCGTACGGACGAATTTTTCTACCTCGATATACTCGAAAAAATAATCAAGATACATTCTCTTATTTTAATGGATTTTTCTGTTCCGTATCTGATCAATCTAAACAAAAAGTAGGCACTATGACAAGTTTTCTTGGATTACCAAAATTAATTCAGGAAAAGTATATGGATTATATTGAAAAAAAAGGATATGTTTTAGGTAATTTATACCATCAGAAAAAAAGAGCAACAAAACAAGATAAACGTGAAAATAGAAAAGAACATGCTTCATTATTTTCATTAGATCAATCTGTGAAAACTGATGCCCCGGATACTTTAGCAAATTCATGGAATCAGCGTTTATTATTCAATGTATATGTTTGGAATCAATTAATTCTGAGAATGCCCGAATATCCAAGAAAACATGATTCAATAATCCCTGCAGAAATTCCAAATCATGATAACAAAATACATATATATTATGGAGTTAGCACTAACACACACATAGAGTCTATAAAATGGGTAATTCCACAACCAGATATTTTAATTAGTTATGCATATATGACGGATAAACTACTTAATACCATTGAATCATATAAAAAAATCAAATAACATGATTGTAAATAGAACCATTCTAAAAGCAGCTTTAGAAATAGTAAAACCTGCTCTTGCTAACAAAGAAATGATTGCCCAGTCCTCATCATTTGTTTTTCTTGACGATAAAATTATTACTTACAATGATGAAATAAGCATATCTTATCCATTCCCCAACTTAGAAATTAAAGGAGCTGTGAAAGCTGAAGAATTTTATGAATTAGTTAGTAAAATTTCTAAGGAGGAATTTGAAATTGTCATTGAAAACAATGAATTACGAATAACAGCAGGAAGAATCAAGGCAGGATTGGTTTTACAAAAAGAAGTACAACTACCGTTGGAAGAATTAGGAATCTTAGAACATTGGAAAACATTACCTGAACAGTTTATTGAAGGTTTAAAATTTGTACTTCCTTCTTGTTCTACAGATATGAGTTTATCAATATTGATTTGTGTTCACGTAGATGGATCAATCATTGAAGCTACAGATAACCACAGATTAGCCCATTTTGTTTTATCTGAAAAAGTCCCTGGGAAATCATTTTTAATTCCAAGTTCTGCTGTTAAAGAATTAATCAAAATGAATCCATTGTATATAACAGATACCCCGGGATGGATTCATTTCAAAACAGAAGAAAATACCATCATTTCCTGTCGCACTTTCCAAGATAAATTTCCTAATACCAGTGATGTATTACATCATGATGGAGTTCGTTTAATCTTTCCAAAAACATTAAATGAAAGTTTAGATAAAGCTCTTGTTTTTGCAAAGAAAACTCAAGTCATGGATGAATTCGTAATAATTACTATTGAAAATAATAGAATTCAAATAAAAAGTGAATCAGAAGTTGGTTGGTACAAAGAAGAAGCCAATATAAAGTACTCAGAAAAACCTATACAATTTACAGTTACTCCATTGTTATTGAAAGATATTCTTTCCAAATCAACTATCTGTATTATTAGTAACAGTTGTGTAACTTTCGAAGGTCCTAATTGGGTATATGTAGCAATGTTAAGAATAAATAAAGAATGAATGGATTTTTTGAATTAAAAGATATTCAATCACAATCTCATCCAAACGGAAAAAGATTTTCCTGTGTATCTTGTGGATTATATCATTCTGCCCGTTCCCCAAAAATGGAACCCAGTGGATTGTTCAAGAAAAAGATTCTAAATATTGGAAGTATTCCTAATGAAATTGAAGATCAATTCAATTGTCATTGGGAAGGTTCTTCTAGCGAAGGTCTTAAACGGATTTATAAAAAACTAGGGATTGATATATATGAAGATTGTTTAAATATTAATGCTATCAATTGTTATCCTGGAGATAATAAGGTAGATATCTCTAAACAGATTGCTTGTTGTAGAAATATGGTTTTACAAACAATTAAACAATACAAACCACAAGTAATTGTATTGTTTGGTATAGAAGCGGTACAATCGATAATAGGTAGTCAATGGAAGAAAAAGTTGGGGGATTTAAAACAATGGCGAGGATGGACTATACCGGATTTAAATTTTAATGCTTGGATTTGCCCGGTGTTTCATCCCAGACAGATGGAACAAGTAAATAAAGAGATAGGAACTGTATGGTATCAAGATTTAGAACGTGCAGTTAGTAAAGTAGGGGTAAATTTACCCCATTATCAAAATCCAAAAATTGAAATAATTGAGGATTTATCTGTCTTATATTCTCTTAGAAGTACAAATGCTTTTGATTATGAGACAACCGGAATAAGACCATACTCTACGGGGCATAGAATTGTTTGTGTATCCATTGCAGATACTATTGATCATGCCTATGTATTTATGATGCCTCAAACAAAAGAAGGAAGAAAACCGTTTATTGATTTCTTAGAAAATCAAGAAATTGGTAAAATGGCACATAATATGAAGTATGAAGACACTTGGTCTAAGATAAGATTACATACTTCTGTAAAGAATTGGAAATGGGATTCTATGGTGGCTGCTCACATTCTTGATAATCGAGAATTAATTACAGGGCTTAAGTTTCAAGCTTATGTAAATCTTGGGGTGGCAGATTATGATAGTGAGATAGCTCCTTATTTACATAGCGCAGAAAAAAATGGAAATGCTATCAATCGAATCATGGAATTAATTGAACTTCCAGGAGGAAAAGAAAAACTCATGACTTATTGTGCCTTGGATAGCATTTATGAATTTCGTTTAGCATCAATTCAAATGGAAAAAATAGGAATATTACCGTTTTAATTATGAAAAAATCAATATCATTTGATGTAAATTATCAATATCAATTGTATTTAGAAAGAATGTCTTTAGATGAAAAGATAATGCATCCAATTCAAAAAAAAAACAACTTAAGGCAACATTCTTTGGAGCCTGGGCACAACTTCTTATTCTACTAACAGAAGATCTTGGTCCCATGGAAGACGAAAACAAAGCTATTGATATTTTGCAAAATATGTTAAAACAGATTGCCGAGTATTTTCTTTCAATACTTGATAATT
>Ga0172381_10005697_pt1 | contig 12591 bp, 22 predicted proteins | sample Leawel6488metaG_FD_119754 | JGI IMG/M metagenome (GOLD analysis project Ga0172381, IMG submission 119754) | Leachate microbial communities from a municipal landfill in Southern Ontario, Canada - Leachate well 64-88 metaG | ecosystem: Engineered > Solid waste > Landfill > Unclassified | place...
GACGCTGACTGCTGTTTTCAACTCTTTGAAGAGAGAATCCGCCTTGAAACCCTAAAGGAGGTGTTGCCAGAGAAGAGAGAGTATAAGCTACTGTATGAAATTAATACTGAAGATTTTATGGAGGGAGAGGGATTTCAAAAGTGTCGCCAAGAAATAATTAACAAAGCTAAGGATAAGTGGAATATAAAACTATGAATTTTGAAAAACAATTTTTTGAAGCAATAGCTAATAAATTATTAGAAGACGGTGCAAATGATCAAGAAAGTCCCATTAGAAGATTTATCAATAATTGGGCAGAGGTAAATAGAGCAGAAATAATGAAAGAAGTTGCCAAGAAAGTATCAATAGAAGAGCTTGCTGCTATGGTTACTACAAAAGTAAAATCGTCTTTAAATAGTTCTTATTGGGGAGAGGTTGCATTTAAAGAAGATATAAAAAGAGAAACTATAAGACAGCTGGCTTGTGAGAATGTAAAGGTAATAACTGAGAAATGGAAAGATGCAGAGGGGAACGGTGAAATTAAATAAGTTTAATAAATAATATGATTCAAAAAATACAAATAAGAATATCAAATAGGGGTGTTCCTCATAATATAATAACTATTGATAATGTTGAATATAGTTTTTGTTTTATGGGTAATGGTAAGTTTTATAGGGTGTGGGAATATGGTATACAAAGGAAGCTTGGAGATATTATATTAGAGAAGGGAGATATGATTGATATTGAGGGATGGATTTCTAGTAAGATAGAAGAGTTAGTAGAAAGTAATAGATAGTGGTGTTAGTTATTTATAGGCTTGTTATTTCCTCCGCGTAACGGAGGATTTTTTATATACTGTTAGTTGTCTATTTGTTATGCTGTTACTTGTTTACTTGTTTACTTGTTTATTGCCTAGAGTTGCTATCTGAATTGGGGCAGAGAGCATTTTTGGGTAGGTTGTTGTTTGTATCGCTTTAAACTTTAAATTTTAATTACCTTAAGTTGATGGCTGTGGGGGTGCAGAAGGCAATTTGGGGCGGATTGCTCCGTTTACGCATTCACCCTAAATATATATTTGTATAATATATATCTGTATGTAGAAACATATATCTGTATATATAAAACATATATCTGTATATAGTATAAAAAACATACTTCTATATACAGAAAACAGTTTTATGTAGCAGATTACAATAGACAAAGATAAAAAAAGGAAAAGTACAATAAACAGAATATAAAAAAAAGAAAGTAATTATCCGTAAGTGGATAACTACTGTCTTTTTACCAGCTGTAATCATCATCATCATCATCATCATCATCATCATCATAATAATCATATTCATATTCGTCTTTCCAGTCGTCATCGCAATCATCATATAGGTCGTTTAACTTATCTAATTAATTGTAACGATTATTTAATTCTTTGATTTTTGAGTTGTCTGGACTTGTTGTATTAAATTCTTTCGTATTATCAATTATTGTTGTTTCACCTTCATTTCCTAGTTTTGTAATCGATTTGAAGTTTTCATGGTGTAAACAGTTGTCACATTGATATGATAGTAAAGTCCAGTGTACGTTTGTGTTCCATGAATTGACTACTTCTATTGAGTTTATTTTGTCAGTACGCTTTGATATTTTTAATATTGTTCCTATTGTTAAGCTACCATTATGCTTTTTCATTGCTAGTCTATCTCCCTTTTTGTATTTTTCCATATTAAAATATAGGAGGGGAAATTTCCCCTCCTATGTTAGAATTAGTCTTCGTCTTCTTCGTCGTAGTCCTCAAAATCTTCCTCTGTTTCTGTGTTAGAACCTGTTGCAGCAACTTCAGCTTCTTCAGCTTTTTCTACTGGAGATAAAATCTCAGCTTTTACTAATGAAGCTAAGTCGGCATCTTTAATGCTTTGAGTTGTGAAGTAGTTCTCAATCATTCCAACTGCTGCTTTTTCAATGTTTTCTACCTTGAACTTAAGTTCTCCAGTAGCAAATGCGTTTTGTTTCTTTCTTGCATCAGATTTCTCTTTCTTTGTAGCAAGTATATCCTTCTCGATAGATTCAATCTCTTTGTTACAACTTTCGATACTCTTATTGTTTCTAGTTACGATGTTGTCGTAGTCAGGGTTATCAAGACCGCTAGCCTTTTCTAGGTCAGCTTTTCCGATAGCATAGGCGAAAGCTTTTATGTCCTTTTTAATAGCTTCAATCCTTTCTTTGTATCCAGCAATCCTAGTGTCTAAAGATCCAAGAACTGATTGAAGTTCGTTGATTTTCTTTGTTCTTAACATGTCTCTAGCTGCTAGTCTTAGTGTCTTAGCGATTTCTTTGTAGTTCTTTACTACTACGTTCTCTTTTACTTCTGTTGCTTTTTTTGTCATTTTTTTAGTTTATTTTTGTTACTTTCCATATCTTTTTGATTTTGTCAATAAGTATGGATATGTTTTGCTCTTCTTTTAGAAGACTATTATTATCTGCTTCTATAAGAGTTGCGATTAATCTTTTTAAACCACTTTCTCTACCTTTTAGTAGTATTTTTGACTTATATGTAGCTGTATTTACTAAAATGGCTGTCCATTTTTTGTTTTCATTATCTAGTCTACATATTACTAAAAATTTTCCTCCTTTTAACTTAAAAGATATTTCATTCATTTTTGATTAGAATATGTCCTTTGTCTTTAAATGTAAGTTTTTTAAAACTTTCTGGCCATATTTGTTTAAATGCTGATAACGATATATATACTGCATCTTTTTCATCGCACTTAAATATCGCATGGGCTAATTCATGTAATGTTGAAATTATGCTTGGTTTTTCTCCAAGTATTATTGTTTTTTTATGAGGTAGGTACATATATACACTGCCTGTTTTTATTTCTATTTCTCCAATTTCTGGGAATCTTAATAATGTTATTTTGCATAACCATATTAGGTAAGTACTTTTTGATACAATGGATAATTTGTTCCATTGTGTATTGTTACTACCTTTAAGTCTTGCTTTCCTCCATATATTTATTGATTCTTCGAATGCTTCATATTTTAAACTATTTGGTTTAATTTTTAGAAGTTCGAGAATATCTTCTTTTGAGGGGTATTTGTATGGATTAGTGTGGATACATTCCTGTTCTTTTTTTAGATTCTTCATAATCTTCTTCATCTTCAAAAATCATTTTTTCTGTATCGATAAATCCATGTTTTTCTTCTCTTAATTTATCCATCCAACTTTCGTGTAATATTTCAGCACAACTTTCAAGATAGTCTAATAGTTTTGCAATTTCTGCCATTTTTCTATTTCTGTTATATAGTGTCTTATAATTTATTTGCGATAATTCTGATATTGCTTTTTCTATTATATCGTCTAATCCGAAGCTATCTTTATTTGCTATTAATGATGCTAAGTCATCATAGATTCCATCTTCCATTTCTTCTATATTTTCTGCTGATATTTTATCGGGTCCAGTGGTTTTTGAAGTGGTATCTATTTCTGGCTTTGATTCGCTCTCTTCTGTTGTATTTTTTTTTTCTTGATTACTTCCTTGTAAGATTTTTTGTCTACTTCCCCATTGATTCATTATTGCATCATTTTCTTCTCTAATTGATGTTTCTTTATCAAAAGTTTTTGGATAGCCATAATCAGTCTTAGTATATTCATATACCTTACCTATAACAAATTTCTTTTTTTTCATTGTTAATGTTGGTAAGTCTAATACAAATAGAGTATCTTCATCTATTTTTTCTCCCCACCCCTCTGAGGATATATCTATTTCTGTTACTATTTTGTTGGTTTTTTCTACATATAGATTAAGTGGATTTCCGTTTCTACCAAATAATACTTTTTCGACCTTTTGCGTTTTACGTTTTATTTGCAAGGCGACAAACGCTATAGTTCCCCTTGCTGTCCATTTTTTGTGCTTACCTTCTACCATACAGGCTAGGTCATATGCGAAAGCTTCTGAGTCGTTAAATTTCTTTTCGTCTATTGCTGTTAGAAATTTATATTTTTCTTTTTCGAAGTTTTCTCTACATTCTGCTGCGTTATATATGATTCCATTATGGGCTACTAGATACATATGTTCTAATTTTCTATTGTCGATAAGCATTGGATGTGTCTGGTCTCTTTCGTTGTCAGTTGATGTTGGAGTTCTGTGATGTGTTAATATTGTTTTTGCTTCGCTTTTAAATAGGTCATGAATAAATATTGATTCTATTTCTGATCTATCTATGGAATTTAATTTAAATTTGTTGTTTAATTTAACTATTCCGAAGCCTCTAGTCCCTCTACTGTGTTGATTTTCGTAGAGTTCAGCAATATTGTTATTAACTGGTTCATTTTTGCTTGTTGAAAATACTATTCCGCACATTTGTTTCTTTTTTTAGTTGTTTTTAACTACTTTTTTTTCGGCTTTTTTTATTTTCTTGATAGGATTTTTCTTATCTAAAACAAATGTTTTATAGTTTCCTTTTTCTATTTCGTCAATTAGTTTATTTAGAGATTCTGTTCTATTTTTTTCTCTAATGTTTCTAGGAATTCCTATAATTAGTTGTTCTCGTTTTGTTTTTTTCAACATTGTTCTATCTATATTCCATTCATATGCATATTCTGGGCTGCAATTGTTTGCAAATTTTATGCCCATTTTTGCAAATATTTCTGAAGCAATTTTCATGTCTTCATTAGATTTAACAAAGTTTTGGTATTTATCTATATCTAATATTTTACCTTTTTCATTAAATACTATAAAATCTTTTACTTCTTTTCTAACACCAAATAACATGTATTGGAATTTTTGAAGATTTTCTTCTATTATTTTGCAACTTAAATTTTTTGCAAAATTATCTATATTCACATCACTATTGAATCCTATGTTTGTAAAACCAGAGAATTTCTCTAAAATTTCTTTTGGAGTGTTTTCATGCTTCATTTTCCATCCTTTTACTATGGAAAATTCTGCTTTTTTCTTTTCTTGTAATACTTTTTTGTAATCAATAATAAAGTCTATTTCTTCTTTAAAATGTTTATACCCTTCAGTTCTCTTAATTATTTTTTCTATTTGCTTTATTACGACAGGTGCAAATAACTTGTTTTTTGTTAAGTATATAGCAGATAATATATTTTCATTATTTTTATCTTTCATTGAAAAACTACTTGCTTGTTTTAGTATATCTGGATCATCAATTAGTGCTTCATGAATTGTTGCTATATATGCTAATGTTGCATAACATATTTTTTCAGTTGTAATCCATTCTGCTGATAATCCTCTTAATTCCATATCCCAACAATTGATTCCGTTTTCTACTCGTTCTCTTTCATTTCTAATATCATTCATAACTCCATAACTTCTCATAAGTCTCATCGCTGATGATATGTTATTTTCCCCCATAAATATAGGAAAACATAATACTGGCAATATTTCTTGATATTTATCTTTATATTTGTAAGTTTTTGGTAGGTTTAAGTGGACATGTCCTCCAATAGGATCATGCATTGATAATGTTGTTAAATCAAACCCCCCTGGCATTTTTTTTACTAATTCATATAAACATAATCCAATATTATTTACAGCTTCGGATATTTTTGTTGAAGGATTTGGACGTATTTCTCCTGTTGAATTATGTCCATCTATACCAAGTTCCCCCCCTGCGGTTTTTATACTGCATTTTTTAAATATTGTGTTTTCAACAATATTAGCTGGAATTTTTTCATTTCTGAAAATAATTGTGAATTCAGGATCTGAACCTATTTTAAACTTTAGTTCTTTTTCTTTTTTTATTTTTTTCATTTTTAATTTTTTTACATCAATGATGCATCAAAATATCTTGGATTTATTTGTGATGGTGAGTTTTGTCTTTATTGTTGAGAATGTCTTGCTTCTCTTTCTCTACTTCTTTGAATTCCCATTACCATTTCGTCAAAAATATTTTCTTCATTAATAACGCTTGCAGGTATTAAATTTGTTAATTTTGTATCTGTTATTAAAGGACCTTCTTCGTTTCTTATCCCTGAATTTAATTTCATGAATTTTTCGTATGTATATAGATATTTTTTATATATAGGAAATCCATATGATAGGAATATTTTTATTTCTTCATCTGTATTATAGTTGTAGATATTATAATAAAATGATATTTTATTTGATGTTCTTTTATCGTTTTTATTAAAGGTTCCTTTTATTCTTAGTATTTTATGTCCGTTTTCTTCAAAGTTCGACTTCGTTTTTATATTACATGTTAAAAACTTTATATTGTTTCTATTATGTGTTTCTGTAAAATCTTCAATAGATGAATTATTAATTGAGTTTTGTATTTTTAATATTACATTTTTTGCTTGTTCTATAGAATTAACTATAATAAAGAGGTCTGTTTTTTGAATTATTGATTTTATTGTGTCTTGCATGTTCTTTTTATGTATAATATATCTATTTTAGGTTCTAATAAATACTTTGACTTGCTACTTGTAACGTCTATTGATTCTTCCTCTCTTGAGTAAAATATAGAAAATACATCTTTTATTTTACATATTTCTTTGTCTGTTGCAAAATTTTTATATTCTTTTGCATCCATTCTTATTACTTCTTCCATATGAATAGTTTTGTTTTCTTCTATGAATAGTCGAAATATGTATGTAATAATTGATTTTTTTAGATAGGTTGTATCTAGGGTATCTTCTATGTTTATTTTACTATTATTGTTGTTACTATTTTTTCTACTTATGTTTATTATTTTAAATAATAATTCTGCTTCTTCCAGTGTTTTTATTATTATTAATGATGTATCTAGGTTTTTTTTTACTTTTATTATTCCCATTTTTTTAAAGGCGACAGTAAAGTCGTTGTTGAATTTCACAACGTTTATTATATTATAGCTTACACTTGTCATTTAGGGTTTGTATTTATTTGTGTGATAAACTCTTAATTATATTTAAAATAAGTATAATTTTATATCTATTTATATATTATAAAGTAAACAATGCGGAGGTGTGTTGTGTTTCCGCGAATGGGACACATTAACCATGGCTTTTGCGGTTTTATAGTATATGGTATAAAATTAGTCGTTTATTCCTTATTTTATTTACTATTAAGTAATCAATGAAGTTATAGACTTGTTATTCTAAATAGAATTTTAGTCTCCCCCTGTAGCATTTCATAAAATAATATATTTACCATGTTTTTTTAGGGCATGGTCAGAATTTTTAATTTTTTATAATATATCTGAAGATTGTTTATTCTAAAATTACGTATAGATTTACGGTTTCTATGCGAACTTTTTCACTTATTATATTAAATGTACAGTTTAATGTAATTTATGAAAATGTTTTTTATTCTCTCCTAATGGAGTTACGACTTTACTGTCGCCTCATTAATTAAAAATGATATTCTTTTGCTTGTTTGTATCTAAACATTGCAAGGTCTTTTGTTGTTCCTATTCCTCTTATGGCAGGGTTATTTCTTTCATATATTATCCATCCAGTTTTTCTAGGAGTTTTCCTTGCTCCGTATATGATATAATTTCCTATAGATGGAAGTGGTCGACGTTCTATTTCGGCCTTTCTTTTTGCCTTAAAGAATTCATATCCCATCTTTTTGTTGTACTCTTTTACTTTTTGTATTGTTGTTGTCATATTAATTAGCTTTTGCACCCTTGCTACATCTCTCTATATAATTAGTATAAATAGTATGGATTCTAACCATACGGGGGCATAAAAACTAATTAATAGAGTTTGAGTGAGTATTGACCTCACATTACATTGTTAAGATGTTGTTTTTCGATTAAACTACCAAACTCAGCGTATCCAAAAATTCGATACTACATTAGTGTAAATGCTTACAAAAACTACTTGGGGTAGTTATGGAAAACTAATTTTATACGAGATTTCTCGGTACGGCTTTTGTTATGTTTTGTCCGTCCTGTTTCATCCGTATTTGTCTACTACGGTCTTTAATGGGACTATTTGTCATAACGCCAACGGATTTATGAAGACTTCCGTCAAAGTCCTTTAGAAACTACCACTAGCTCCTCCTCCTGAGAAACTTCCACCGCCAAAGCCTCCGAAACCTCCGAAACCTCCAAAAGAACTTTTGCTATCATTATTATCATCATCATCATCATCATCATCATCATCATCATCATCGAAGTTGTTGAATAATTCATCTTCGTTATTTGATTCTTCAGAGAAGAAGTTGTGTACCTTTTCTCCAAAAGTTTCTTTAACGAAATCTACTCCTAATGCGACAGGGTCGTCAGTGTCTGGATTTGATATCGTAAGTCCTAGAGACTTAATAAATGTTAAATCCCCTGGTGCAATCTGACTAGCATCAATGTTTAACATTGGTACTTGTGTCTCTTGGCATTCTACTACTTCTAAGTCTTTCATGTTTTCTAGAGATACTGTATCTCCAATTCTTGCTTTTGCTCCTGATTTTGTTTTTCCTTTTTCAAAAATCATATTTTTTTTATTAACTTAAATTAATTAATGCTCCAATCCCATCAAGGATTGCGTCTTCCCACTCTTCAGCTTTTAACTTAGGAATCATTTTATTATTAATAATATCCTTAGCTTGTGCATCAGTTATTTTAGATCCTCTTCCTAATTCAATTCTAACCTTTCGATCCTTTTTTGAAATTATTAGTATTACTCCATCATCTACACCATATTTTCCAACCTTCCATTTTTCAGCTACTCTAATACCAAATTCTTCTATTGATAAGCCATTTAAAGAATCTATAGTTAGAACTGCAATTTCTGATTTTCCATGATCAACTACGCTTTTTATTGATTCAGTTAAAAATTTTTCACCATTTTCATCAATAAGATCTGCCTTGTCAACTACATATCCAGTTGGTTCTGGAATGTTTTGATTTTGAATTACTGTTGATATTCCCGTCTGTTGTGATTGTTTGTTCCAACCTGGAGCATATATTATTATTGCTATTACTGCAAGAAATAACATTATTGCTATTGTTGTAAAAATTTCTTTTTGCATTTTATTCTGTTAATTTAATTTTAACTCCTTTGTCTGCTGTTTTTTCGGCTTGAAACATTTGTCTTTCTTTAAATCCTAAGCTGCTAGCTATTAGATTAATTGGAAATGATTTTGTTTGAATATTATAAACTCTAACAGATTCGTTGTATCTGTCACGTGAAACATTTATCCTGTTTTCTGTTCCTTCAAGTTCTGCCATCAGTGATGCGACAGTTTGATTTGATTTTAAATCAGGATAGTTTTCAATTACAACCATTAGTCTTGCTAGGGCTGAGTTGTATTGATTTGTTGCGTCTATCTCTCCTTCCGTTCCTTTGGAGTTTGCATAATGAGTTCTAGCCTCTGCAATTGCTCCGAATACTGCTTGTTCTTGTTTGAGAAATCCTTTAGTTGCTTCCGCAAGGTTAGGAACTAAATCAAATCTTCTCTGGTATTGAGATTGCACAGCAGCATATGTTGTGTCCACATTAGATGAAGACACAACAAGGCTGTTGTATGAACCCCATAACCATGAGCATGTACTTATTACCACGAATAGCATTACTGCTATTATAGATAATGTTATGATTAAGAATTTGTTCATAGTTTTGTTAAATTAGTTCTAATAGATCGTGATTTTCAAAGAAGTTGCCTATTACTTCTCCATTTTCTATTACTTTTGTTTCTTCGTTATGCCAGAATTGGTATCCTATTGATTCATTGCTATATTCGAAGCCATTACTCTTGTATTCTACTAATTCGTAGCGATAGCGCTTACTCCCGTCGTCGTTTTCGTATCCTGTATCTATCTTGAGAATATCACCATCATAAACGTCCTTTCCATTTTTGTCTTTTAGTCCTATGGTAAACATTAAAACAGTTGATTCTAGTGGGTCAGCTTTATATTCATACTCTCGCGTGCGACAGCCGTCGTCGGTAAAAATTATGTCAATGCCAATTCCGTTAAAAATCAATTGTGTTACTCGTGACATTCTCCTGATTCCACCTTCCCACACCCTAGCTTTAATTTTTAATGGTTCTTGGTTCATAATTTTATACCTTATCCATTTCTTCAAACTCTTCAGATATATCGTCATGAGGATTGTATCCGAAGTTTAGTATTGTTTCTAGGAATGAGCTTTTTTTTGGACATATTAATCTTGTTTCTATTGATATTTCTCCACAGATTATGTTATATCCAGTTAATTTTTCTTTTTTGATTAATTTTCTTCCACAATGTTTACAAAATGCGGGTAGCTCCCTATAGGTTTTTCCATTCATAATTAAAACTTGAAATCTAAACGTTTGTAGTTCTTGTTATTTAGAAAAACGTTTGTAAATATTACGAAACCTTTTTTGATGTGTTTAAATTTGTATTTAAAAAACATATTTATATAATATTATTGATATTGTTATTACTGCCGCTAGCCATATTACTATGGAAACAATTAATACTGTACGAGCAATAGTTGTAATTTGTTTTTTACTTAATTCGTAGTGGTCTAGTGGTTCTTTTGAGTTTCTAACTATATATTTTTGCTTTATCGAAGGAGGTGTCATAGTTCTTTAATAATTATTTTTACTTCTATTTTTTTACCTTTTAATTTTTCAAATTCCTCATCTAGTTCATCTATTAGACTAGTATTAAAGCCAGGTTTTTCTGCGCCTTCTTTTTTTTCTATTAAAATTGCATGGTATCCAAAGCAACATGCGTCATCTCCTTGGATATCTGCATATCCTGTTTTTTTATGGTTATCATGTGCTTAATTCTTAAAGAAGATAACTAAACCGTTGTCTCCGTTGCTTGTTATTTTGATATCATAGTACTGATATCCTTCTTCTTCCATTCCGTCTGTTAGTTCTTCGAGTTTTGTTTCAAACTCTGGGTCTCCCCAACCTGATTGTAACCGTTTGAATGTGTACATGTTAGTGTTATTATGTTTTTAATTTATCCTTACAATTATTGCAAATAAAACGTATTCCTTCTGCATCCCAGCAATGGAAGAATCCTAGTTTTGCCTTACAGATATGACAAATCATCTCGTCCTCTGTTTCTGTTAGTTGTTGCCTTATCATATTTTCTTCTTCTTCTTGTTTTTTTCTTTCTTTTTCTCTTCTCTGTTGTTCGTGAAATGGGCAAAGTTTTTTTGTTGTTGCTGTAAAACTATTGTTACTATGGATAACTGTGATAAATTTTCCATGCCATTCTTGAGGAAGTTTAGACATTGTTTTTGTTATCTCTATGCATCCGCAAAGTAATTTGTTTGTTGATTTTTTCATATTAATAATTTAGTATTTATGACATGATTAACTTTTGCACACCCATTATTCCATAGGGTTAGACTTTATTGCGCGCTAGCTTACCTAATCGGCCAAATGGTGGGTGCAAAAATCAATCATATAGTTGATTATTGTTTTATAGTGTTATCCACTAGAGTTGACCTACTGGAGATAAGGTGCGCTAGTGTTATTAAAGTTATATGATGGATTAATTCATATAAACTTCGAGATTTGAGAAAAACTATTTGTAAATTGTTTTTTGCACTTTAGAAAATTAATCTATCTTGGTCTTATTCAATTGTAATCCGAAAGAACACTCCAGTGGATAGTACTATAATTTGATTGTGATTGACTTGTTGCTGGGGCCTATTATATTTAAGCTCTTGTACATTTCTTATAGGCGCAAAACTGGCTTAATAAGTCCGTATAACTTTATGGTAATTACTCCATAAATTCTACCCAGCAAAAAATCAACCACATATTTATAACTTGAAAGAAAGAAGAGCTTACGCAGCTCCCCCTTCTTCAACTTTAGCCTCCGATGCAACTGGTGCAACTTCTGGCGATGCTTTTTCAACTTTAGCCTCCGATGCAACTGGTGCAACTTCTGGCGATGCTTTTTCGATAGGCATATGCCCTAATATGTCTATAGTAACGAAACCGTTGCTACTACCTAAATCGAAGACGTCTCCTTCGCTCAGGTCAGCTTCAATCATCTTTACGATGACATAGTTTAACTCTCCGTCCCTATTTGTCTTAGGAACTTCGTACTTACCCTTTTCCACACTACCATCTGGATTGATGATTTCGCAGACATATCTAACAATCTCAAACTTCTCTCTGGTTGGGTCTCTTGGAGTTACCTCTCTTACGTTACCAGATAGTAATTTTAGTCTATAGTCCCGATTCTTATAGAACGCATCTGTTTCCTCATCGTATTTGACTGGACGAATGTCAAATAACACATTACTATTTTTCTTTAACTCTACGTTAACTGCTATCATTTACTTATAGCACGCTCCTATGTGTTTAGATGGTGCGATTAGTTATTATTGGGCACTCTTTTAGGTGCTCTAAAAAAGTAGGGCAGGCGAAGCCTGCTCTGCGCAGCGAGGAGGGCGAGGAGCGTGCAGTAGGCAGAGAGCAGCGAGCAGAAAGCAGAATACTATACTCTACTATCTGTATCTATATATATCTTCAGGAGGGGTTGTTACATTTAGGAACTCTAATATTAGGGGTGGATGTTAGGGGAGGGACTCCACCCGCTCCCGTGACTAGTTTGTAATATTTTTGTAATATTTTTGTAATATTTTTGTAATATTTTTGTAATATTTTTGTAATATTTTTGTAATATTTTTGTAATATTTTTGTAATATTTTTGTAA
>Ga0172381_10005699_pt1 | contig 12589 bp, 10 predicted proteins | sample Leawel6488metaG_FD_119754 | JGI IMG/M metagenome (GOLD analysis project Ga0172381, IMG submission 119754) | Leachate microbial communities from a municipal landfill in Southern Ontario, Canada - Leachate well 64-88 metaG | ecosystem: Engineered > Solid waste > Landfill > Unclassified | place...
ATTCCGTTGGCATCGATATCGAATGAAACCTCAATGTGTGGAATTCCTCGTGGTGATGGCGGGATGCCGTCGAGAATGAATCTACCCAAAGTTTTGTTATCATTCGCCATTTCGCGCTCACCTTGAAGAACATGAATATCAACTTGAGTTTGATTATCGGCCGCGGTAGAGAAAATCTGTGACTTAGATGTTGGAATTGTAGTGTTTCTTTCAATTAATTTAGTATTCACCCCACCCAGAGTTTCAATTCCGAGGGATAGCGGAGTGACATCCAAAAGTAGAAGGTCTTTGACTTCGCCACCAAGAACTCCTCCCTGAATTGCCGCTCCGATTGCAACGGCTTCGTCTGGGTTCACCGAGTGGTTTGGCTCTTTGCCGAAGAATTTTTTGACCGCATCACGGACTGCCGGCATTCTTGTTTGACCACCAACTAATACTACTTCATCGATATCTTTAACACCAAGCTTGGCATCAGCCAAAACCTTCTCACACGGTTTAAGGGATTTTTCAATTAAACTGCCAACCAACTGCTCGAGTTTCGAGCGAGCAATGTTCATTTGTAGATGTTTTGGTCCGCTTGCGTCTGCAGTAACGAACGGCAGATTAATTTCAGTTTCATTTGAAGTAGAAAGTTCAACCTTAGCTTTTTCAGCTGCTTCCTTTACTCGCTGAATTGCTGCTTTGTCATTGTGTAAATCGACGCCTTGGTCCTTCTTGAATTCGTCGATAATATAATCCATTATAGTTTGATCAAAATCGTCACCGCCCAAATGGGTATCGCCGTTTGTAGCTTTCACTTCGAAAACCCCATCGCCAAGTTCAAGAATTGTGATATCAAAAGTACCACCACCGAGGTCATATACGGCAATCTTTTCATTTTTATTCTTGTCCAATCCGTAAGCCAGTGCGGCGGCGGTTGGCTCGTTTATGATTCTTTTAACATCAAGACCGGCGATCTTGCCGGCATCGGTTGTTGCTTGTCTTTGAGAATCATTAAAATATGCGGGAACGGTGATAACTGCTTCGGTTACTTTTTCACCAAGATATGTTTCCGCATCAGTTTTAAGTTTTTGCAGAGTGAATGCAGAAATTTCTTGTGGGGAATATTCCTTACCATTCATGACAACACGAATAGAGCCGTCAGCGGCTTTTTTAGTTGAATACGGCATTTTTTTCAGATCATCTTGCGCCTCTTTGTCATCAAACTTTCGACCAATAAAACGCTTGACGGAAAAAATTGTATTTTCCGAGTTTGTTACGGCTTGGCCCTTTGCCAATTGACCAACAAGGCGTTCGCCTTTTTTATTTTCGGCAACAACAGACGGACATGTTCTACCGCCTTCTGCGGTTGAAATAATTTTGGCTTCTCCACCTTCCATAACGGCAACGGCAGAATTAGTAGTGCCTAAGTCAATTCCAATAATTTTTCCCATGCTATCTCCTTCGATTTACTTTATTTTTTCTATTAGATTGGAGCCAGATTTCATCGTAGATTGTGGTGACACTCCGACGAGAACTTCTAGCTCCTGTATATAATGTAAAGTTTCCTTTACATTTTGTCAATACTTTAGATGTTAATATTCAGGTCAATATCATTTTTTTCATCTCCAGAAAAAGAAAAACGGGCAACCACTATGGGTTACCCGAGAGATGATCTGGCTCACGGACTCGGACTCGAACCGAGAACACACTGTATAACGACCAGTCGCTCTACCCTTGAGCTATCCGTGAACTGCTGGCGGCTCAGGAGGGTTTGAACCTCTGAGCTCGCGATTATTACTCGCGCGCTTTTACCATCTGAGCTATACCCGCTCTCAAAAGTGGCGCAGCACTGTAAACTACAATCCCGTGGAGACTTGTGTTCCTGTTGTAGCCAGCCCGCGAAAGATTGCTAGGGAATTGGACGGAGAGCAAAATGCCCTCTAGCGCTCGGAAGCTATCTTACTTCCTACTCACACATCCAATTCCCCATCCGTATTGGGACGCTCATTAATGTAACAGAATGCTTTCCGGCTGTCAAGAGTTTAGTGAATTATTAGCATTTGATTTTTAAGAATGTTTTTGCTAAATTGTAACTGCTAGAAATTTTTTCGTTTCTATTTTTATTTTAAGGAGCAATATGGCGAACGACGCTACTAAAAAAGTATATTTCTTCGGCGGAAAAAAGGCCGAAGGGAATGGCAAGATGAAGGATCTCTTGGGTGGTAAAGGTGCAAACCTAGCCGAAATGGTAAATTCTGGCGTTCCCGTTCCTCCGGGTTTTACTATCACTACAAAAGTATGTAATTATTTTTCAGACAATAAAGGAAAAATGCCGACAGGGTTTGACAAGGAATACAAAGACGCAATTGTAAAAATGGAACGAGCCGCCGATAAAAAGTTCGGCGATAGCAAAAACCCTCTATTGGTGTCAGTTCGATCAGGTGCAAAGTTCTCGATGCCGGGAATGATGGACACTATTCTAAACCTCGGCCTTAACGATGAAACCGTTGAGGCGCTAGCCAAAAAATCTGACAATCGTCGGTTTGCATTGGACGCCTACCGCCGTTTTATTCAAATGTTCTCCGGAGTCGTGTTAGAAGTAGAAAAGGATCTTTTTGAAGGAATTTTGGACTATGTAAAAGAAGAAGCAAAAGTTAAACTGGACACTGAATTAGACGAGGATGATTTAGAATTGGTTATTAAAAAATATAAAGAGTTAGTAAAAAAACAAACAGGTAAACCTTTTCCAACTAATCCAATGATCCAGCTGGCAATGGCCAGAGATGCAGTTTTTAAAAGCTGGAATAACCCAAGAGCATTCACTTATAGAAGAATGAACAAAATTGCCGACGATCTTGGAACCGCTGTTAATGTTCAGGCAATGGTATTTGGTAATATGGGCTATGATTCCGCCACAGGCGTAGGTTTCACAAGAAACCCATCGACAGGCGCCGTTGAATTTTACGGCGAATATCTTACAAATGCACAGGGAGAAGATGTTGTTGCCGGTATTAGAACACCGAAACCAATTGTAGAGCTGAAAAAAGAGATGCCACAAGCATTTGCAGAATTGAAATCCATTACCGATAATTTGGAAAAACATTATCGCGATATTCAAGACTTCGAGTTTACAATCGAACAGGGCAAACTTTATATGCTTCAGACCAGAAACGGTAAGCGCACTGCTCATGCCGCAGTGAAAATCGCGGTTGATATGGTTCGGGAAAAAATGATCTCGCAAGATGAAGCAATTATGAGAGTTGAAGCTGAAGCATTAAACCAGCTGTTGCACCCGGTTTTCGACCCTAAAGTAAAATGTAACTCAATTACAACCGGACTTCCGGCATCCCCGGGCGCCGCTGTTGGAAAAGTTGTTTTTACTTCCGAAGATGCGGTAAAAAAGGCCGATGAAAAAATTATTTTGGTCAGAACGGAAACTAATCCAGATGATATATCCGGTATGGAAGTCGCACAAGGAATTTTGACTGCTCGCGGTGGTATGACATCACACGCAGCCGTGGTTGCCAGAGGAATGGGCAAATGTTGTGTTGCCGGCTGCGAAGACATAAAAGTCGACGAGAAAAAAGGACAATTCACCGTTGGTGGTAAGATTATCAAAGAAGGTGACTGGATTTCCATTAACGGTTCGACCGGTGAAGTTATTCTTGGGCAAGTTCCGACAATTGAAGCAAAACTTTCAGGAGATTTCGGAAAACTAATGACCTGGGTCAACAAAACCAGACGATTAAAAGTCCGGGCCAATGCAGATGTACCACGCGACGCTAAAGTTGCCCGTGAATTTGGGGCAGAGGGCATTGGACTTTGCCGAACTGAACACATGTTCTTCGAGGCCGAGCGCTTACCTTTGATGCAAAAAATGATTCTTGCCAATACAGAAATTGACAGAAGAAAAGCGCTGGAAAAACTTTTGCCTTTCCAAAAAGAAGACTTTAAGGGATTGTTCGAAGAGATGAAAGGTTTTTCCGTTACAGTTCGACTTCTTGATCCACCTCTTCATGAATTCCTACCAAAAACCAAGGAAAATGCCAAAGAACTTTCGAAAAAAATTGGTATTTCGGAAAAAATTATTTGGGAAAAAACCAAAGATCTTCATGAGTTTAACCCTATGCTCGGACACCGTGGTTGCCGACTTGGAATTACCTATCCGGAAATTACCGAAATGCAAACAAAAGCAATTATCTCCGCCGCCTGTGAACTTCAAAAAAAGAAAAATGTGAAAATTATTCCCGAAATTATGGTTCCGTTGGTTGGAAATATTTCCGAGTTCAAAGACCAACGCGATATAATCGATGCCACCGCCGAGGAAACAATGAAATCTTACGGAGTAAAGGTAAAATATATGGTCGGAACTATGATTGAGGTTCCTAGGGCGGCTGTAACTGCAGATGAAATTGCCGAGGTTGCGGAATTTTTCTCGTTTGGCACAAATGATTTGACTCAAATGACGATGGGCTTCTCCAGAGATGACGCCGGCAAATTCATTAAAGTCTATATCGATAAAAAGATTTTTTCCTCAGATCCATTCCAAACATTGGACCAAGCCGGCGTTGGGAAACTTGTCGAAATGGGAATTGAAAAAGGCCGAAGTGTTAAAGAGAAATTAAAAATCGGTATCTGTGGCGAACATGGCGGAGATCCTGATTCGGTAAAGTTCTGTCACAAAGCCGAAATGGATTATGTTTCCTGCTCACCATTTAGAGTACCGATTGCCTGCTTAGCTGCCGCACAAGCTGTTATAGAAGAAAAAAACGGATCCAACTATACAATGAAATAGAGATAAATTAAAAAATCACCCGGCGAGTCTTGCGGGTGATTTTTTAATTATTTCGATTTCTCAACTTTAACTTTTGCAGGTCTTATAACTTCTCCAGCGTATCTGTATCCGGCAAGAATTTCCTCAACTACCAGACCCTCTTCTGCTCCCGTTTCAATCTCCTCTACCGCTTCGTGAAGATTTGGATCAAATTGCGCGCCAACGGATTTAATTCTCTCCAGTCCATTTTCGAAAAGGATATTCTCAAATTGTTTCTCTATTTGTTTGATGCCACAAGCCCAGTTATCATTTTCCAGTTCTTTGGGCAAATGTCTGGCGGCGAGTTGGAAATGATCAAGCACCGGAAGTAGTTGATCAGCAATGTCACTACCAGCAGATCGGATAAGTTTTAATCTCTCGTCAGCAGACTGTTTTTTAAAGTTCACAAAATCAGCTTGAGTTCTCTGCCAGCCGGCAGTTAGCTCAACTATTTTTTCTTCCAGCTCTTTAATTTTCTTGTTATTTTCTTTTTTCATTTTTGCTTCCTTTCAAACTGTTATACTAAACCCAAATGGAAAAGATGTCAATTCCAAATTTCAGAGTATTTACTTGGATGATGGTTTTTTTCTTAGTAGGGATTCTGTTTTCTACCATTTTCAATTTGGATCATACCTTTATTCTTTCCCTGATAGTAGTATTAACCGTTCTCCAGACAGGAATTTATTTTGCCTTTTGTAGAACTTTGTTTATCAAAATTTTTATTTTATTATCCCTCTCTTTTTTAACTGGTATATTTCTTTATTCTTTTAGAAACAACCGTCTGAGAGAAATTCAATTTCCAAAGGGTGATGTCCAAAAAGTTTCCGCTCTGATAACCTCATATCCAGAGTGTGGAGATAATAGCCAAGAATATACCGTCACAATTGAACAGGATGAGAACAAGACAAAGTTATTAGTCCAAGCCGCAAGATATCCCGAAAGGTTTTACGGAGATAAGATACTGCTTACAGGGAGAGTAGATGAACCAAAAAATTTTGACGACTTCGATTATGTGAGTTATTTGAAAAAATCCGGAGTTACCGGAATAATCAAGAACCCTTCGATTGATTTAGTGGATAACAATAGAGCCAATAAGGTTATTTTTTGGCTATTTAAAGTTCGCAGGGGTGTCGAAACGCAAATAAACAGAAATCTGCCGGAACCTGAAAGTTCATTGGCAAGTGGAATTTTACTTGGGACACGCGAAGGATTCTCGACTAGTCTGACGGACCAGTTCAATCGGGCTGGAATTACTCACATTATTGCCCTCTCGGGCTATAACGTCACCATTATTATTGTAGCGATATCGATGCTCCTCCTCGGAGTTGTCGGCAAAAGAGTGAATTTCTCCATTTCTCTAGCTCTGATCATATTATTCGTAATTATGACTGGAGGAGCATCCAGCGTTATAAGAGCGGCAATTATATCTCTGCTTATAGTATTCGGTTCATTAATTGGAAGAACCACAGACAAAGCAAATCTGATTCTACTTGCAGCTTCAGCTATGGCAATAATTAATCCGTTTGTTTTACGTTACGATATCGGATTTCAGCTATCTTTTTTGGCTTATATTGGTCTTGTTTATTTTTCAGTTCCAATTTTAGACTTTCTTAGCAAAAAAAAATTCTCTAGAATTCCAAAAATTGTGAAAATCACATTTGCCGAAACAGTTTCCGCTCAAGTAATAGTTCTGCCGCTTCTTTTAACCACATTCGGTAGGATTTCAATTATCGCGCCAATAAGTAATATACTTATATTACCAATCGTTCCATTGTCCATGTTGATTATTTTTCTTTCAACAATAATTTCCGTGATTTTGCCGGCGATCGGAAAAATTGCCTTTTTACTTTCATATCTACCATTAAAGTATGTGCTATTAGTTTCGGAAGAAATGGCCAATTTACCGTTTTCATCGATTGAAATAAAGAATGGATGGCAATTTATCTCGGCCCTTATTTATTCGTTGCTCATAACATTGATTATTATTCTTATTAGAAACAAACGATGGACAAAAAAACCAACACATTAAAAATAGCGTTCTTAATTTTTCTAGCTTTTCTAGCAATTTCAGTTTGGACTGTCTATATCAAAGAGCCCGACAACAATGTCCATATTTTTGCTCTAGATGTCGGCCAAGGCGATTCAATTCTAATTCAGAAAGGGGACCAGCAAATTCTAATTGATGGCGGACCCGATGACAAGGTAGTTGCCGAACTCAGCAAAGTGATGCCAATAGAAGACAGAAAGATTGAAGAAATAATACTTTCCCACCCCCATGCTGACCACCTAACCGGTTTAATGCAAGTGCTTGAAAGATATGAAGTCGGGAGTATTAAATTGAGCGGTGCGGCTCACACAACTCAACTGTATATTGATTTTCTGCAAAAAATTAAAGACAAAAAAATTTCAACGTCAAAAGTTACGGCAGGCGATAAACAGGCAGTTTTTGATAGGGGAGAGATAGTTTTTCTCTGGCCAGAAGAGGAACAACAAGATGCGGATAGCAATATTAACAACAACTCGGTAGTTTTTATTTTTTTGTACGGAACTTTTTCAGCACTTTTTCCCGGAGACTTGGAAATTCCAAGCTGGGAGAAAGTTGTTGTGAAAAATAAAAGTACAATTTCCAATGTCAGCTACCTCAAAGTCCCCCACCACGGCTCTAGTAATGGTTTGAACGAAACAATTTTAGACATTCTTAAACCAAAAATTGCCGTAATATCGTTGTCAAAAGAGAATAAATACGGATTTCCTCACAAGCAAACGATGGATCTATTACAGAAAATCGGTGCGGATATTCATCGCACCGATTTACAAGGAACCATAGATATAATAGTGAATTAAAAATTACTGGTTACGAACTCCGTCAGATTCACGAACAGGAGCTTTATGCCCAATTTCCTTGTCAGGAATATATACTCCAAAGACATAAACCGCAACTATAGCTACTGACAACACAAGAATTACAGAGAGGAGAAACTTCCTAAACAATTGTTTGCTAGACATGAAGCATTTGCATTATGACACTCTCTTTTCGAAGTTCATCCAGCCAATCGGAAAAGCTTTTGTCTACTTTGCCTTTTCGTTCTTCGACCTTCAAAATATGCCATCCAAATTCGGATCGAAAGATCGGAGAAGTTTTGCCGACTTCAGTCTCAAATGCAGCCTTTTCAAAGTCGGGATCCATTTGACCTCTAGTAAAGAAGTCTAAATCTCCACCATTTTGGGCTGATCCCGTATCTTCACTATATTTTTTTGCGGTTTCCGCAAAATCAGCGCCAGCCTGTAATTCAGCTGCTACTTTATCCGCTCTTGCTTTAGTTTCATTAACTGTAGCTTCAGGCGCATCTTTTGCAACTCTGATTAAGATATGTCTTGCCCGCAATTGAACGGGCACCACTTCAGACAATTTTTGTTGTAGAATCTGCTGAGCAATTAATTTTTTGAAATCTTTAACACTTAAACCATAAAGGTCGGATAGAACCTTCTTCACTTCTTCTTCGCCGCCATTTTGAACTACTACCTCGCTGTAGGCATCATCAACATCCGGTTGCTTAACCGTTACGCCATATTTTTTTGCTTGACTTCTTAGAATTTCATTATCAATTAACTGCTCCATGATTTGCTTTTTGACATCATCTAAATTAACATCGGGTTGCTGGGTTTTGGAGTAAAATTGACTGATGTATTGATAATTTTTGTAAAAATCGTCTACCGTGACAAGTCTGCCCTGAACAATAGCCGCAGGGTAAGGCACAATTGAGGCAACTTTTCTAGTTACGCTGTCATTTGTTTTACTTTTATAGATACCAATGCCAAAAGCAACTTCCATAATAAAAACTACTACTGCCAAACCGAATAAAAATTTGAAGAAGATAGCGGCATAAACACCAACGAGAGGATGCAGCTCTAAGGCTTCGCCTCTTCTGGCTTTTTTTATGAGAGCAATAAATCGAATAAAGCCAACCTTTAACCAAAAAGCGGCTCTTTTAATTGTTCCCCAAATTCTCACGAACAAGAGTTTTATTTTTTCCATCTTTCCTCTTCTAAATTTTATCTTAAATATTTCTATGTTGCAATCCACAAATCAAGCGGTAAGTTAGCTACCCCAAGACATAGTGAATAATAACATAATCATTACTAAAATTGCAAAGAAAAGATACGTTCTAAAACTTCTCCCGACAAATATATTTCCTTTAATTGATGAAAGAAATCCGACGAAGATATATACGAAAACTGACATTATCAGACTTCTGGTCAGCGGATTTACCAGCCAGTAACTTAATGTTAAATAAAGCTCGATCATTGAAATAACATAGAACATCACCATCAATACGAAACGGCTACTTTCAGTTAAAATTTTTCCCGATAACAAAATAAAGGTAACGGCGGACACAGCAATTATTCCGATCATAATAAACCAAACCGGAAGGTTATAGGAAAAAAGCAGTCCATAGAAAGCATAAGTAGTTGTAAAATTTATTAGGAACAACAGCAAAAGCTCGCCAACGCTCGCCAGCACTAAATAAACCGCTAAAAGTGAAATAAGAACAACCGCCCATTTTATTAGTGGGAAACTCGAAAAAAGAAAAAATGAGGCAGAGCCCCAAATAATCAAAAGTAACAAAATCGATTTGGAAATTATTTTGTTACTTTTTAGTTTTTGCATAGGCCTCTTTGTCGCTCTCCCCCAAAATTATCTGTAAATCGATATCACTTCCTGATGACTTAGTTTTTTGAATAATTCCGGCATTTAATCTTTTTGACAAGAACTCCAACGTATATTTCTTACTACCGCTAGAAAAATCATAGATATCGGTTTCTGATTGAGTTGTCTTTGCCGCTGTGACCTTAACTATATTATAACCATAGCTCTTTAAAGTTGAGGCCAGATCATTTCCAGCAGTAGTAGATTTTGTCGCATTAATAATTTCGACATTTGCCGCTTCGCGCTTAAGAAATGGGTCAGTGAACAATTCATGAGCAATTTTTTGGACATCTTTCCAATTACCAGTTTTAGTTTTCAAATAAAATGTTCCATCGGAAGAATCTGACACAAGCGGTCCGTTCGGTCCACTGTCAAGTACCTTATTTAGAGTTTTGGTTTTATCAAGATCTTTGACGATTTTGGCGAATTCTTTAATTTCCGAAATATTCATATCGGTTTTAATATTATTGCCGGCAATACTAGCCAAAGCGACTACTTTTTCCGGACTGTTCAGCGTACCGGAAGTTAAGACTTTATCTTTAAAAGCCGAAATAACTTTCTGTTGGCGAAGCGAACGGTCAAAATCGGAAGTTGATTCACGGCTTCTGGCATACTTGAGAGCTACAGCACCATCCATGTGCTGCATACCGGCCTTAATTCTAAACGGAGCATAATTAATCATATTGTCGGCAGGATATGATGGGTCATAGAGATCTTTTTCCACATAGACATCAATTCCGCCCACGGCATCTACTGCCTTCTTAAAACCGGTGAAATCAACTCCTACATAATAATGTATCGGCAAGTCTAGAATTTCGCCAACTTCTCTCTTCATTAAATTCGCTCCACCTTCCTTAGTCTCTTTATTGCCGATATTGTATACGCCGTTAATTTTGCCGGTGTAATTTGGGTCCTTCATCGAAACATAGAGGTCTCTAGGGATCGATAGCATGGCCATACTTTTGTCATCAGGGTTGATGGACATTACCTGAATTGTATCCGTCAAACTACCACCGGGATGATTAGTTCCGCCGTATCCTAAAAATAGGATATTAATTCTGCCATCTCCCTCGCCTTTGAGCTTTACATCTTTTTCACCGCCTAATAATTTCATAAAAGGGGATGGGCCCGACCAGTTTTTGGTAAAAATTCCTTTGCCAAAAACATACATGCCTCCCAAACCGAGTAAAATGAGTACAATTAATATTGAAACAATCACCCAGAGAGCTTTCTTGGATTTTTTTCTTGGATTTTTATATTTGTTTTCCAGATCAATATAATTCATGAAGTTTTTTTACTTTAACATTACTATTCTACCAAATGGCCATTAGCAGCGTCTAGGCTTTTTGATTAAATTTCTTCTTTGACCGAGTAATATGAGCTTGGCGAAAATATTTTGGTAAAATATATTTGTTTTTATTGTTTCCTGTAATTGATAATTTACCATTTTCAATTTTTCCAGCAAAAACTTCAATTTTTAGTGACCAAGCTAGAAAATTGGCAACTGTTATCCCAATTCTAAGACCAGTGTAAGACCCAGGGCCTTTATTTACAACAACTTCGTCCAGATCTCCCTTGTGAATTTTTGATTCCAGCAAAATTGAATCAATTTCTCTAAGAAGGCTCACTGACAAGTCGCCGTGACCATTCCATTTTTTTTCATTTAATATTCGTGAATTTCTAAAAATAGACACCCTAGTTTCTTCGTTTGCAGTATCAATATACAATATAATTTTATTCATCAAATTTACCAACTAATTTTTCTCTCATTTTCGCCAAGATATTCGAACTTAATTATCTTTATTTTGTCTGGCATTTTGTTGAAAACCTGTTCCGGCCATTCAAGGAATATGTAATTTCCAGGATCATTCGTAAATTCATTAAATCCTATTGTTTCAAGATCATTTTCATCTTTAAGCCTGTATGCGTCAATATGAACGAGCTTGCCCCTCGACCCTTCATAAATTTTTGCTATTACAAAAGTCGGACTAGTGACATTTTTTTTGATGCCGAGATATTTCGCCGCGCCCTTCACAAAAACACTTTTCCCGCTCCCAAGATCGCCAGAAAGGCCAATTATTCTTGCATTTAGATTTTCTTTTAGAAACTTTTCAGCCAACTTTGCCGTTTCTTCCGGACTTTTTGTAGTATATTCCATATGTATGTAGAAAAAATAAGCGAAGCTATCGCCAGAAACCAAAGATTCTGACCGGTGTTCGGCAGATCCGATGATTTAACAATCTTAACATCATCTTGACGGATTGGCAAGATTCTGAACACGCCATTTAGGCTTGAAAGGATTCCGCTAATCTTGACAGTATCACCTACGGACATCCTTGGTTTTTTAATTCCGGTACCTGTTCTAATAACTACTTGCACCTCACCGCTTCCATGTATGTAAAAGGTATTTCCAGATGTTTTTGTCACAGTGCCAGTAACGGTTATATATTGCCCGACAATATCGTTATTTAGAATGTCTATAGTGGTCACAATCGGCTCAGGCGGCGGGTGGGTAGATAAAATCAAAATATCCGAAAGCGCTGAAGTTTTGATTCTTCTTTCACCTGATATTGTCGCCAGCTCACCTACAATTTTCACCTTATCTCCAATTTTCAAGTTTGGAAAAAATTTTCCATAAGAGTATATTTGAATTCCCGATTTTTCGTCTTGAATATAAAAGTATTGCCCGGATAATGTCCCTGGGACAACGCTAACTATGCCGATAATTTCCACCGTTGATCCGTCAGGTTGATTTTTGGCACCATTAATATCGATTTGGATAATTTGTATATCAGGATCAGGTTCAAGAAGTTCAAGGGTTAAAATATTCTCTGCCCCTGAAGTTAACGACGTTGTCCATTGCCAACTTTCAGCAAATTTTGAATACGATTGCCCTCTCTTTGAAGACAAATAACTTATTAATGATTTTTCGTCGCCATTCGGATCAATCAATCGAACTGAGTCTCCGGAATCGTTGAAAGCGATAGCAGTTAAAGAATTATAAAAAGTTAAATAGCTTTTAGCTGGAATAATTGTTCCGACAGATATTGTAAATGGGGACGATCCTCCGTCCTTAAGATCATCAA
>Ga0172381_10005701_pt1 | contig 12588 bp, 10 predicted proteins | sample Leawel6488metaG_FD_119754 | JGI IMG/M metagenome (GOLD analysis project Ga0172381, IMG submission 119754) | Leachate microbial communities from a municipal landfill in Southern Ontario, Canada - Leachate well 64-88 metaG | ecosystem: Engineered > Solid waste > Landfill > Unclassified | place...
CGATCTATTTTTAAACTGTCCCCGTTGTTTTTATCTTGATCGCAGATTAGGTATCGGCCGTCCGCCGGGATTCCCATTTTCTTTAAACAGCGCGGTTGATGCTTTGTTGAAACAGGAGTTTGATATTTACCGTGCTAATGGCAGCAAGCATCCGCTTATAGAAAAATACGGCGTTGACGCCCGGCCGGTTTTCCACGATGACTTGGACAAATGGCGCCATAATTTTACAGGCATCCAATATCTGCACGAACCGACCAATTTTTTGATCTTTGGCGCAATTGACGATCTTTGGCAGAATTCCAAAGGGGAATTTATCGTGGTTGATTATAAGGCTACGGCAAAAAAGGAAGACATCACGGAATTGGATAAAGAATGGCACGAAGGATATAAGCGGCAAATGGAAATTTACCAGTGGCTATTGCGCCGCAACGGCTACGAGGTTTCCAACACCGGTTATTTTGTTTATTGCAACGGCAAGGCTGATCGCGAAGCTTTTGACGGCAAGCTTGATTTTGATGTTACCTTGATCTCTTATACCGGCAGCGATGCTTGGATCGAGGAGGCTGTTTCAAGAGCCCATAAATGTTTAAATTCCTCAAACATTCCCGAAGCTGATCCTGGCTGCGATTATTGCAGCTATATCAAAGAGGCCAAAGAAGCTGGCGTTCAGAGCGGCGATTAGAAAATAAAAGGGAAATAAAAATGGATAATATCCCAAAACAAGCGATCATTTTGGCAGCCGGGGAATCTTCCCGGCTTTGGCCTCTCAATTCTAAACATAAAAGCTTATTGCGGATCATGGGCAAGCCGTTGATCTGGTATACAATTGAAGGATTGCGCACCGCCGGCATCGAGGATATCGTTGTCGTTCAGGGGCCGAAGCGCGATATAGAAGAGGATCTAAAAGATTTTTCGGACCTTGGCAATGTGAAATATGTGATCCAGCCGGAGGCTAATGGCATGAGCGGCGCGATGGCGGCGGCAAAGCCTTATGCCAACGAACAATTTTTTATTTTGTTCGCGCATGCGGTTGACTGTTTAGATGTGGTTAAGAAAATGCTGGAAAAAAGCCGGCAGACCGGGGCAAAAATGGTTTTGGCCGGACAGGCCACTAATAGTCCTTGGCTTTATGGCGCGGCGCGGCTGGAGGGCGACCGGATTTACGAGATCGTTGAAAAGCCGATAGAAGGCAAAGAGCCGTCCAATATTAAAATTAACGGCATCTATTTGTTTGAAAGCCGTTATTTTGATTATTTGCAAAAAACTTTGGGCACAACCCATTTCAACCAGGAATTCGAAGCGGCGGCTTCGGCTTACGCCAAGGAAAACGATTCCCGCATCGTTGTTTTAGATAAAGATTATAAAGGCATATCGTTGAAATATCCTTGGCATTTATTCGGCGTGCAAAAATATATTTTTGATAAATTTTTAATAAAGCAAACTATTGCCAAATCCGCGCGGATCGCCAAAAGCGCGATTATCATTGGCAATGTTTATATCGGCGATAACGTTGAAATTCATGAAGGAGCGGTGATCAAGGGTCCATGCTATGTCGGCGATAATTCCGTGATCGGCAACAATTCCATTGTCCGTGATCATTGCGATCTGGAAAAAGGCGCGATAATAGGCGCGTTATGCGAGGCGGCGCGCGTGATCTTTCAGCCCGATGTTCATGTTCATTCCGGTTATTTCGGCGACTCTATCATTGACTCCGGTTGCCGGGTTGGCGCCGGTACGGTAACGGCCAACGCGCGTTTGGACAGGGATGAGATAAAAGCGCAAGTTAAAAGGGAAAAGAACGGGGAAAAAAGAACCGAGATGGTAGGGACAGGCTTAAAATCTTTAGGTATTATTGTCGGCCAAAATTCCAAGGTCGGAATAAATGCTTCACTGATGCCTGGCAGAATGATCGGCAAGGATTGCGTAGTCGGCCCGGGAACGGTTTTAATGGAAAATTTACAGGATGGAGAAAAAGCGGTTTAAATTATGATTTCTTTTCTTTTTAAAATAGCGAACATCGCCAGGAAGATCTACTGGAAAATTTTCAAGCCAAAAAGTGTTGGGGTAAGAGTTTTGGTTAAAAAAGAAGAAAGTATTTTGTTAGTTAAGCACCATTATTGTAAAAGTTTTTATTTGCCAGGCGGCGGCGTTAAAAAAGGGGAAGCGCCGATGGAAGCGGCAAGAAGGGAGCTATCGGAAGAGTGCGGGTTATTTTTAAAGAATTTTAAGCTATTAGGGAAATACTTGAACGATTATGAGGGCAAGAAGGATGATATTTTTTTGTTTTTGGCTAAAACTGAAAGGGAAGAAGGGTTGAAACCGGGGTTAGAGATAGAATCCTGCAACTATTTTCCTCTTGATCTATTGCCTGCAGATCTCTCTCCCGGAACCGCGCGGAGAATAGAAGAATATAGAAATAAAAAATTCAATGGAGGCGTTTGGTAATTTTTAAAATTAAATGTGGAAAACAAAATCTGGCAACAAAGACAAGAAAAAGATATAATAAATTAATTTTAGAGATAATAAATAGACATTTTCAGCTTTGAGGCCAAGGCCGGAAATTTTTATAACGGTTTGATAAGAATAAAATCAATTAAATATGGAGCCTAAAAAAATCTATTTGTCGGTAATCGTTCCAGCGTATAACGAGGAAAAAAGGATACCTAAAACTTTGACGGAAATAAACAGTTACCTACAAAAACAGCCCTATGAATCGGAGGTTATCGTTGTAAGCGATGGATCAAGCGACAGGACCATTGATGTGGTTAGGGGTTTTTCCAGCCAAATTAAAAATTTGGGAGTGATCGCTATGCCGGAAAGGCAGGGAAAAGGATTTGGGGTAAAGCAGGGTATGCTTAAAGCAAAAGGGGAATACAGGGTATTCACAGATGCCGATAACTCTACGCCTATCCAGGAAGTGGAAAAGTTTTGGCCGGAATTTAAAAATGGCTACGATGTTGTCATCGGTTCTCGCGACATTAAAGGCGCCGATATAGCAGTTCCTCAGCCTTTTTTCAGGCGATTTTTAGGTAATGGTTTTAATCTTTTGGTGCAAATCATTTTAGGCCTTTATGGGATTTGGGACACTCAATGCGGGTTTAAGGGTTTTAGCGCCAAAGCGGCGGAAGAGATTTTTTCTGTCAGCGTGATCAAGCATTTCGGTTTTGATCCGGAAGTTTTGGCTATTGCCAAAAAGAGAGGATATAAGATCAAGGAAGTGCCGATTCGCTGGCTGAACGATACTGAAAGCAAAGTGAAGATGAGCCATACTATCAAAATGTTTACGGAAGTCTTGACCACTAGAAAAAATATGTGGCTGGGAAAATACGATAAAAAATAACTTTTAACTTCCGCTTTTGTCTTGTTTCTTTTAAGATCGGCGGAAATTTATTTAAAATATGGAAATAGGCCAATCCAAGGCTAAAGCCGTTTGGAAAAGAAGCGATTTGATAGCTATTCTAATAATTGGCGAGCTGGTAGCTTGGCTGGCTTTCGCTATCCTTCAAAATGCCAGAAATGATCTCTTTTTCTATCCCGGCTTGCTTAAATTTTTTGGATCAGCCTTAAACATAGGGTTGCTCATGGCTCTATTCGTCCCTTTGGCCGCTTTAGCTTGTTTATATGCAGCGTATCTTTTGGGCCAAAAAATGCCGGTGATATTCCAGGTTGCCAAATTTATTTCCGTTGGAGTTTTGAATACTTTAATAGATTGGGGAATTTTGACCATACAAGTGATCATGACCGGAATTAATGCGGGGCTTGGATATGGAATATTCAAATCAGTTTCATTCTCAGCCGCCGTTTTTAATAGTTTTATTTGGAATAAGTGCTGGACTTTTAAAAAGAATGATACCGGCAAGACCCAGCAAGAGCTTTTGCAATTTCTTTTGTTAAGCCTTGTAGGATTTTGCATTAATGTCGGAGTAGCTTCTTTTGTAGTTGATGTTGTCGGTCCCCAGGGAGGAATTTCGCGCAATCTTTGGGCGACGGTTGGAGGAGCGGCCGCCACAATGTTTTCAATGGTTTGGGACTTTGTCGTTTATAAATTCATTGTTTTTAAAAAATAGCTTCCGATCGGAAAATGCCAAAAGAAATTTACGCTATCGCCACCTTGGTCGCCAGTATCGTCGGAGTCGGTATTTTTTCTTTGCCTTACATCGCGGCCCAAGTCGGACTGTTCACGATGCTCGGATATTTTTTGATTTTGGGAGGAGTGATGTTTTTTCTCTATTTGATGTTCGCGGAAGTGTCTTTAGTCACGCCCGATTATAAAAGGCTGCCCGGATTTGCCGAATATCATCTTGGCCCGCTGGCTAAAAAAATAGCCCTGGGCTCAATGATCATAAGCTCGCTTGGTTCGATCTTGGCTTATCTGATTGTAGGAGGGCAATTTTTGTCAGGCATTCTTGATCCGATCTTTAAGATCGGCAACGGCGACAGTTCAGTTTTTTATACCTTTCTTTATTGGCTGATCGGGACAGCCTTGATCTTTTTAGGGATCAAAACCATCGCGAAAATAGAATTTTGGGGATTTATTTTATTCTTTGTCGTTTTGGCGATCCTTTTCTTTTTTGGCCTTCCTTTTATAAAATTAAGCAACCTGATGGTTAAAACAGGCGATTTAAGCAGTTTGTTTTTGCCTTATGGCGCAATCGTTTTTTCTTTGTGGGGGATCGATATGATCCCGGAAGTAGAGGAGATGCTGGGCAGGCACAACAAGAAAAATCTTTTGAAAAAAGTTATAGTTATATCGCTTTTACTGACTTTGGCAATTTATTTTTTCTTTATATTTTTGACTTTGGCGATAGCGGGTGCCAACGTTAACGATTCCGCGATCGCTTCTTTGCGCGATATAGTTGGGCCGGCGGCGGTGACCTTTGGCTTTATTTTTGGGTTGATAGCTACCTTCACTTCTTTCATCACTAGCGGATTGACTTTGAAAAAGGTCTTACATTACGACCTCAAGATCAGCAAGATCGTTTCTTTCGGGCTGACTTGCTTTATTCCGCTGATCGTTTTTTTGATAGGGGTCCAGCAATTCATTCCGGTCATTTCCTTGGTTGGCGGCACAATGATGGGAGTTAACGGGTTGTTGATCCTGGCAATGTATAATAAGATCAAGCCTCAAAAAAAATGGCTGATGTTTCCATTGATAACGTTATTGATGGCAGGGATGATATTTGAGATAATTTATTTCATTAAATAGTAAAATAGTTTTTATATCTGCATGATAGCTTTATTTTATATTTTGGCGGTTATAGTTTGCTGCGTTTTGCTTTTTTTGTCTGCGGAATTGCTTATCGGCGCGATAAATAGGATCGCTAAATTTTTAGGATTAAAAGAATTTGTGGTGGCCTTTTTTGTCATGGCCGTAGCCGGTTCTTTGCCTAATCTCTTTGTGGATGTTTCTGCCGCTTTGCGGGGCATGCCTGAATTGGCTTTCGGCGAGGTGGTGGGAGGCAATGTTTTTGATCTGACAGTGACCGCGGCTTTAGCGGTGCTGTTTTCCCGCAATGGAATTCCGGCAAGGGGCGGAACTATTCAGACTTCGGCTATTTTTACTATTATTTCAGCTATTCTGCCTTTGGCCTTGATCATAGACGGGAATCTTTCACAAATAGACGGAATGATCCTTATCTCTTTCTTTATTTTTTATATAATTTGGCTTTTCTCTAAAAAAGAAAGATTTACCAAAATTTATGACGGGCAGGAAAAATTATCGCCCTTAAAAGCTTTTAAAGTTTTTATTGCTGACTTGGGAAAAGTTATCCTGGGTTTGATCTCTCTTCTTATCGCTTCAAATTTAATCGTAGAAGCGGTCAGCGATTTTTCCTCGCAGTTCAATTTCCCAGTCGCCCTGATCGGAGTTTTAATAGTCGGCTTAGGCAATTCATTGCCAGAACTTTATTTTTCAACTACTTCGGCGCGTAAAGGAGAGACAAGCTTGATCTTTGGAGATTTGATGGGCGCGGTTATAATTCCCGCTACGCTGGTTTTGGGAATAGTAGCGCTGATCCGTCCTTTTTCTATTTCTGATTTTTCTCTTTACGCCTTGGCTAGGACCGCAATGCTTATTTCAGCCCTTTTATTTTTAGTTTTCATCCGAACTGATCGGAGAATCACTAAAAAAGAAGCCGTCGGGCTTCTGGCGGTTTATGTGATTTGGCTTTTAGCGGAAGTATTTAAAAATTACCGCGCTTAGTCGAGATTTTTTTTGAGATTTTCGATTTCTTCTTTTATTTCAGCCGCTTTTTCAAACTGGAGATTGCGGCGGGCCATATCAAGCATCAAACTAAGGCGCTTTAAATGTTCCTTCAAGAATTCTTTATTAGGCAGGTGCTCTTTGCCTTCTTCTTCATCTTTTTTACCCATTCCTGAAAGAGAATCTTTAATCGAAGTGATAATAGAGGCGGGATCAACTTTGTGGGCTTTATTGTAGGCTTTTTGGATCTTGCGTCGTTTGGTTGTTTCGCTGATAGCTCGTTTCATCGACCCGGTGATGTTATCGGCATACATGATGATCTTTCCTTCCGGGTGGCGGGAAGCGCGGCCCATAATTTGGATCAGCGAAGTTTCGTCGCGCAGAAAGCCCTCTTTGTCGGCATCTAAAATTGCGATCAGGGAAACCTCGGGCAAATCCAATCCTTCTCTTAAAAGATTGATGCCTACCAGCACATCGAATTTTCCTTTGCGTAAATTAGCCAATATTTTCGGCCGTTCCAAGGTTTTAACCTCGGAATGGATATATTCGGCCTTGATTTTGGTTTCTTTGAAATATTGGGAAAGCGCCTCGGCCATTTTTTTAGTTAAAGTTAAAACTAAAACTCTTTGGTCTTTTTCTTTGCGTTTAGCTATTTCGGCCATCAAATCTTTTATTTGGTTTTCGGAAGGTTTTATTTCTATTTCCGGGTCCAAAAGATAGGTCGGGCGGATGATCTGTTCTGCTATCTTCGCGGAATGCTGGCGTTCAAAAATATTGGGCGTGGCTGAAACGAAAATAGTCGTGCCTGTTTTTCCCATAAACTCGTCGAATTTCAGCGGCCGGTTATCCAAAGCCGACGGTAGGCGGAAGCCGTAATCGATCAAGGTTTTTTTGCGCGAGCGGTCGCCTTCGTTCATGCCGCGGACCTGCGGAATGGTCATGTGGGACTCGTCAAGGAACAATAAATGATCTTTAGGAAAATAGTCCATCAAGGTGTAGGGCGGCTCTCCCTTGGGCCGTTTTTCAAAATAGCGGGAATAGTTTTCAATGCCATGGCACCAGCCGGTTTCGCGCAGCATGGCCATATCATATTCTGTCCGGCGCTGCAATCTTTCGGCTTCCAGCAGTTTTTTTCCGTCTTTCAATTTTTCAGTTTGTTCTTTCAGCTCTTCTTCGATGTCTTTCAAAGATGCTTTTATTTTTTCTTTTTCACTGATCCAGAATTTGGCCGGCCAAACTTCCAGCTGATTTTGGGGAGTAAAAGCTCCCAAGGGAACCTCGCCGATCCAAAGATTTTTTATTTTTCCGCTTTCTATCTCAAATCTTAAAATCTGGTCTTTACCCAAAGTCCAGACATCAATAAAGGCGCCTCTGACGCGGAAGTTGCCGCGCCAAAGTTCGTAGTCGTTTCTGGCGTATTGCAAATTGAGCAATTGGCCGATCAATTCGTCATGGCTAAGTTCCTGGCCTTTTTTGAATATCAAAGAAAATTTTTGGTAAGTTTCGGGCGATCCCAAGCCGTAAATGCAAGAGACCGAAGCCACAACTAAAACATCTTTGCGTCCGATGAGCGATTGGACCGCTTCGTGGCGCATCCGGTCTATTTCCTGGTTGATTTTGGCGTCCTTATTAATATAAGTATCGGTTTGGGGAAGATATGATTCAGGCTGATAATAATCGTAGTAGGAAACAAAATAAGAAACGGCATTATTCGGGAAAAAGGCTTTAAACTCTTCGTAAAGCTGGGCGCACAAAGTTTTGTTAGGAGAAACAACCAAAGTCGGCCGCTGGATCTTTTGGATCACATTGGCCATGGTAAAAGTTTTGCCCGATCCGGTTACGCCCAAAAGCGTCTGGAATTGGTTTCCGGATTTAATACTGGACACCAGCTCTTTAATGGCTTTGGGCTGGTCGCCGCGCGGTTCAAATTTGGAGATGAGTTCAAATTTATTCTTGTTCATATCTTAAGAGATTTTATCCGGCGTTTTTTTTGAAAAGTAATGGCGAAGCGGTGGGCTTCATCGCGAGTTTGCAGAAATAAATTTCTTAGTTTTTCCGGGAATCTTTTCAAGTAGACAGGATCCTTGGAAAATAGGGAGAATATTTTATCCCGGCCGAATTTACCTAGGCTTCTTTCTTTAGATATGGCTAAAACAGGGATTCCGATATTTTTTACCGCCTTCAGTTGGGGCTTACCGCCGTCGACTAATATTAAGTCTGGCGTTTTCCATTCCGGATGGCCCAGCCTGCGATCGATGATTTCTTTAAGCGATCCGACATCATTTTGGCCTTCAATGGTTTTGATCTTGAACAAACGGTAATCGGACGGTTTCTTTTTGCCGTTTTCGAAAACCACCATCGAGCCGGTTGCCATTGTGCCGGAGAGGTTCGAAATATCATAACCTTCCAGCCGTTTATTTTTTTCAGCGTAAAATTCCAGCAAAGTTTTCAAAACAGCAACCATCTCATTATACTTCTTTTTTTGCCGTTTATTTATACAGGGAGCGGGGCAGAGTTTTAAGTCGGCGTAAAGGCAAGGCTTTTTCGGCAAATTGCGGCAGGTGCGATAGGGCAGGATCTTTCGAATATCTTTTAAAAATCTTTTCAGTTCCGTGCCGGAAATAAAAGGGCCGACAGGGTCAAGGTTTTCTTTTTGCGCCCGATGGGTAATGGCTAGGCGGGGAAAGTCTTCCTTGGTAAAACCGACAGAGGAGTAGTTCTTGTCGTCACGCCATTCGATATTATATTTCGGCATGAATTTTTTGATCAAATCGTTTTCCAGGATTAGCGCTTCTTTTTCATCGCGGCATTTAATGAAATCAATATCAGCCACCTGATCGTAAAAATCAAAGCGGACATCTTTTCTCCTTTGAAAATGGGAGCTTATCCTTTTTTTGAGGTTCTTGGCTTTGCCAACATAAATGATCCGTTCGCTTTGGTCTTTGAACAGGTAAACAGCCGGATCAGCCGGCAAATTTTTAATAGTTTCTTTGATGTCAGAAGGCATATAAGCTAAAGCCAACAATATCATTTTAACCAGTCCCTTTCAATAAAAGATAAACCTTTCCGATGGTATAGCTTTGAGGTAGATTGCAGCTTCCAAATTTGGTCGATTTATGCTAAAATTTCAAGTTCGTCACAAGTATTTTTTAAATTTATTGTTAAAGTTTAGTAGGTTTTGTCTGTGTTGGGCGGGCTTCGTCTTGCCGAAGCTCCGCACAACGGAGCGAAGGCAGATGGTATACAAACTATGGAAAAAGATTTTATCGAGCTTACCAAAGTTAAGGTTCATAACCTTAAAAATATCAGCCTTAAGATTCCCAAAAATAAATTGGTGGTGATTTGCGGTACTTCGGGATCGGGAAAATCGTCATTGGCTTTTGATACTATTTTTCAAGAGGGCCAGCGCCGATACTTGGAAAGCTTGTCGTCTTACGCCAGGCAGTTTTTGGGCGGGATGAAAAAACCGGATGTTGAAAAAATAGAAGGGCTGTCGCCGACCGTGGCCGTTGACCAGAAAACCATTTCTTCCAACCCGCGCTCTACTGTCGGAACCTTAACCGAGATCTATGATTATTTAAGATTGCTTTTTGCTTATGTGGGCAAAGCCTATTGTCCGGCCTGCGGCCGTCCGCTGGCTTCGCAAACGCCCCATCAAATAGCGGACCATATTTATAAGCTGGCAGAGAAAGGCTGGATCTCTATTTTGGCTCCCGTTGTTATCGGCAAAAAAGGCGAGCACAAAGGGACCATTGAGGAAATTTTTCAGGAAGGCTGGCCGCAGGTCAGAATAGATGGAATTACTTATCCTATTTCCGAGGCCCGCGAGAAAAGTTTTGATAAAAATAAATTCCATAATATTGAAGTTTTAGTTGATCGTGTTTCCCTTATTGAATACAAAAAAGATCTGGCTGGAGACAAAAAACTAACCAAAAAAGAAAAAGAGGCGATGAATACCAGAAAGAAAAGAGTGGAGTCTTTGCTAAAAGAAACCAAAGAGCGTCTTTTGGAATCGGTAAAAAAAGGATTGAGGATCGGCAAAGGGCGGGTGGCTGTCATCTGGATGGAAGGGAAAAAAGAAAAAGAAGAAATTTTATCGATCACTTTAACTTGTCCAGCTTGCCAGATTTCTTTTCCGGAAATGGAGCCGAGGCTGTTTTCGTTCAACAGCCCTTACGGCGCTTGCGCTTTATGCCAAGGGTTGGGAAAATTGAAAAAAATCGACCCGGATTCTATCGTGAGTCCCGATCTTTCGCTTAATGAGGGTGCGATCATGCCCGGTTTTGCTTTGAGCCGTTCGATGATGAGGCTCTCCGGCGGTTCTTACCAAAAATTTTCTTTGCAGGAAGCGGCCGATTCAATGGGCTTTTCTTTAGACGAGCCTTTTAAGAATTTATCCAAAGATATCCAGGATCTGATCTTATACGGGAACCAGGATTTTTTGCCTGAATATGAAGGAGCGGTCCCGAAAATGGAAAGGTTCTATCGCGAAACGGATTCCGATTATGTGCGCAACGAGATCGGGAAATATATGCGCGAGATCGTTTGTCCGGATTGCCACGGCGCACGGTTAAGGCCGGAAGCCTTGGCCGTTAAGCTGGGAGACAAAAACATGAACGAAGTAACTTTGATGCCGGTCGATGAAGAAAAAATATTTTTTGAAAAATTTATAAAAACCTTGGGCGAGGGCGACACGAAAATTGCCGAGCCGTTGATCAACGAAATTTGCAAAAGAATTTCTTTCTTATTGGATGTCGGTGTTGATTACATCAGTTTGTCGCGCGAAGCCGAGAGCTTGTCCATTGGCGAGAACCAGAGAATCAGGCTGGCTTGCCAGCTGGGTTCGGGTTTGTCCGGCATCATTTATGTTTTGGACGAACCGACTGTGGGATTGCATCAGCGCGACACCGACCGCTTGGTTAAAGCTTTGAAAGATCTAGTCAAGATAAACAATACCGTTATTGTCGTTGACCATGATGATATGGTGATCGAGAATGCCGAATGGATAATTGAGATCGGACCGGGTGCTGGCAGATACGGCGGAGAAGTTGTTTTTGAGGGCGTCTACAGCGACCTGCTAAAATCAAAATCTTTGACCGGACTATACTTATCAAAAAAACTTTCTACAGCCACTAATTTTTCCAAAAAAGATATTTCTGACGTTAAATGGCTCCAGCTGAAAGGGGCCAGCGAATTCAATTTAAAAAATGTTGACCTTAAAATTCCCTTGGGCCGTTTTGTTTCCGTGGCTGGAGTTTCCGGATCGGGCAAAAGTACTTTGGTCATTGATACTCTTGCCAAAATTTTAGGCAAAGAGTTGAACGGCCAGACAAAAGTTTTTCCCGGAAAATACAAAGAGATCCTTGGCATAGAACAGATCAATAAAGTAGTTCTGGCCGACCAAAGCCCTATCGGCCGAACACCGCGCTCTAACCCAGCCACTTATACGGGGATATTTAATACGATTCGCGATCTTTTCGCTTACAGTTATCAGGCCAGATTGAAAGGCTGGGGCCCGGCCTATTTCAGTTTCAATACCAAAAGCGGCCGCTGCCCGGCTTGTAAAGGAGAAGGCTTTAAAAAAGTGGAGATGTATTTTCTGCCCGATGTTTATGTGGAATGCGATATCTGCAACGGCCGAAAATTCACGCCTGAAATTTTGAAAGCGGAATACAACGGCAAAAGCATTGCCGATGTTTTGGATATGAGCGTTGACGAAGCCAGAGCTTTTTTCAGCGACATTCCGCCGATCAAAGATAAGCTGCAATTGCTAATAGACATCGGGTTGGGTTATTTGAAGCTTGGCCAAAGCGCTACCACTTTATCAGGCGGAGAAGCCCAAAGAATAAAACTTGCTTATGAGCTGGCGCGCCGCGATACCGGCCAAACAATGTATATTCTGGACGAGCCGACCGTTGGTTTGCATTTTGACGATGTCAAAAAACTTTTGATCGTTCTGCGCCGCTTGGTAGAAAAGGGGAATACGGTTTTGATCATTGAGCACAATTTGGAAGTTTTAAGGGAATCCGACTGGATCATAGAAGTCGGTCCCGAAGGGGGAGCCAAAGGAGGCAAGATCATCTTTGAAGGCAATATCAGCGACCTCCGCAAAGCCACAACCCCCACCGCCAAGTTTCTCTAATCCAGCCCCAATAAATCCCTGTGGATAACCTGGTCGAAGCCGGGCTTCGACCAGTATCTCTGTGGATAAAAACCATACCTTTCCGAAAGGTATGGTTTTGGGATTGTCCTCCTCTTGACAGGATATTGTCATTGTGGTATAGTATTAATATTGAAACTGAAGTTCTGGGATCGGCTTTCCGGATCCGTCTGGAGATCCCGACCCCAGGACATTGAAGCACATTTACAAAAGAATATCGTTTTGA
>Ga0172381_10005702_pt1 | contig 12587 bp, 14 predicted proteins | sample Leawel6488metaG_FD_119754 | JGI IMG/M metagenome (GOLD analysis project Ga0172381, IMG submission 119754) | Leachate microbial communities from a municipal landfill in Southern Ontario, Canada - Leachate well 64-88 metaG | ecosystem: Engineered > Solid waste > Landfill > Unclassified | place...
CAACTTGTCCTCGCTGAAAAACGGTTTGAACACAATGGGGATGTAGCTGTAAAGTTTTGAAATGACCCATGCCATTTTCAGCTCTCCAGCCTTTGCGACGTTGGAAAATTCCACCTCAGCGTCAGCAATCAGCTCCGCGATAAACCCGCGAAACGTTGACGAGGATTTGTAGTACTGCCAGACGAGATATGCAAGGATTAAAAGTGCTCCTTCGAGAATGTTCAAAATCTGTGACCAGTTCATGTTTCCACCTCCGCTTTTATTTTAATGCAAAATTCGCAAAAATGCAATAGTTACCTTAACTTTCCGAGAATTTCAACGGCTCTCGGAAGGTCTCGAATCGGAAGCAACTCGCGCCTGTCGGGGAATAGGATTACAACGGGAACGCCATATATGCCCTCATATCCCGCGAGCTTCTGCCCGAACTCGTCATACCGCTTGTACGATCCGCTACGCAGGAAAACCGTTTCCGCGCCCATCTTGCGCGCGTGTTCGAATTCTGCAAAATGCTTGTGTGCTACTGCCACGATATCACAGTGTCCATTTTCGTTGATGAAGTTGCGCTGTGAGTTCGTGGTGTTAAGGCTTGATTCGAATTTGAACTTGTGTCGCGCTCCGATGCGATATTCAACTTGACCAACGGTTAAATTGACAATACCACCGTGCCACAGGTTTACCGCCCCCGTAATGTCGCAAAGTGACTGGATGAAGTCCTTGTTTGCATTGCGCTTGTCCCAATCGTCGTGACAGCCGCGTATCGTAACAATGTGCTTGTCTGCGGTTAGTTCAAATTTGCGCTGTACAATCTTGTCCTGCATGTCAGTGGTCGCAACGCTGTCCTGCGTTGACGTTGGATGCACGAGAGCTGATCCGTTGTCTTTATAATCACCCATGCCGAAAACATAAAGCCCTTCGGTTGTTCGGATAATTTCCGCATCACGGTCGAGCATTTCATAATCAACGCCCTTGCATCCGATATGCCAATCGCCCCAGAATGCCAGCGCTATCGGTTTGTCATCGTCTACGGTTATGGTTGCGCTGGTCTGCTTGCTTTCGGTTTGCATAATTGCCGCGTTTGTTTTTTTTAGAAGATCATAAAAAGCGTCAACGTCTGCGGCGGTAGGTTCTTTTTTGTCCTCGAATGTTACCTTGCCTTTGGTTTGATATTCCTCGGTTTGTCTAAGTGCCGTTCTGATCTTTTCCCATAACTGCTTCTCGTCAAGCTCTGGAAAGAATGGTTTCATTTCGCGCGTGGTCTGCGTCCAGCTTTTGTGTTGCTCGAATTTTAACCGCTTAGCGACTTCTATCCAATCTAACTTCTCCATTCGCCCTCCTGTTTTGTATATGCTCTGGCGAAATTATACAACATATAGTGATAAATGTCAACCCTGCGCCTCTTCGTCGGAATCTTCGTCAGTTTCCGTGTCCGAAGTCGTGCCGTTTACAACAGACGAAACAGTGGTTACAATCTTCTTAATCGCACCGCCAGCCGTTTTGATAAGCCCGTTTTTGTTCAGGCTGTCCTTGTCTTTGGACGCGGATGAACAATAAATGAAGTATGCGCCGCTCAAAAACCCCATTGCGGCTATCGGGATGGTTGGTGAAACGGTTGGTGTAACGCCCATCGTGTACAGGACAAGACACCAGATGATCGTACCAGCAAAAAGCGGGAACAGCGCAATCAGAACGACCTTCTTGAATTCGTCAACCATGCGCGACAGGAACCTTGACCGCTTTTCGCGTCGAGCGCATTTGATCTCTTCTTTTTCTGCGTTTGTGAGTTTTGGTTTTTTCCTGCACATCGTCAATACCTCTTTGGATCGCCGAACGCTTCCCATGCGCCCATTCGGTGGAGCTTGCCATCAAGGAAGTTGTAGCACCGTCGGTCGCTGATCTTCGTGAGCTGGCAACCGTAAGCGCCGCCCACGTGTTCTATGCCATACCCGCCTCCGACGCACAGTCCAATGTGTCCCGGTTTCCACGGCCAGTCGCCCGGCTTTGGATTGTCGGTTCTCGCGCAATGAGAGTTGAAAAGCGTGTTGGCGGTCGCGTCAAACCCAGCGTCGTAGATTTCATGCTTGCGCATCAACCCGACGTTCTGTCCGGAACAGTCGCATCCAACCGTACCGGGGTTGTTGTCCACGACTTCGAGCATAAATTCTTCACGCCCGCCGTCGTAGAATTCCGGCTGTCTCGCTGCGCCGCTGCGGATCCTCGCCGCCGTGATCGTGTTCACGGTCAGGTCTTTGTTGTAGAGGTTCCCGCCGCGTATGTACAGCGAGAGCGGGTATTGAGGCGGGTTGTAAGGGTCGATTGCAAATTGCAGCGCGTCGAGGCACACCGCCCGGCGAATCTCCGAAACCGTTTCGAGGTCTGCGGCGATTGCGTTTTTGATCTCGTCGCCGAATCTGTCCAGAACTTCGTAGCCGGGGATCGAAACAACAGGCTCGCTCGCTACGGTTTCACCGAACAGCGCCGCCCACGTTTTCTTGCCGATTACTCCGTCCCATTCTTCTTTATCGCTGAACGTTTGCGTTTGGAACTTTATCACGGCATCGTAGGTATCGCTTCCAAATGACCGCTTTTCGATCTTCTTTGTTTCTTCGTCGTACATTCCAAGCTCGAACAAACGTTGCTTGGCGTAGAGCACGTCATCGCCGGACATTCCTTTGCGTAGGTTGCGGGTGAAATTCATATCGTCAACTTCCAATCCTCAAACATTCAACTTGTCAGCGCAGAATCCAATGCACTTCCGATTCTGAAATATACCCGTCGTTGAAATAAGCCCAGATTTCACCCACGCTTATTTCATTTCGTTCGAACCCGTCGCGGAGTTCAAGGACTTCTGCGCGCTGTGTCATTTTGTTTCCTTTTATAATTCAGCGTCTGCGGTATAACTAAAGATGTATGTCCCGCTCGGGACGGTGCTAGTTGCAACACACGCCGCTATGAAACTGCTTGTGGTTACTGTGCTATTCGTTACCGCGCTGGCAAACCCGTAGTTTGAAGTAGCCGTTGTAACGACCGTAGGAGCCGCACGCATTTCGTTTCGCAGACTGACATACAGCGAATAAGGAGAGGCACTTGTTGCCGCGCCGCACCACAAAATGCCCGTAAGCGCTGCGTAATATCTCCTGCATAACCGCAGTTCATCAGAGTAGTTTCTCGGAATATACGGAAGAGGCGCAGTGCCGTAGTTTAGCTGAACGTTTGAAAGCGTTCCCGCATTAAACTCAATATTGAGATTCGTTCCTCCGGTTGCCGTGCCAGTAACACCAGACGCGGAGAACTCGCCCGCCCCGATTTTACCTTGCGCAGTTCCCGTCCACGAAAGACACACTGTACCAGACTTCAGGTTTAGACCCTCAACGACCTGTATGATCGACTTGCCAGCGGCTATTGTCAAAGTGGTTACGTTCTCAGATGTTGCGAACGTATACTGCCCGCCGGATGCTCCACCTTTCCAGCGGTCGTGTCCGTAAACCCCGGCGGCAAGCGTGACAGTACCGGAAACGGCGCGCTGGTTAACCGAGAAATTGTTGATTATAAGGTTGGACGAAATCGCGTCATACGGGAGCGCACCGATTGAACTAGCGGCCAGCGCGTCACTTCCGCCGACTTCGTGATTACTCGCGTGAGCTGGAACCGCCTCAGCAATAAGCGCATCAATCAAAGCTTGTGCTTCGGCAACAATCGCGGCAAGAGCGATCCTGTGCTCATCGATCACGCCGCAATATGTCGCGCTGTACCGGGTATCGGTAATCATTGCCGTGGTCAGCGTAACCGCGTTTGCCGGAATCACGATGATTGCAAACACGCGGTCGGTTGCTGCTACGAACGTGGTTCGCGCCACGACATCATTATCTGTGTACGTGTTTCCGGCAACGTCCAACCGAACGCCGATGTACAGCGTCTGCTCCGATACCGAGCTGGTCATGGTAATATCAAGGTCTTCGGTCAGGTGGAATGGGTAGCCTTCCATGATTCCCCAGCCCGCGCTCACGGTCGCAATCAATCCAGATTTGGGAGCAACGTAGAAAGAGCTGGTTGGGATTAACGAGATGCCATTGCCGAAAAGATGAAACTTTTCCAGCGCAAAGAACGCCGCGTCTTTTGCCTTGTCGCCAACCGGGATGCCGTCCTCGTTGACCGTTACCGTGGTTGATGTGAAATACCCGCTGTCAAATGCCATTGTTTTTGATCTCCTTTGATATAAACTTCCGCAGGGATAAATAGTCTTTGCCGAGTTTGGGAATGATTGAGAGGTCTGTGTCTTTGTCGATCAAGTGCTCGACCTCTAACACGCGCTTTTCTGCCGTGATCTCGCGCGTCGGATCAACCGCGTCCAGAATGTCGCCGAGTTGGTAATCCGTTTCGTACACGGGCGCGAGGTCTGAATTAACATCGCCGTCCAGCGTTTCGACTATCGCCGCTTCCTGCAATGCGTCAACGCCGATCTGGTACAGGTTGCCAGAGTGCGAGGACGTGCCGTAAACGACAGCGTCAACGCCCGCGACGGATGCCGTAAATGTCGAAAGCGCCCAGCTCTTGCCGTCAGATGAATATGCGTGATACTTTCCGGTGTAAGAATAGGCGTGGAACGTGCCGTCGGTTTCGTTAAAGCAAACGGTAATGTAATTCGGTGTTCCGCCCGCCGGAGTGCAATCAGTCCACGTTTCGCCGCCATCGTCAGACCACATAATCATATTAGGTTGACCAATGGCAACGGCAACCCCGTTTCCATAGGCAATGTCGTAAAACACACAACCAGTTAGCGCGTTTAACTCAACAACCGTATATGTCGCGAACTCATCGCTGCTAATAATTACGGCGGGAGTATATACTCCGCTCCTGCCAATGTATCCAGCAACAATCAGTTTACTTCCCGTAGAAACACAGCCTTGCGACGAAAAGCCACCATCCGTAATATCAAAGAGCGTAGGTGTCCATGTTTCTGCGTAATCATCTGATGCGTAATAGTATCCCAATGCTCCAAATGATATAAATTTACTTCCAGACCATATTGGAGAGACAATTTTAGCAAATCCTGAATTTTGAAGCGTCCACGTCGTTTTGTTGTAGCTCTTGAGTATATTGCTACTATTTCCAGTTACGAGATACATTCCGTCGTAATACAGCGCTCCCTCGAGCGCAACCGCAACACCGGAGGTTTGTGGCGTCCATGTAATCGCGTCTGTTGAGGTTAAAATCGCGCCACCGTCGCCGCAAACAATGAACATTCCGTTTTGGTAATCGACACCCCAGAACGATCCGTAGCCAGACGTAACCCGACTGGTAAACGTCACGCCGTCGGTCGAGCTTGCGATAAACCCAACGCCGGAGGAATACTGCCCAACCATGACGTACATGTTCGTTGCTTCGCTGTCGTCCGCACCCGCACTCCTGCCGGAAACGTACATTGCCCTAATTGGCTCGCCGTTGGACAAATCCACCTCGACCGTTTGCGGCGCGGTATCGTCTTCGTCGCAAACAATCGCAAAGTTCCTAAAGTCTTTTACCGACTTCTTATATGACGCTTTTTCGATCGCGTCCTGCGTGGAAAGCATCACGGGGATGTTTACGGTCTGGCTCTGCGTCCGATCAACCGACTGCAACAGCTCAAAAACGATTTCGCCCGTGGCGATATCCAGCGTGAGCCGGAAAGAAAAACCACGTTGCGGAAGAGCGGTGTATAAAAAGTCGCTTAGCGTTTGCCCTCTGGTAGTGGTCGCGTCCATTGCGCGTTTGTAGTCGTTGTCGGTTTCCAGAACGAGTTGCGAGATTGCCTGTGAACCAGTAATGGCGTACTTGTTGACCAAGTATCGGATGCGCTCTTCCAGTCTGCCCTGCAACCGCTCGGCTTCTTTGATAATAACGCGGTCAAACAACACGCTCAGCGCAGACCCTGTAATCTTGACCGTGCTTTCTTCGTCTTCGCTTGTATGAATTTCGTTTTCGTAAACGCGGCTGTCGAATCTAAGCCATGCCGCGCCCGCAATGTTCTTGAACTCAGCGGGATCAACCACCAACGCAAACGAGCCGTGTTTTTCCCACGCGTCGGAGTACGCGAGAGATTCGAAAACCTTTATCGCGTCCCCGTATACGGCGTAGTTTTTATCAAGTAAGGTAATCTCGATCATTGGTAGTGCTCCTGATACTCAATCGTTTTTGTCAGCAGGTCAACCCCGCTCGTCGCGGTAACAGTGATGGTGTTACTTCCCGTTTCCAGTTCGAAAAACGTTGACGCAATCGTGCGCGGACACAAAACGCCATTACATCTCACATACGGTTTATCGCCCGTGTAGATGGTCAAAACGTCGCCGTCTGCCATCGTTTTGATTGCCGAAACGTAATCCCCGTTTTGGTTGGTAACGGTCGGGTTCACCACAACACCCCGCGCGGTCAGTGTGATTAAGAAACCCGCAGGATCGTCACCGCCAACGGTAAAGGTAAGTTCGTTTCCGGTCGATGACACGCCAACCGTCATGCCCTCTGCTATGATCGTAAGAGGGAACATCATCAACGGAACGGACGAGATAAACGACTGCGTGATATCGTCGCTCAGCATCCACGGATTCGGTGCGGTGAAAACGACCTTGATATCAGCGGGTACGTTCCACTTCATGCCGTCCTCGTCACGCTTGGTAACTTCCGTGACCGCGCCCAATGCGTACCGCGTAACGCCGTACCTGTAAAGCGTCAGCTCCGCATCAATGGTACAGTTGATGTAGTTCTTCAATTGCAACCACGTTGCATCGATCTGCGCGGGGCTTCCCAATTTCGACTGAATATACATGGTGATCTCGCGCGATTCAAAACGGCGCTTTTTGAAGTACCCACCGCTCTTGTTCGCGTACTGACCGATTTTCACATCGGCGACCATAAACGTATCGTGGGTGATGTGCGTCAGCGTCCAGTCATAAGCGTCTCCAGTCTGGATCACGTTCGCGCCGATGGTCAGCTTAACCTGTGCTTGCTCATTCGCGGCCATTCAAAATCACCCCCTGAAACTCCTTTGTAATGCGTCTGGATAGTTTCGCGTCGCTTTCAACTACGCCTTGAACGGTAATCGGCGCGTTAATGGTTGTGGTGCCTCCGACCGATGTAAGCTTCGCGGGGTTTATGACGCTGTCGCGAGATGAAAACGGAATGATTTTAGCGCCCTGTGGAAGCGTCCCAAGTGCCGACCCGCCGCCATCAACGCCAACACCAACCCCGCTGCCGCTCTTGGTTAAGCCGGAACTAGTTTCCGATCCAAGCCCCATCCTCAAAGCGCTATTAAACGCTGAGTTTGCCGCAAGCGCAAGCGACCTCGCGTCGCTCTCTAATTCTGATTTTCTGGACAACATGCCGATGATAACATTCATCGTCCAACCGCGACCAGAACTATAAAACTTCTGGCTTGCGCCATTGAGGTTTTCGATGATCGTGTCAACGATGGACGCTGAAACTCCGGCAAAGTCGGAATCAACCACGGCTGTTTCCATTGACGTTTTCGCGCTGGTGATCGAATCGACCACGGCTTGATTGAGTGATTCATCTTCCGTAATCGCTTGCGCCGCATCCGACACGATGCTCGCTTGCTCGTCGGCGGCTCTGAACTGTTGCTGAATTCCACCGCCAGCAGGGGTTTGCGTTGTGGCCTTTGGAGCGGTTGCGTTGAGGCTTTGCAACCATGCCGTTCTTGCCTTTTCTCCAGCCTTTGAAAATGCGTCGGCGAGGTCTTCCAGCTCACTATCGGACGATTTCGCAAGGTTTCTTACCGCCCCCGCCATGCCCTCCGGGTCTTCGCTGAATGCGTCAACCATTTCTTTCGGGAGTTTTCCGTATAAGAAAACAATATCCTCACCGAATTGCTCCATTGCTTCGGCGTTCCACTTGAGGTCGGCGGTCATTGTTTTCGCAGTGTCTTTTGACTTTGTGGATATTTTCCCGAACATGTTGGTAGCCGCGCCAGTGAACGTGTCAAGTCGCGTTGCGGCTTCGTCAGCAGTCATTCCAATGCTTTCAAGTAAGTCCGTTACGTCAACGCCCGCAAGCACAACACGCACTTCTGCTTCGGCTAGATCGTCCGTTGATTTGGCCAGCTCGTCGGTCTTTTCTGCCGTATCTTCCGATACAACGCCCTGCTCTTTAAGTTGCGCGTTGCAATCGTCTATTTCAGCCGTTACGTCGCTGTAGATTCCGGTTGCTTCGCGCAGAGCCTTGTTGAGTTTTAATCTCTCGAACGTGGTCGCGCCAGATCCCTCGCCCGCCGCATAAAATGCCGCTCGCGCAATGCGAACCGTATATTCCGCGTCCGCTTGTTCTTCAAGCAACTTCGTGTATCTGGAAAGAGTAGCCGAACTTTTGGCCGCGTCGTACTGCGCTTTTGTGACCTCTCTGATTGCGTCGGCGTTCATTGACAGTTTGCCGGTTTGCGCGTCAAACGACAGGCTTAGTCCGCTCACGTTTCCGTTCAGCTCGTCTACTATCGATTGCATCTTGCGCTGTTCGATTCCCGTTCCAGAATAACCATCGCTCATTTCCTGAAGGGTATCGACCAGTGCGTCCATGCTACGCTGTTGAGATTCTATTTCCTTGCCAGATGTTTTGAACGATTCGCTGGATGAATTAACCTCGTTGCTCAGCGCGTCAACGTCCTCAATCGCCTGTTGTGCGTCTGGATGCAACCGCTCGTATTGCTTATTAAGCAAAGTGACAGCCCCAACCAGAATGCCAATTGCGGAAGCGAGAAGAAGAACGGGGCTTGCGTTGATTGCCGCGTTTAATATTTTCTGTGCAACCGCAAGCGCCTTAACGCTTGGTGTTAAAATGTCAATTATCAGCAATGCCGCAAACGCCGATGCCAATCCAGCAACCGCCGCCGTCGCAACGGGGAATCTGTCCGTGATAACATCAATCGCTCCGCTGATCCCGCGCTCGTCAATTGCAACCGCAAGCTCCCCCGCCAGCGTTCCAATCTCCCTTGTTGCTTTCGTAATCATTGGCAAGAGGCGCGTTCCGATTGCGGTATAAACCTCGTCAATTGACAAGGCAGTGACGCGCTGAGTATTCGCGTAACCCTCGCTCGTTCGTGCAAAGTCACCCTGTGCCGCGCTCGAAACACTCATAAGATAGTTGTAACGCAGGAGCGCTTGCTCGTCCTGCGTCATGCTTGCGTACACCTTGTCCATGCCCTGCGCCAGCGCGAAAGCATCAAGGTTCGCAATGCTCATATTAATGCCGAGCTGTCTTAGCGGCTCAACCTCGCCAGCTAATCCAGCGCGGATTTTCATGAATGCGTCTTCGCTCGTTATGTTGTAAAAAGACGAGAAATCAGCCGCAAGGCCAGTTATTCCCATTGACATATCTAGCGCTGCATCGGTCGAAAGCCCCATGCTTTTCAACATAGCGCCCATTGTTCCGAGGTATTGTTTTGCCGCCAGTTCAGACAAGCCAAATGAAGTTTTGGCGGACTTCGCGAACTCGTTTGCTTTCTCCGCGCTTGCACCGAACGTTACATCGACAACGTTCTGCACTTCATTCAGGTTGGATGCGAGTTCAACGGCCTTTTTACCAACCGTAACCATTGCGGAAACGATTGCACCCGACGCAAACGCCGCGCCGATGGCGCTAATAGCACTCATCGCGGTGCTTTTGAGCGTTGCCATTCCGGTTGCAAATCCCCTCTGGTCAACCTTTGTGTCAAATACTAAAGAGCCATCATTTGCCATGCTTCAATGCCTCCAATGCCGCGACCACATCGCCGCCGCCCGTTAGGACTTCCTCTAGCCGCTTGCGATTTCGCTTTTCCTCGCGGGTAAAATTGGTTTCAATCTTTATGGATTCCTGCGCCTCTTGAACCTCTTTAGCGTTTTCACACTTAGAGGGATCAATAGTGCGCAGTTTGATTTTATCCGACAGCGGGCATTCGCTTCTGAACGCTCCGTCAAGCAATGCGGAAAACTTCCACCAGTGCATTTCGGATTCTATCAGGTCAATGCTGTACAGCGTGTAGAACGAGGAATAGACTTCACTCGCGTCCTGTTCGTAATCAAACACTGGCGGCTTCCCGTCCTGTTTGGGTTCCTCATTGTCACCGCGCCGCACGAACCACTGGAACGCCTTGATTGCCTCGTCAACGTTATCGGGTATGGTTTCTCCGTAGAACATGCGCAGAAGCATTCCCGCCTTGTGCGCGTCAAGAATCTGTTCGTCACTGATCAACCTCAGCGCTTTCAGAATAGTCCGAAAACTCGGATTGATTGAAAAAGCGTTGCCGTCCACCGTGACGGCTTCGGGCAACGCCTTGCGCTTCGACTTCGAAAGCGAGAACTCAATCATCGTACTTTTCAGAGATTGCGCTTGCGTAGCTGTCACGCGCCGCAGACGCAATTCGAATCATGCACTCCTGCGCTTTGGCAATGCTCACGGGCTTACCTCCGCTGATCTTTTTCATAGCGCCGTCACCCAGTACCGTATCGACATAGCCTACCATCGTCTTCAGAGCGGCGTATACCGCGTCCTTATTGGTCACGTCGATATCTTTGTACTGCTCTGCGATTCGCATTGCGTCCTCGAAGATATCCGCGTCGCTTTTGAGCAGGTCGAACACGAACCCGTTGACCTCGATTTGCGGCTGGTCGAACGAGATTTTCAGCGACCGCATGACGGCGGGTTTTGGTGCTTCTGCGGTTTTAGTTCGATTGAAAAACGGTAGCTTACCCATGCATCCCCCTTAGACCGGAAGCGCGAACGCAATCGCGCCAGTGGTCGGATCAATCGTGCCCTCGATCTGGTCGCCCACCTGATGGAAATTACCCTTGATTCGGACAATCTCCGTACCCATCGCTTCAACGCTAGTGACTTCTGCCGCAACAGTGAATTTACGCGCGGGGTACAGGTCGCCAGTCGGGGTAACGTACAGGTCGCCGCGAACGTACAGCAATTCAGCGTCACTGCCGATTTTGCTGTCGCGGTAAATGCCAACCAAGAGCATAGCCGCGCCCTCTCCAGTTCTAAGCTGAACGTCAAACGGGAATACGCGAGCATAGCCCGTCACGTCCGCGCCGACGTTGATGGTGTTGACAAACGCGGTCTTGTCGAGTTTGGGGTTCGGGCTTTCATCGACCTGCACGACACCAAGCCCCATAAGATACCACGTCGGGGTTTCGGATACGGCGGCGAGATAGTCGCCCAAGTAGTTTCTGGTTACTGTTCCAACTTCGTATGCCATTTTGTTTCTCCTTACGCGTCAGTGGTAAGCGCCAGCGTGGTCGGGTTCATATCGCCCTCTGCCGCGTTACCGGACTGGTGCAGGTTGCCTTTGATGTGCACGATCTCAGTACCGAGCGCTTCGCTCGACGTGACCTCAACGGTGACGAGGAAACGCCGCGCGGGATATTTGCCATCCGTTGGCGCTTTGTACAGGTCGGCGCGGACGTAGTAGAGCTGTGCGGCGCTGCCCGTTTTGCTGTTGCGGAAAATGTCAACAAGCAGCATGGTTGCGGCTTCGCCCGTGCGCATCTGTGCGTCAAACGGAAACACGCGCTCATAGCCCGTGATCGTTCCGGTTGCGTTTGTGTTGTTTACAAACGGGGTTTTGTCAACCTTGGCATTCGGGTTCTCGTCCAGCGACACAACGCCCGCGCCCATAAGGGTATACGCGACGGGGCTTAGTGCGCTCAGATAATCGCCCAAGTAATTTCTGGTTACGGTTGCGATATCAGCCATAATAAGTGATCTCCTTTGTCTAGGTTATTCCGTTTCAACGGTTAAGGTTTTCGGTTCGAAATACGTGATCTCAAAACCGATCTGGTAAACAATCTCCGCTTCGGTCGCGGTTAACAGATAGGACGAATCAGATACGCCCACCGAGTAACAAATGCGCCCACCGCTCAACGACGGCCAGCTCCTTGAAAGGTTTTGCTCTCGCACCCATGTTTCAAGTGCTTCAAGCCATTCCTGATTGTCCACGCGCATATCGTCTTGCGTCGCGTCGCGCCGTGTTCTGAAAATGTAATGCGCCGTTACGTCGCGGCTTCCATCGGTGAATACGGTTTCGTTCCTGCCCGGCGCTTTGAACATCCCTAGACTGGTCGCTTCGTCACCCACTTGATCCGTGCTCACACTGTCCGTGCTCGCGATACCGGAATAACCCGATATCCACGTAATCAGTGCGCTTGAAATCGATGCAAGCGGGGCGACTGGTGTTGCTTCGCTCATGTCTTAATCCCCCTCGCTCCGGATAGTCGTGCCGCGCCATTCAAAATCTTTGCTTTTCCACCGTTATTCTTCATCGCTTCAAACCAGTGATGCGTTGTGATCCCACGGTGCGAAAAGTTCTCGTTGTAGTATTGCTCGCGCGAGTATGGAGCGGTCTGGTGGATTTCTCCACTTCCGAACTCAGTACTGTCAAACGCGCTGTCTCGCATCGTTCCCGTTCGCATTGGCGTGTACGGTGACATTAGCCTGACCGTTTCGCTGTCGATGAAAACTTGCACTTGCTGGCCGGGCAAAATCTTCCGCTCGCTCATGAGCTGGTTCATGGACTTAATTACCAGTCCCATTTAGACCGCCTCGATCTGCCAGTGATTCAGCATCGC
>Ga0172381_10005703_pt1 | contig 12584 bp, 16 predicted proteins | sample Leawel6488metaG_FD_119754 | JGI IMG/M metagenome (GOLD analysis project Ga0172381, IMG submission 119754) | Leachate microbial communities from a municipal landfill in Southern Ontario, Canada - Leachate well 64-88 metaG | ecosystem: Engineered > Solid waste > Landfill > Unclassified | place...
AACAATTTCTTAATGCAAACGGTGCTGTTATATCAGCAACAGGTGCAGGTGCTCCAGGTAGTGAATCAACATACTTTGGAACAAAAACAAAAGTAGCTCTTGCTAAATACCAATCAATGAATGGTATTTCACCAGCAGTCGGATATTTTGGTTCTATAACAAGAGCTAAAATAAATGGTACAGCTGGAACAACAGGAGGTACAACAACAGTAATTCCAACAGGAACAGGTCTAGTATTTTCATTAGCACCTACATCACCTTCAACAGGTGCAATAGTTGCTGGTCAATCAATAGCAGACCTAGTTGAATATACCTTTGAAAACCAAACAGCAGCTCCAGTAGTAGTTACAAACGTAACATTACAAAGAGGTGGTGTTTCAAATGATTCTGCTTTGACAAATATTTACCTCTACAATGGTGTAAATAGATTGACAGATTCAGCATCAATTTCATCTGGTAAAATAACATTTAACGCACCAGCAGGACTCTTTACAGTACCAGCAATGTCAAAAATGACAGTTGCAGTAAAAGCAGATATCGTTTCAGGAACAGCATATAATGGACAAACAATCATTATAACTCTTACAAACGTATCAGCTTCAGTACCAGTAGCGGGCTCATTGCCATTATCAGGTGCTTCACAAACAATTTCTTCAGCAACACTTTCAACAGTAGTTGTATCTTCATCTTCACCTGCAGCAAATGCAGCTTTGGATCCACAAACAGACTATGTAATGTGGCAAGGTACAGTTAAGGTTGGAAACAATGATGCTTGGATGAAAGCCTTCTCTTTGAGACAGGTTGGTTCAGTTTCAGTAGGAGATTTGGGTAACTTCAGACTTTATGTTGACGGTATACAAGTTGGTGCCACATTGCTATCTTATGATGCAAGTACTGGCTACCTAACTTTTGACCTTTCAGCAAGCCCAGTTAAGCTTGCAACAGGAAATCGTACAGTTAAACTTATAGGTGATGTTATAGGAGGTTCTCTAAAGACCTTCAGTTTCTCATTGAGACAGGCTTCAGATATTAATATCGTAGATTCACAGTTGAATGTAAATGTATTAGCTACAGCAGAAACACCTGGAGCAGTGGCTATATCTTTCCCATTAACGTCTGGAGAACAAAAAGTATCAACAGGTTCACTTACGGTAACAAAAGTACCAAGTTCACCATCAGGTAATGTTACATTAGCTTCATCAAATGTTTCTCTTGGTTTATTCCAATTGAAAGCATATGGAGAGCCAGTTAAAGTTGAAAGCTTAAAGGTTTCATATGATGGTGTTAATGCAAACTTTGGTGGAGGATTAAGAAACGGTGCTTTGTATGCAAATGGAGCTCAAATAGGAAGCCTTGCAACAATTGGTTCTACAACCGTTACAACATTTAACTTGGGTTCATCTCTTGTAGTATATCCAGGAACACCAGTTATAGTTGATGTAAGAGCAGATATAGTAGCAAATTCTGGAACAGCAATTGCAAACGGTGATGCTTTTACCGTTTCATTGATTGCCGGTTCATCAAATGCAACCCTTCAGAAATCATTAGGAACTGCAAATGTTCCTTCTTCAAATGTAGGTGCTAATCAAATTACAGTAGCTCAAGGTACATTAGCTTTGACAAAAGTTACTGGTTATGCAAATCAATCAGCTATAGTTCCTCAAACAGCTATGAAGATTGGTTCATACTCAATGACAGCTGGAAACACAGAAGGCCTAAATATCAACACAATAACAGTTAGTTTGCTTGGTACAGGTGCTTCTTCAACAGCAACAACAACACAGATTACTGATTTATACTTCACTTATAATGATGGTATATCAGCAGAAAAAGTATCAGTTAATAAACAAACAGTAGTAAATGGAGATAATGATTTCCAAGTAAACTACGTATTGCCTGTTAATAAAACAGCAACAATAAATGTTTACGCTACATTAGCTAATACTCTTCTTTCTACTGACGCAATATCAACAAAAGTAAAGATTTCTTCTCAAACAAGTGGTTCTGCCCAAATCGTAACGGCTCCCGCATCAGGATATGTACAGGGACAATTGATAACCGTTACAACAGGTCAGCTATATCTTGCAATCAATTCTACACAAGCAAGTACATCCGTAGTTGCTGTTCCTGATAGATTGGTAAAGGCAGGTTCATACAAGTTTACCGCTTCAGCAGATGCATATACAGTTACACAATTGGTAGGATATGTTCCTGCTGGTTCTGTTGGAAATGTAAATAGAGTTGTCTATAAGATAGGAACACAAACATTAAACGATGTAGGTACTGGAATTGATGGAGTTTCTGGTATTGCCACAACAACCGGTCTAAACATTGCTGTTCCAGCTAATGGAACTGCTGTTGTTGTAGATGCATGGTTGAATCTTAGTGCTATCGGTACACCAGGAGGTGCAACTTCAAGCTCAGATATTACGTTTACACTTGATGGTTATACAAAAATGTCATCAACAGGTGTTAAAACAGATATGCCATCAGGTCAAGCAAAAGCTGGATTCATACAATACGCATACAAGACGCTTCCAGTGGTTAATCTAGTTTCAATTCCTGGTACGTTGTCAAATACAGAAATAATTATTTCTAAATTCAACATAGCAGCAGATACTGCAGGTTCTATTAATTGGTCAAAGATAGTAGTTAATGTTACAAAAACATCTGCAACTACCCTTAATAGTTTGAAGTTCCAAGATTCTTCAGGTTCAACAATACCTGGTACGATATCATCATCTTCAGATATAGGTAATGCAGGAACATCAGGAACTATTACATTTGTACCTACAGATCCTGAAATAATTGGTGCAGGTGAAAGCCGAACGTACCAAGTATTAGCTACAGTTGGTGGTGCAACTACAAATTCAGTTGTTAACACAAGTATAGCTGCAGGTTCTACAGTAGGTCATATTCAATCATCAATTGAATCAACTGCTGCAGGAGATGGTGCTACATTTGTTTGGTCAGATCTATCATATAGCAATCATGGTGTAGCAACACCCGATTGGAATAATGAGACTTTGATCAAGAACATTCCAACTGGTCTTCAGTTGTCACAATTTTAACCTCTAGACAGTTCTATCTATAGGATTCGCTATAGAAGAATAGGTTAGAGAAAAGGCCGGCCCGAAAGGGCCGGCCTTTTCTTTTGCCCAAAATCCGCGAAGGCCAGACCTTCGCGGATTTTGATATTTCATAAATATAATATATAATTTAGATATGAAAAAATATCTAACATTGGTATTCGCTAGTTTATTGATAGTCTCATTTGGTTTTTCTGGGCAAGTTTTTGCTGAACAATCAAATGTCGTTACAATTAGTTCCGTAAGTTCTCTTTTGAGCAATCTGGGTTATATTTCTGCTGTTGGAAAGGAAAATGTTATTGTTGCTGGTATTGCACCATCTGGTTCTATAGTTACCATTGTTTTAAGTGATAATTCATATCCAAGAAATAGTATATCTGGTACTCAAACATTATCTTCCAGCGCAACATCATATTCTGTAGGGTTAAATAGTATGTTGGCTTATCCAGAAGCACTGCACGATGGTTTAATAAATGTATCAGTATATATGGCATTAGGTTCTAATTCTGCTCAGTTGTCTGCAACGACAACAATAATAAAAGAAACAATTGCTCCAACGATAACTATTCTTGGCGATAATCCTTTTAAGTGTCATCTTCGCGCTGAGTGTCCTGATTTGGGAGCAATGGCATTTGATAGTTTTGGAAATAAACTTGATGTTACTGTTTCAAATAATGTAAGAATAAATACAGAAGGAAGCTATACTATAAGATATAGTGCCGTTGATTTTGCAGGTAATGAAGCAGATATTGTCACAAGGAGAGTCACTGTTTCAACAAGTAATACAGTATCAACCACTACCGCGATTATTCCAGATGCAATAAAAGCTCTAATAGCCTCATCATCACTTGTTTCAATAGGAAACACAGTTCAAAATCAACCAGTAATATTAACAACGCCAAGCACAGAGATAGTTACGAACCCTGTTCAAACAATAACCATTCAAGTTTCTGGTATAGTAGATACTATTAAAAGATCTTTAGTTCTTGGTACACGAGGAAATGATGTGAGATTATTACAAACACTACTTGCGAAAGATTCAGTAATATATCCCGAAGGACTTATTACGAGCTACTTTGGTAATTTAACAAAAAATGCAGTTCAAAGATTTCAGGAAAAATATAATATTGCATCAAAAGGAATCTCTGGTTATGGATTATTTGGTCCAAAAACAAAAGCAAAAATGATTGAACTATACGGAAATTAAATTAAATTAAATTAAATTAAATTAAATATTAAAACTCTGAAAAATACCAAGGTCTACCAAGGTCTGGCCTTGGTATTTTTTTTGTTATAAAAAAGTTATATGTTAATATTATTACAGAATGAACAGAAAAATAAAATTTTCAGAAGGCGAATATTATCATATTTATAATCGTGGAATAGAGAAGAGAATAATTTTTCAAGATAGGGATGATTATAGACGTTTTGTTTTTTTATTAAATATGGCTAATTCAAAAGAACCTTTAAATGTAAGGGGTTTTAAAAAAATTCACCAAGGTCTGGCTTTTGCTAACCACCAAGGCCAGACCTTGGTGAATATTGGCGCATGGTGTTTAATGCCCAATCATTTTCATTTGTTAGTTGGTGAAAAAATAGATGGTGGCATATCTATATTTGTTCAAAAATTATTAACTGCTTATTCTATGTATTTTAATAAAAAATATGAAAGAAAAGGATCTTTGTTTGAGGGTAGATTTCAGGCGCAGCATGCTAATACAGATAATTATTTAAAATATTTATATTCATATATACATTTAAATCCTGTGAAATTAATTCAATCAGATTGGAAAGAAAAAGGAATAGAAGATATTAAAAAAACAAGAGAATTCTTAAAAAACTATGAGTATTCTAGCTATTTAGATTATTTAGATTGTGAAAGGGAAGAGAAAAATATTTTAGGCAAAGAAAATTTCCCAGAATATTTTAAAACGAAAGAGGACTTTGAAAATAATTTATCAGATTGGTTGAAATTTGATCCAAATATAATAAATATAAATTTTTAGTTTACCAAGGTCTGACCTCGGTAAAACCTTCGGAGGAGTTATCCACAGAAAAATTAGGGTAGTGATATAGAGAATGCTAAAATGTTTTGTAATTATGTCTAAAAACAAATTTTTGTTCTTTCTTTTTTCTATTTTTTTATCAATTTTTCTTTTTGTTTCTGTATTTGTAAATAATGCTTATGCTTCCGTTGATAAAATTGTTTTTATAAATGAACCACAGACTATTAATGTGGGTGAATTTTCAAAACAATATCAAATACAACTTCAAAATACGTCTGGTGATAAAGAAATCGCCCCAGATACAACATATTTTACTTTACCTTTGGATACTGGTTTGTTTTATTCAAAAACTGATGGAGAACCTTTTACGGCATCAAGTAGTATTTATATTGCTACAGGTTCATCAAACAAATATTTTTATTTTAAGAGCAATACTGGGGGCGAATACACAATTAAAGTTTATGCAAGAAATAAAGATAATACAAAACAGTGGGAGACAGAACAAATAGTCAAAGTGACTGATGCAACGACAACTGAAGTTTATAATAATACAAATAATACATCTACAACAACGAATGTAGCACCTAGCCCTTCAATAATAATTCGTAAAGTATATGTTTCAGTACATTCAAGTGCAGAAGATTTGAGTAATTATGACGAAAAAACGCCGTTTGAAATTACTGCCGGCAGGGAAAGGGTGGCTACAATTGGGTCGCCTATAGAATTTGATGCTAAATATACTCTTTTACAAAAAGGAGAATGTACGCCCAATTTTAAATGGTCATTTGGTGATGGTTTTGAGTCCGTTGGTAAAAATACTATACATACCTATAAATATGCCGGTGAATATCAAGTTGTTTTGAACGGAAGCTGTGGAGAGTATGTTTCAATTTCTAGGGCGGTTGTAAAAGTTGTCTCTACGGACATTTCAATTTCAAGTCTGATAAATGGCGATATAGAAATAATAAATAATGACAAAACGGAAATAAATATAGGAAATTGGAAAATGAAAGGAGAACAGATAGATTTTTTATTTCCTCGAGACACAATTATAAGCGCAAACAATAAAATTATTTTATCAAAAGAAGATTTGAAAATTGGTAATTCTGTTAACAGAATATATCTAAACAATCCATTAGGCGGAGAAGTTGCGTTTGTTGATATTAAAATATTGAATAAAAATGAGGCCGCTTCTTCACAGGAGATGCCTGATGTCAAAATAATATCTGTTGGCAATTTTTATATATCAGTAGCTGAAGCAGAAAGATTGATTAAAGAATATAAAGAAAAACTTGCATTAAATATACAATCCAAAGAGAATATTGGTGTTATAAAAGAATCCATAATAAATAATATTGATGAACCTAATAGAAAAGACATGATTCAAACCGCTTCTGTCATGGAGGCCGTAAACTCCTCATCCACTAAAGGTTTCTGGGCGAAAATAATAGATATCCCCGTAAAAAGTATTAAGTCTTTTGTTCGCACATTCTATGATTTTTAAAAAGTGGTATACTACTATATATGCTTAATTCATCTTTTTTCAAAAATTTGATTATATTTGCCCTGATAATTGGAGCTAGCTTTCTGATTATGGGTATTGCTGGGGGTTTTGATTCAAAAATAAACATAGACAAAAGTACAGGGCCAACTATTTTAAAATAGCTGTTTAAGCTTCTAGATTTAAGGCTACAATTCAGGGTTTACGGTGTTGACAATCCCGTCAGTTTTGCTAATATGCTAATTCAAGCTCCATGAGAGCTTCACTTTTATTTTATATAAAAAACAATGTCAAGATCACTAAAGAAAGGACCGTTTGTAGATGCAAAACTTCTAGAAAAAATAGAAGGAAAAAAGCCTGTAGAGACAGGAGTCATTAAAACATGGTCAAGAAGAAGCCAAATATCTCCAGAAATGGTTGGTTTTGTCTTTGGTGTACACAATGGTAAACAACATTTAGAAGTTTTGGTTACAGAAGATATGGTAGGACATAGATTAGGTGAATTTTCTCCAACAAGAAAGTTTACAAGACACGGAGGTAGAATGCAGAAAGATCTTGATATAGCAGCAAAAGAATCAGAAATTGCAGCAGCACAAGCAGCTAAAGCATCAACAGAAGCTAAAAAATAATTATGATTACCGCACGATTAAATGATTATAGACAGTCACCAAGAAAGGTAAGATTAGTTGCCAATCTAGTGAAAGGAAAGAAAGTGGAGGATGCAAAAAATACTCTGAACTTTTTGATTAGAAGAGCTGCAAAACCTCTTGCCGATTTGATAGATTCAGCTGTCGCAAATGCATCACACAATTTTAATATTTCAGCAGATAAACTTTTTGTAAAAGAGTTTAGAGTAGATGAGGGAGTCGTCCTAAAAAGAAGAATGCCAAGAGCAAGAGGAATGGCTTATCCTATAAATAAAAGAACAAGCCACATTTTTATACAATTAGATACAATAGACAATATGCCAGTCAAAAAAGGGAAGAAATCAGCTGTTAAGGTTGTAACAGAAAAGAAGGTTGTTAAAAAAGTTGCAAAAAAGGTAGCAGAAACTAAATAAAAATATGTCACACTCAGTACATCCATATTCACATAGATTAGGTATTATCAGGGATTGGAAATCTCGCTGGTTTTCATCTGGTCAAAAATATAAAGATTTTTTGAAAGCAGATATGATGCTTAGAGAGTTTCTTGAGAAAAAGATGAGGGGCCAATATATCGGTTCTATTGAAATGGAAAGAAATGATAAGACATTTAGACTTATAGTAAAAACATCTAGACCTGGAGTTGTTATTGGAAGAAGCGGAGAAGGTTCTGTTAAACTTAGAAAGGAAATAATGAAATTTGCTACAAAGAACAAACTAGCTATCCCAGTAGACTTTAAACTAGACGTAGAAGAAATCAAATCACCAGAATCAAATGCTGCTATAGTAGCTCAAATGATAGCTGAGGGGTTAGAAAAAAGATTGCCTTTCAGAAGAGTAATGAAACAAACTGTAGAAAAGGTAATGGCCAACAGAGATGTTAAGGGTATTAGACTTTATTGCGGTGGAAGATTAGGCGGAGCAGAAATTGCAAGATCAGAAGAAATGAAAAAGGGAAGAGTTCCCCTACAAACACTTAGAGCAGATATTGATTACGCACAAGAAAAAGCTCACATGACATACGGAGATATTGGTATAAAGGTATGGATATATAAAGGTGATATTTTTTCCGCTAGAGGCGGAGCCACTTCAAGTGGAAAAGTTAAATAATTTAAAAAGCCATGTTAATGCCAAAAAAAGTAAAATTCAGAAAAGCTCATACTTTCAGAGAAAATCCTGATAAAGTTGGAGTAGAAACAAGAGGAACTAAAATTTCTTTTGGTTCTTATGGCTTGAAAGCTACAGAAGGTGGAAGAATCAAATCAACACAGATAGAAGCTGCCAGAAAAGTTATTGCTCACTCAATGAGTAAGAGCGGAAAAATTTGGACAAGAATCTTTCCAGATCATCCATACACACAGAAGCCAGCTGAAGTTAAAATGGGAAAGGGAAAGGGAGAATTGCAAGGTTATGTAGCTATCGTCAAACCCGGAAGAGTTCTTTTCGAAGTTGATGGAGTTGATGAAGTTTCAGCTAAAGAAATGCTAAGAAAAGGAGGAACAAAACTTCCAGTGGCTACTAAATTTCTAGCAAGATAATATAAATACTATGAATATAAAAGATTTAAGAAAAAAAACATCAGGAGAATTGGATAAAGAGCTTGGAGAAAAAGCTACAGCTTTAAGTAATTTCAGATTTGGTACATCAGGTAGCAAGACCAAAAATGTTAAAGCGGGGAAGAACTTAAGAAGAGAAATTGCCCAGATTCTTACAATCTTGAATGAAGTAAAGAGAGCGTAATCAAATTTCAAATAAAAATATGGAAAAAAAGACAATACAAAAAAATAATGGAAAAATATTAAAAGGAGTAGTGACATCTACCAAGATGAAAGACACTGTGGTTATTTCTATAGATTCTTTCAAGAAACACCCTAAATATGGTAAATACATCAAGAAGCAGAATAAAATAATGGCTCATGATGAAGGAAATACTTGCAAAGAAGGTGAGATTATTGAAATAATTGAGACAAAACCAATTTCAAAGAATAAAAGATTCAAGGTTTTAAAAAATAAATAATTTTAAATATATGATACAACCAAGATCAATAGTAAATATAACGGACAACTCAGGTGCCAAAATAGGCAGAATCTTTAAGATACTTGGAAGTTCAAAAAAGAGATGGGCAAATATCGGAGAAATAGTAGTATTGTCTGTTCAAAAAGCTGAACCAAGAAAAATGGCAAAAAAGAAAGACATTCTCTATGGAGTTGTTGTCAGACAAAGAAAACCATTTAGAAGAGCTGATGGCTCATATATAAGATTTGATGAAAATGCAGTAGTTATCATAGAAAAAGGAAAGCAGGACCCAATTGCAGGTAGAGTCTTCGGTCCTATTCCAAGAGAGATAGCAGAATTAGGTTTCAAGAAAATTGCATCTCTTGCACCAGAAATCGTATAGTTTTAAATATAATCAAATGAAAATCAAAAAAGGAGATAATGTAATAGTAATAGCAGGAAAAGATAAAGGTAAAACTGGAAAAGTTTTGGCTGCATATCCAAAGACAAATAAAGTTTTGGTAGAAGGTTTAAATATCAGTAAAAAACACCAAAGGGCTCAGAAATCAGGAGCTAAGGGACAAGTTATAGACAAAGCTATGCCAATGGATGCTTCAAACGTTGTTGTAAATGATGGAGGAAAAAGAGCTCGTGTTGGAAAGAAACTTATCGGAGATAAATTTGTTAGGATAAACAAAAAGACTGGAAAAGAGATTTAAGATTTTAATAAAAAAGATATGATATCACTAAAAGAAAAACAAAATAAAGCCTTTGAAGCGCTAAAGATGACTTTAGGACTAAAGAACAAGATGCAAACTCCGAAAGTTGTTAAAGTTGTTTTGAGTTCCGGTACGGGTTCTTTCAAAGATAAGAACAAAAACAAGGTTGTTGAAGATAGACTAACAAAAATTTCTGGCCAAAAAGTAATGCTTAAGGTAGCTAAAAAGTCAGTCGCTACATTTAAAGTAAGAGAGGGAGATCCAGTAGGTTATCAAGTCACTTTAAGAGGACAAAGAATGTTTGATTTTCTAAATAAGCTTGTTTACATCGCTCTTCCTAGAACAAAAGACTTTAGAGGTCTTTCAGCACACGCTATTGATAATATGGGTAATTTTACAATAGGTATGAAAGAAAATTCAGTTTTTCCAGAGACATCAGATGAAGAATTAAAAGATGTTTTTGGTTTAGCTATCACAATAGTTACAAATGTAAAAGATAAAGTTGCAGCAAAAGCTTTTCTAGAATACCTAGGATTCCCATTCAAGAAAGGGGAAGATGCAAAGAGAAAAAAAGGGAAGAAGAAAGGAGACAATTAAACAATAAAAAATGAAGGCTTTGCAAAGCAAAGCCGTCATTTTTTATTGTTTGACACTATATTTGTAATAGTCTATCCTAGTGGATAGAAAGATTAAATAAAAATCTTGGCTAAAAGCCAGCAGTTCTTTAAAGGAGGAATTATGCAAAGAGCAATCTATGATACTGATAATGGACGAAAGATTTATCCTGGTTTATATCCCAAAAAGCGTTCTGAAAAGTTGGCAAGGAAAATAACGCAGAAATTGCTTTGCTCAATGTTTGAATCTGACAAAGACAAAAAATCTATTAAAAGGAGGTAAAAAGATGTTATTTTTAAAGATATTTATTGTTTTTTGTTCAGTTATTGTACCGCTTTTATTTATCCTCGGGTCATTTATAAGAGATGACAAGAGCTTAATGGAAGCTGGTTGTAGGTTTTGATTAATGGCCCAGCACAAAGTGTTGGGCCATTACCAAATATCGTTGACTTTACAAGGAGTTCTTGCTAGTATATTGCAACAAGCTTTTTCAAGCTTTTATTTAATTATGGCTAAAAAATCAGTCATCGCAAGATCAAAAAAACCGATAAAATTTGCCTCAAGAGTGGTGAGGAGATGTTTCCGTTGCGGAAGAAAACACGGCTATATGAGAGATTTTGATTTATGCAGAATATGTTTTAGAGAGTTCGCTAATCAGGGTAAAATTCCTGGAATTAAAAAATCATCATGGTAACAGATATTATCGGAGGCTTTATAATAAGAATCAAAAATGCAAATCTTGCAAACAAGGAAAGCCTTTCTGTATATACCTCAAAAAATAAAATTGCTGTTGCAGATGCTTTAGCAAGGGCTGGATATATAAAATCTTTTTCAAAAAATAGTGCAGGTAAAATGTTAGATATTGTTCTCAACTATAAATCAGACAAAACTCCAAAAATTTTAGGGGTTCAAAGAGTTTCAAAACCTTCAAGAAGAGTTTACCAAAAATCAGGAGACATAAAACCATTTAAAAATGGATTTGGAACAACCATTATTTCTACTCCAGCTGGAATTCTTACAAACAAGGAAGCTGTAAAACAAAAAGTTGGTGGAGAAGTTTTGTTCAAGATTTGGTAATACAATTTTAAATAATAAAATGTCAAGATTAGGTAAAAAAGGAATAGAAATACCAGCAAAGACCACAGTTATAGTAAACGATGGTGTTGTTACTGTAAAAGGCCCTTTGGGAGAACTCTCAAGAACTTTTAAAAAAAATATAGTCATTACAGTTGAAGGAAACAAAGTTGAACTTAAACCAGTAAAAGATTCACTAGAAAATAAAGCTCTTTGGGGAACATATGCTTCTCATATTATAAATATGATAGAAGGTGTAAATAAAGGATACTCAAATAGACTTCTAGTAGAAGGTATAGGTTTTAAGGCTGATATTATGCCTACAGAAATAATTTTTAAAGTAGGTTTTTCACATCCAGTTAAAGTTTCAATTCCCAAGACCCTTAAAGTGATTTCTGACAAAGGAGTGATTGTTGTTACTGGTATTGATAAGGAATTAGTTACAAGTTTTTCTTCAGGAATAAAAGCTATTAAGAAATCAGAACCATATAAAGGAAAGGGAATTAGATTTGAAGGTGAAGTAATTAGAAGAAAAGAAGGTAAAAAAACAGCATAGTGTCTCACTAGTATAGAGAATTAAACTAGTAAAATAAAATTATGAAAAGGTTAACAAATAAATCAGCTAAAATACAAATAAGACATAACAGAATCAGAGCAAAAATCTCTGGTACTTCAGCTATGCCAAGACTTAGTGTTTATAAATCAAATACCTCAGTTTACGGTCAACTTATAGATGATTCAAAAGGAATTACACTCGCTGCGTATTCAGCAGACAAAGCTAAGGGTAAAAATTTTGTAGAAAAGTCTGCTAATGCTGGTAAAGAATTAGCAAAAATCGCAATTGAAAAAGGTGTAACAAAAGTTGTTTTTGATAGAGGAGGATTTATTTATACTGGAAAGATAAAAGCTTTTGCCGATGGAGCAAGAGAAGGCGGGCTTA
>Ga0172381_10005704_pt1 | contig 12583 bp, 9 predicted proteins | sample Leawel6488metaG_FD_119754 | JGI IMG/M metagenome (GOLD analysis project Ga0172381, IMG submission 119754) | Leachate microbial communities from a municipal landfill in Southern Ontario, Canada - Leachate well 64-88 metaG | ecosystem: Engineered > Solid waste > Landfill > Unclassified | place...
CTTATCTCCATTAAGCAGCACCCACTCTTTCCCGTCCATTAAGTTGTCAATCCCATCCCGCCGGATCGCAAGCGGAAAGTGCCGGCCGTAAGAGTATAATGTGTTACACTCTGCGAATACATTACCACTCCTGTAATTTTTACCCCCTGCAAAATTTTCGATTACTTTTTGGTGATTCATGATTTTTATTCCCCTTTTCGTTTTTTATGTTTGCCAACAAGAGATGGAGGTTTCAAAATAAATATGTTTCCCGTTTTCGAATAAATGTCCAGACGTGTTTCCGTCCGCAATCAACCGTGCTATTTCTTCAAGGTCTATTTCCGTTACTTCAATATCTGCCGGTGTAGTTTTCTTTTTCATTTCCCTTTCCCCCCCCCCATTTCCTTTAACAATAACAGTAAAAAATTCTTTGCGTGTTTTATACTTAACGCCAGTGTTTTCTTCCCGGGCCCATTGCCGTAATTGTTTCAATTCTTTTTTTGCCTCTTCGTTTTTTTATATTTAATAATTAAATAGCTAGGAATCGCCGGAAAAACGCAAGCCCGGAAACATTACCACGACTGTTAATTATATGCTGGCTATATTCAATAACTATATGGGTTTCGCTTATTATTGATGCCAGCAATATATCGCCACTATCCATAATAACCCAACACATTTCGCCATGTTCTCCGCCATTATTTTTTGAAAATTCATAACTTCCATCTTTCCGGCGCCGCGTCCAATAAGAATTGCAATCACTAGGATCTGAAGTGGGTCGATTAGTCCCAATAGTATGTATATACCCACCCCCTTGCCTATTGCTTTGGCCGTAAATGTGGAAATTAAAGTCTTTTTCTATTTCTGAAAATTTTACCAGATCACTTTGTGTAATTTTTTTCCCGATTAATCTTACTGCTTCCGCTGGTGCGCTGCTTTCGATAACAGTAAAAAATTCTTTGTAATCACCAAAAACAACAAACCCACCACCCAAACATATATCCCCTCGGATATATCCTTGTATTTCTATAATTTCCCCTTTTTTGATAAAATAATGTGTGGGGAAAGTCTTCACTTCGTAATCCTTAATACATTTAGCATGTTTTTCCATCGCGTTTCCCTTTCTGGCTTTCGCCGGTATGCGTTTATTCCCGACACTGCCCGGATAAGCTCCGGGAATTGGGAAAGGGATTAAACAGGCACGAGCATAACATTGCGTGTTTTATACTTAACGCCAGTGTTTTCTTCCCGGGCCCATTGCCGTAATTGTTTCAATTCTTTTTTTGCCTCTCCCGCTGTTAGGCCACTGTAAGAGGCGCTTAACGGTTCCCATTTTTCAAGATCATTATTCCATTTTATTATCTGTTTCATTTTGTAAACTCCTGTTTATTTTATAGTTTTTTAACAATTGCAAATATTTGCCTCTTCCTGTCGATCCAACCGGTCATCCCCGTTCTGATCGTTTAGTTGCCTGATTGCCCTATAGCAGTCATCGCAGTAACGTGATCCGATAACCGCCAATTCCCGTCCGCAAGGCTCTCCACTAATCAATCGGATACATTTTTCACTTTCCATTTTATCCCCCCTCGTTTTTACTTTTATGTACAGCAAGCTATGTGCCACTTTACCCATTTCTAATTATTTATTAACACCAATAATTCCACACACTTACAACTCCCAACCCGCAGCTGAAACCTCCAACCCTTCCAAAAGTGGTAATTTTCACCATTTACCTGTTTATTTCGTATACTCCTATACACATGGGTAATTATTACCCACTTAACCCGCCCCACTGGGTAATTTTTCCCCAGAACGTTTGTTCTATTGGATACTTTTTATCCACTTAAAACCGCCAACTGGATACTTTTTACCCATAGTGTAGGGAAAACCATACAGTGGGTGTAGGAAAATCCATACACATAAAACCGTTATAATCCGGTCCGATCCTAATCATCTACACAATCAGCTACACAATCATCTACACATTACCCTACACAACCTGTTATTTTCACAACTCATAGGCGGTCCGACCCGGACAGTAAGCGGATAAAGAGATGTGGGTATATATGTGTATGTGTATATGTGTATACACATATGTGTATATGTCATTAATAGCATAACACCCAGAATCATCTGCTTATTCCCTAATTATCAATACATATAATAATATCAAGGACTTGACTTCGGCCCAATGTAGACATAACACAGGTTATAGGACACAGAAAAAGGCCCATCTGCAAGAGTATCAATAATATCAGCAAGTTAGCAAAAAAAATTTGTCCGGTCGGAAAAGAATGCTTTAAGGTGCCCCTACGGGGAGACTTTATTTTCTAGATGTACCTACCCATCTCCTTCTGTTATCCCTTCTCCACGTGCATTAAGGTCTCTAAAAAATAAAAAAAATAGAAAAAGTGGCTGGCTTTAAGTCTGTATGTATACAATATCAGTAGTTAATTCAAATATCTACAGTCTTTTCTCAACTTATTTGTTGACTAAATGCAGGCGTTCTGTATGATGGATGCAAATCAAGAGGCAAAAGGTGCAAGATAGCGGTATAATACAATGGAGAGGAACGGGTGAGGTTGCATGATTTACAACACGAGGTATATTACAAACGATGAGATTGTTTACCTGCGCAAGATTGGTGAGAATGTTGAGCTTTACAAGCGAATGTACCCGCAGCAAAAGTTGGTTTATAAGATTAAGATGCTGCGCGGGTATTTAAGGGGGGCTGCTAAGCGGGTTAATTGGGCTGAGTTGGACAAGGATAAGATTATTGGCTTCGCTCAGGCTGAGTTGGAGAGGTATGCCCGCGGGAGTTATGAGAGAATTTTGTAGAGTAATTTAAAGGGACTGTATGAGTTGGAGTTTTAAATGGCATATGAACCTAAAGTAGACTGGGCTAACCGGAACAGGCCAGGCAGTAAATATTACGATGCATCAAAACCGGCTTTTAAGTCTAAAAAACAGCAGAAGAAAACCGGGCTTCCTCCTAAAGATGCAACTATAACTCAAAATACGGAAAAACTTCTTACGTCTGAAGAAAAACGGGTGCTGAAGTTGGAGCGAGTTAGGATAAGTAAAGAAGAGAAATCTCGTGAAGCCGCCCATCGTAAAGTTCAGCAGCAGATTGAGGATCTGAACAAGCAGTTATCCAATGCTAAAGCCAAACTTGGTATCCCCAAAGCTATAGAGTCCCTTGAGAGTATAACCGGCGATAAGACCGTCCACCAGGATCTTCTCCATGCGTACAAGGCTATTGATGGTAAGAAGAAGCTGAAAGAGTTAATGGGCAATGATAAGGACTTCGCTGTACTGGTTAAGGAGTTAATCAGGCTGGAAGTTGCGGCAAAAGAAAAAGGTGGAGGCGCCAATAACGAATCGCAGGGTTTCTTTGTGGTGATTAGAGGGTTGGCTGACGAGAAGGCATTGAGTGAAATGATGGGCGAATCCGGTAAAAACATAATAACTAACGAGAGAATTGCAATCCAGATGCAGACTCCGGATGGCAAGGAAGTAGACGTTATGCCTATCCAGGATGATTCGCAGAAGATGAAAGCAGCTGGTATATTCTCAGAACAGCCGGTGGAAACTATATTGGAAGTTAAAGAAGACATGCCAATTGCTGAAACTAAACAAGAAGTAGCAGTAGATGCAACTGTACCGGAATCAGAGGGGGAAGACTGGTAAATGAGCATACTAAAGAAGTTCGATAATTTATCCAACCAAACGTTTTATTTTAATTCAACGCCAACTGCTCCTGCTTTGATTGACGAGATATTCCTGAACAATTATACAGTGTTTAGGAATAAGTTGAAATTCCCTGCCGGTTCAATTATCCTGGATATCGGCGCCAATGAAGGTATGTTTAGTATCTTGATGGCAAAGAGTTTTCCTGCTGCCAAAATAATCTCTCTAGAGCCTGTAAAACGTACTTATAAACAATTACTGGATAATATTGCATTAAACCACATTGACAATATTACTACCTTAAACTTAGGGCTGGCTAAAGAAAGCGGGACCAGGGAAATCATTGTCAGTAATGAATACTCCGGTGGCAGTTCCACTGTAATTACCTACAATGAACAGGACCATTACAAGGAAGCCATCTCCCTGCTCAGCCTTGATGAATTATTTGAAAAGTTCAAAATCAAGCATTGTCGATTGCTTAAAATAGATATAGAAGGCATGGAACACGAATCACTGTTAACTGCTAGCGGTTCCCTTAAACTCATTGACAATGTTGTTGGAGAGATCCATATTAACAGTAGACTCCAATCCTTAGGATACAGTATAGAAGGGCTGGTATCACATATTAAATCCCACACAAACTTGCTGTATTATGACAGATGCAAAATGGCTGAATAAAGAGTAAGTTAAGCCACAAGAGAAACACAAACGAACTGAAAATCCACTGGAGAGTGTTATGATTGCCTGATCCCTATGTAGTTGTTTACGATTATTCTGACGCACCAATACTGCGTAAATTTGCATTATGCAATAAGCGAGTCCGTTGTGTAATGGGGCCGTTTGGCCCATTGTCTAATGATTCTGAATACTTAACTAAGAAGGGCTGGAAACAAATAGATGGTTATGAGGCTGGAGATGAAATAGCGCAATTTAATACGGCCACAGAAGAAATAGAATTTATCACTCCCTCTGAATATATAATTAGTCCATGTGATTCGTTTTATAATTTCAAGGGAGTGTATTTAGATATGATGTTATCTTCCAAACATAGAATGTTATGGAAAGATGACAAAGGAAAATATTCAGTATTACTATCAGAAGAATCTGCTTTAAATCATTGGAATGGTATAGACGACGGAGAAATACCGAACTTATTTAAAATAGGTAAAAATAGTGGAGTTGGCTTATCTGAGAATGAACTTAGATTACAAGTGGCAGTCATAGCCGAAGGGTCATTTCATAAACACAATAGGGTAGACAATTCGACCTATAATACGAATGGATGCTCAGTAGGTTTTAAAAAAGAACGTAAAAAGTTAAGGCTTGAATATCTTTTAAATTCACTTGGTGCAAGATATAAAAAAACAGATTACGAAGACGGAAGGTCTTATTATTATTTCAATGCTCCAATAAAAATAAAGAAATTTGATAATAGGTTTTGGAATTCTACTGATGAGCAAATAAAGATTATAATTAGTGAATTGCGAAACTGGGATTTTCATTATTGTAATGGAGAAACATTCCAATATTCTACCACCGAAAAAGAATCGGCTGACTTTGTCCAATACTGTTTTCATACACAAGGAATTGCGGTTAATATAACAAAACGTGTTAGAAATGACGGAATAAGAAAGGTGGTATATAGATTAAACATAAACATAAGTAATAAACAAAATAAATTATACAAGTCTCCCGATTCTGTCTCTATTGTAAAGTATGGGGATGGTTTTAAGTATTGTTTTAAAACCGAAACTGGTTTTTTCGTGGCGCGTCGCAATGGCAAGATATTTATTACTGGAAATTCGGGTAAGTCCTCCGCATGCGTCCATGAGATTATCCGCAGAGGGCATGAGCAAGTCCCTGGGCCTGATGGAATACGGAGATCAAGGTGGGCTGTCGTAAGAAACTGTTATGATGACCAAACTGAAATATTAACAGAACTACGTGGGTGGCAGTTGTTTAAAGACTTGCTACCTACTGATAAAGTTGCCACACTTGAGGGTGATAATCTTGTTTTTAAACTTCCAGATGGTGTATTAAAATATCAGTACGATGGAGAAATGATCGGGTTCGAGGGGGAATCCATAGACTTCCTAGTTACTCCTGAACACAAGATGTGGGTAAGCAAACGAAAGACTCGCAAGAAAATATGGGATGATTATGAGATAAAAACAGCGGAAGAAATCTATGGTAAAGAGCTTACCAGAGTAAGGAAAGATTTTCAGTGGGTTGGCGAAAAAGGGACGCTGCCTATTGATTTATTTGAATTTCTAGGATTTTGGTTTGCTGAAGGATCATTTGGAGAATATAAATACAAGGGAAGAAATATTCCATCAAAAAGGTTAAATTTAACACAGAAGAAAAATGTTAAGTATGTTGAAGAATTATTAAATAAAAATGGTTTTATATATAGAGTAGATTCGAAAACTGATAACAATAATTGTTTTACTTACCACTTAGAACAGAACAATGTTCTCATTAATGATCTATGGTATATTTTTACTACTGCTGGCAAAGGTATTAATAGAAAAATTCCTCCATTTTTGAAAAACTATCCACCGGAATACTTGAAAGCATTTATCCATGGTTATTTTATGGGTGATGGATGCAACGGACAAGTTATTAGGTTATGCACAAGTTCTAAAAAGTTAGCAGATGATTTGCAGGAAATTGTTCTTAAAACTGGTCAAGTTGCAAATATTGGATTATCCGATAACATTGGTAAAGAAGTTTTTATTAATGGCAGACATGGAAAAGTAAATGCTCCTTGTTATAGGGTTACAATTTTAAGTCCAAAAAGACATCGGCCTGTTTTAAAACTTAATATAGATCACACGAACCATCTTAAGGGATGGTATAAGAAACAATACAATGGGATGGTATATTGCGTAAATATGCCGGATATACCAGTGTATGTAAGAAGAAAAGGGAAAGGGTTTTGGTGTCTTAGGTCATATTTGCAATTACGTGATACTACTATTAAAACTTTCATGGACTGGTATCCTGAACGCATCTTTGGAACATATCGGGTCACTGACCATACCTACTTTATTACTAAGTTTCCCGGAGTGGAAATAGAAGTCCTTTTCCGTGCCTTGGACCGTCCTGACCAAGTGTCCAACCTATTATCCCTCGAACTTACCGGAGCATGGTTTAACGAAGTAAGGGAAGTACCGTCTGCTATTATTGTGGCAATGGATGGACGTATCAATCGTTATCCAAGTATGCGAGATGGAGGTCCTTCATGGACTGGAATAATTGCAGACACTAATCCCCCGGATGATGATTCCTATATATATAAAATGTTTGAAGTTGTTAAACCGGACAATTGGGAAATATTCAAGCAACCTTCCGGTTTATCCAGCCATGCAGAGAATACCACGCATCTCCCTAAAAATTATTATGTAAACTTAGCCAAGGGTAAAGACGAGATGTATATTCGAATCTATATCCATGGACAATACGGATATTTAGTTTCAGGCAAACCGGTATTCAGTGGATTTGTTGATAATGTTCATGTTGCTCAAAGCGTACTGGAGCCTATCAAAGGGTTGGATTTATTGATAGGTTTGGATTTTGGGTTATGTTACGATGATCAAACGGAGGTGTTAACTCAATCTGGCTGGAAGTTTTTTAAAGATGTTTTACAAAATGACCTTGTTGCAACTAAGAATTTTATTACCGACAATTTGGAATATTGCAAACCATCAAAAAGAATAGGTAGACCCCACAATGGAGATATGTATTTATATGAAAATACAAATGTTAATTTCTGTGTGACCCCCGAACACATTATTCCATGTAGAAAAAAATATGGGCATATGGGAAAGGAATTTAGAGGGGAATATCGTTTATCCGCAAAATCACTTTATGAAGATACCACAACTAATTACGCAGTTGATCTGGTGGCAGATTGGATTGGAAATTCTACCGGAACATTTGGACCATTAAAATGGACGTCTTCGGTGTTTGCTAAATTCATGGGGTTGTATCTTAGTGAAGGAAGTTGTGGTAGGGTTCATGAAAGAATAAACATCTCTCAAAAAAAATGTGATGAAGTTTTTCAAACAATTTTAGACGATACGGGATTAATATGGCACAGGGGCAGTAGCTCGTGGAGAGCATCTAATAAGAACTTAAACCAATATTTGCAAAAATTTGGATATTCAAAAGAAAAATACATTCCTCAGGAAATTAAAAATATGGATAAAAGCGATATTCTTTCATTTATATTTACGTACACAAGAGGAGATGGTCACATAAGGACAAGGTTAAATGGTTCGGAAGAGCATACCATATTCACAACATCTAAAAAAATGGCAGATGATTTCCAAGAACTAGCGTTAAAGGTTGGCTGGTATGCCAAAATAAGAATTGTAAAAGCACAGGATTCTATAATATTTGAAAATGAAAAACCAAGATTAATCCATAACGAAGGTGGGTATAGTATAACATTTAAAAAAAGAGCGAAGAAATCAAGGATATTAAAGAAATATTTTAAAAAAATACATTATGCTGGTAATGTATATTGTTTGACTGTCCCACATGGGACTCTTTATGTTAGACGTAAATTGACTCCAAGTTGGAACGGAAATACTCCCGCTTGCACAATAGGGCAGATAACTCCATTTGGCCAGTTACGTATACTAGACGAATTGGTTTCCGATGGCATGGCTATCCGGCAATTTAGCCTTAACCAGTTGCTTCCGCTTCTCCGGCAGAAATACTTCGGTTACAACATCATGGGTTTTGGTGATCCGGCTGGTACAGCCCGTGCTCCCACAGACGAATCTACCTGTTTCGATATCCTGCATTCAGATGAAATAGGATTATCCAACATTACTGAAGCTCCGACCAACGCAATTGTGCCTAGAGTTAATGCAGTTGATAGATATTTAAATACCATGGTAAAAGGCGAACCAGGGTTTTTATTATCTCCAAATTGCAAATATCTGCGGAAAGCGCTTAATGGAGGGTATCATTATGCGCTAGAAAAATCATTCAGGGGCGGTGAGCAGGAAGCTAAAATGGTGCCTACGAAGAATTTCAGTTCCCATGTGTGTGATTCTCTTGAATATTTGTGTTTATATATTTCGGAAAAACAAGCATACGATAAACAGAAACAGGCGTTCCTGTCCCAGTTAAAACAGCAACCGCATAATTCCGGATCTCAAATAGGTGGATACTAGAAACAGGAGGATGCTAGCAAGTGGAAAAAGAAGTTATCAGGCCATGGGGCAAATATCAGGTTATATTCAAGTCCGCTGCTTTTCTCATAAAGATAATAACAATAAATCCAAAATGCCGGATAAGCCTGCAATACCATAAACACAGGGATGAGTTCTGGTATATATTAGATGGGAGGGGAGTTGTAACCCGGAATAGTAAAATTTCTCTAGTAAAACCGAAAAAATGTGTTATTATTACTCGGAATATGCAGCACAGGATTTACAATGATAGTGACGGCGACAACAATTTAGTTTTTTTAGAGATACAAACAGGCATTATTAAGTTAGATGAACATGACATTGTTCGAATCCAGGATGATTACGGGAGATAGACATGGTAGACGAAATTAAAGAGTTATTCCAACCAGTAAATCGAGACTCTGAAAAGATGCAGACTTTCGGGATCAGACTTCATCAGCAATTCGAATTAAATAAATCATACAGGCGCCCTAAAGAATTAGAATGGATTGAAAGTTTGCGCCAATATAAAGGTATATACGATCCTGAAATAAGAATTGATCCTGACAATTCCCATGTTTACCCCAAGATAACTCGGTCCAAGATCAATATAGTATTATCCCGGCTTCATGAAATGTTATTCCCTGAGTTAGATCGCAATTGGGAAGTAGAACCAACTCCCGAACCGAAATTATCCCGAGACATTGTTATGCAAATTGCAATGTCCTTAGTTAAGCAGCCTCCAGTTGACCCTCAAACCGGCCAACCGCAAATAGACCCTCAAACAGGTCAACCAGTTCCAGTTCAACTTCCCACAAAAGAAGAACTCAGTCGTGCAATTAAATATTTTGCTAAAGAAGTATCAGCTAAAATGCAGTCTGAAATGGATGATCAGCTTACCGAAATGAATTATCCGGAAGAAACTAAGAAAGTGTTGCGTTCAGGATTGCTTTACGGCACAGGAATCTTAGGTGGCCCACTAGTAAACCAGCGTACCAAACGCCAATGGGTTCCGGATGAGCAAACTTCCGACTTTACTGAAAACATCAGCAATGAAGATGTTCCTTTTATGGAGTTTGTTCGCATCTGGGATTGGTATCCGGATATGTCGGTTGCTGAAATAGACCAGGCATCAGGGTTTTTCCAACGGGCAATAATGACCAAACACGATCTCCGGCAGTTAATGAAGCGCCCCGATTTTTACAAAGACATAATTAAACAGTTTCTTACAGACTTCCCTAATGGTAATTATACGCCCGAAAGTTGGGAAGTTGATTTGCAGCAAATTGAAGTAGAAGCAAGTTCCAGAGATAATCGTACTGTAATCCAGACATCCACAACCGGAGGGACTGATGCTCTAAATCGTACCAGTTACAGACAAGGTGGCAAGCGTTATGAAGTCCTACAGTTCTGGGGATATATTGATGGAGAGGATCTTGAGGCATGCGGGATTACCAAACCGGACGGCACGCCAATAGACAACAGCCTAGAATACCTGGCGCACATATGGTTGCTTGGAAAACGTGTAATCAAAGCCATGTTATTTGAAGGCGCCTTGGATCATTACAAGGTATTTTATTACGAAAAGGATGAAACTTCAATATTCGGTGAAGGCCTTGCCCGGATAATGCGCCATAGCCAGATAGCGGTATCGTCAGCATCCCGTATGGTATTGGATAATGGTTCAATTTGTCTTACAGGAGACACCGAAGTGTATAGAGATGGAAAAACAAATACGCTTCGAGAACTATCAACACGATGGGATGCAGTCAGAATGAAGATTAGATCGCTCGATGAAGACACCGGTGAATTATTTTATAATAAGATAAACAAGGTATTTAACAACGGCGTTAAAAAAGTTTATGAGATCAAGACAGAATCAGGTTACCATATCAAAGCAACAGACAATCACAGGTTTATGGGTGATGATGGAGAATGGAAGGAACTAAAAGACTTTTGTGTAGATGATATGATAGCCGTCAACGGGACACGAAAACGGCCTCCTGGTAAATGTGTTGAGTGTGGAAATCCAACAAAGGGATCAGGCATTCGTTGTCGTTCATGCGCAATGATCAAAGCACATCCGCCAGATATTGATTTTCCAAAGGAATGTATTGAATGCGGAGAACCTACTACTCTTCGTGGTGTAAGATGCAGAAAATGTGCCTCGAAAATAGAAAATAGCCAATGGAATATGAAACAGGCCATGGAAGCAAATGATAATCTTTCGGCCAGCGAAACTACTGCAAGAAGCAGGTGGTTCTGCCAGAAAGACAAAAAAAATGCCTGCGAACGGTGCGGAGCCAGGGCCGATGCGGGTGTAAAATTATGTGTCCATCATAAAGATCACAATCCGCATAACAATGACCCAAGTAATAAAATAACTTGTTGCCAACCATGCCACTTTTACATCCATCGAAGGTATGACCACTTTGGTAATCCTTATAAACATAAGTTTGTAGACTACGACAAGATCATTAGCATAGAATATGCTGGCGAAGAAGAAGTGTTTAATCTTGAAATGGAAAAACCAAATGATAATTTCGTTGGAAATGGAATAATTTCACATAATTGTAGTGGTCCGCAGGTAGAACTAAATTGGTCTCTGCTTCATGAAGGCACAGATCTTAATTCCTTTTATCCGCGTAAAATATGGTATCGTGATGGTCGTGGAGTTGAAGCTCAGTATCCGGCGATCCGTTCATTAGAATTCGCTTCCCATATCCCTGAGTTAATCCAGATAATAACCCTATTTAAAAACTTTGGAGACGAAGAAACCTGCCTTCCCACCTGGTTAATTGGCGAACAGGTTAACAATGAGAACTCCAAGCAGACATCAGGCCGTCAATCTACCATTACAGTTAGCATCAAAGACGTAGTTAAGAACTTTGATACCTTCACTGAACATGTTATGCGAGATTTATACTCCTGGAACATGGAGTTTAACCAGCGCCAGGATATAAAAGGTGACTTCCAGTGTAAACCTCGTGGCGTTTCCAGTCTAGTAATGAAGGAAATCCGTATGGCTGCCCTTACAAACTTAAAGAACACCATGCAGCCGGAAGATTGGCCTTATGTTCCTCGTCGCGAATTTCTTTCTGAAACATTTAAGGCCCATGATATCAACATCGAGCTTCGTACAGAACAGGAAGCGCAGGAAATTATAGCCAGCCAGCGTGATAAACGTGCTCAAGAGCTTGCTTATGCACAGGCTGAAGCTGAAGTAGCTTACAAAAAGGCTCAAACAGCCGGCCAGCTTACAAAAGCCAAGAAGTTTAATGTGGAAGCGGAAAAAGATGCTATTACTCCTCCGGAAAATACTAATACAGTCAACCCAATGTTGCAGGAAGCCGAAGTTGAAGGCCAGCAAACCAATAACCTTGCTGTTGCTGAACAAATCAGGCGTGATGAAGAGAAACATCAATTAGAACTTCAACATGCAGACGAATCTCACAGGGCAAAGTTAATTACCGAAGCATCCAGAGCAGCTAATGATATGGAAAATAAAAACATGATGGTTGAAAGTAGTATAAAACAGAAAGAAAATGCTAAAGCTGAGGCAGAATCATCTAAAAAAAGCAAAGGTGAATAAGGAGAAATAGTTATGCCAAACATCCAGTTAAAAAATCCTGAATTATCCTCCTTTATAGTAGAGTTGCATAATCATCGGTCTAATGAAGGCATTAAGATACTGCTAAATATTCTTAACTTGCTGATTCAGCAGACCA
>Ga0172381_10005705_pt1 | contig 12580 bp, 8 predicted proteins | sample Leawel6488metaG_FD_119754 | JGI IMG/M metagenome (GOLD analysis project Ga0172381, IMG submission 119754) | Leachate microbial communities from a municipal landfill in Southern Ontario, Canada - Leachate well 64-88 metaG | ecosystem: Engineered > Solid waste > Landfill > Unclassified | place...
AATTGTCACTGAATTAAACAGTCGCAGTTTTTCCAGTGTCGTACTTGTGGAAATGCAACGGCGGGCGCGGGAAATATCCGCTTACTCTTCAACCAGTATCGAAGGCAATCCTTTGCCTCTTACCGATGTCAAAAAGATTTTAAAAAACAGCCCGGCGCATGTCCGGGACAGCGAGAGGGAAGTCTTGAATTACAACCAGGCGCTGATCGAGCTGGACGATCTGATCAGGAAGCAGGATGTCGTTTTCAATATCGACTTGTTGCAACGGATCCAGAAAACCGTTACCGCCGGAATTATTGCCAAACATCGCTGGGGAAAAATCCGGCAAGAGCCGGTTTTCGTCAACGATCCCCGAACGAGGCAGACGGTTTATCTTCCGCCGGAGCATACGGATGTAATTCCTTTGCTCGAGGAGATGTTTAGTTTTTTGGGAAAAAATGTCAAAGAGATCGATCCTTTGATTTTAGCCGGCATCTTCCATAAACAGTTCGTGGTCATTCATCCTTTTATCGACGGCAACGGCCGCACAGCGCGACTGGCCACCAAAGCGCTCTTAGCGAAAATGGGACTGGATACTTTTAATCTCTTCAGTTTTGAAAATTATTATAATCAAAATGTCTCTAAATATTTTGAAGAGGTAGGAGTGCTTGGCAACTACTACGAGTTAAAAGACAAAATCGATTTCACTTCCTGGCTGGAATATTTTACCGATGGTATTATCGATGAGTTGTTGCGGGTGAAAAAAGAAATGGAAAAAGAAACCACCACTCCAGATGAAGTTCTAAAAGAGTACCATCAGAAAATATTGAATTATATTCGGGAAAAAGGATTTATTACCGACAAGGAATATTCGAAGCTGACCAAGCGGGCAAGACCGACTCGAAATTTGGATTTCAGAAAGTTGATTGATCTGGGGATTATCGTTAAAGTGGGTAAGGGCCCTGCGACTTATTACAAATTTAAATAGCAAACAAAGTATGAAAAACTCGCTTATATATGAACTTCCAGGAATTGTGGATGAGGGCAAGAAGGAAGTCGAGAAAATTTTGGAACGGCTTTCAAGTCAGAACAAGATGGCGCTACAAACTAATGAGTTGGTTTTGCCCGCTAAAGACAGTTATGGACTTTGGCAGGGGAGAAACCGGAATGAAAATAATGCCTCATCGGAGGATCCAAAACAAGAATGGATGAACCGTTTGATTTATGGCGATAATCTTTTGGCAATGCAGGCTCTTTTGGCAGGTGATTCTGAAAGTGGGTTGCCGTCGATGAGGGGAAAAATCGATCTTATCTATATTGATCCGCCATTTGACAGCAAGGCTGACTATCGCACCAAAGTAACTTTGCCCGGTATTGATTTGGAACAAAAGCCGACAGTGTTCGAGCAATTTGCATACGCCGACACTTGGAAAGACGGCACAGTTTCGTATCTCAAAATGCTCTACCCTCGCCTCGCTTTGATGCGAGAGCTTTTGTCAGACAGAGGATCTATTTATGTACACATTGATGAAAAAGTTGGTCATTACGTAAAAATTATGCTAGATGATATTTTTGGCAGAAAAAATTTTATTAATGAGGTTGTCTGGAATAAGGGTTTCAGGGGAACTGAGTCAAAGAGAATCTATCAACATTCGCATGATACTATATTTTTTTATGCCAAAAATGTACAGGCGGAATATATTTGGAGTCAGCAGGGGCAACCTTATAAAGATGAGAGTCTGGGGAGATATAATCAGGTTGACGAAGAAGGCAAAAAATATGCGTTAATAAAAAGAAAGAGAACTGATGGAAGCGTTTATTATGGCAAAACTTATCCAAATCAGGAAGGTAAAAAAATCAATGATGTTATATCACATATTGCTACAATGGCATCTACAAATTCCGAAAGGATTGGGTATGATACACAAAAACCGGAGGCGTTGATTGAAATTTTAATAAATACGTCTACGAATAAAGACTCAATTGTTGCAGACTTTTTTGGAGGTTCTGGCACAACGGGAGCAGTAGCAGAAAAGCTAGGGAGAAAATGGATTATGTCGGATATTGGTAAGCCTGCAAACTTAGTGATGCGCAAACGGCTGATTGATCAGAACGCCAAGCCGTTTCTTTATCAAGCAATCGGCGATTATCAAAAAGAGGCGTTTGCTTCTTCAAAACTATACAGGAGGGTTGGAGATTTGGCTCATGTGATTATGCAACTGTATGGAGCTATCCCATTTGTTGACGATCAGAATCCAAATCGCAATCTTGGATATATCAAGGAAAATCGAACTCTGGTCGTGGTTGATTCTCCCAGCAAATTGACCGGACTCTCTGCGCTTAAAAAAGCTGTGGGGTATAGAAATTCATTCATGGGCGGATGGGATAGAGTAGTTGTTTTAGGATGGAATTTTACTTATGACATCACCGAGGCCATTCAATCTTTAAACGATAGCAAACTGGAAGTGCTGGTGATACCGCCGGACTTGCTGGATAAATTGAAATCTAAGGCTAGCTATAAAGACCTTGTCGGTAGTGGCAAAATAAGATTCTCGTCTTTGCAATATTTGTCGGTTAAGCCGATAACGATTGAATCGGTTGGTGAGGAAGAAAAATTGAGCATTGAACTTGATAATTACGTTTTGTTGTCTCCGGACAACATTCCTCTTGATGATAAGGATAAAGAAAAGTTGAAAGAATTGATCGCTAAAGATCCGCTTTCACTCATTGAATATTGGAGCGTCGATCCGGATTATGACGGAGAAACTTTTAGGAGCAAATGGCAAGATTATCGAGAAAACGAGGACAATGACGGAGATCCGTATCACGTTATCAATAAAACACAATTAATTGTGCCGAAAGTTAGTAATAGAAAAGTCTGCATTAAGGCGGTCGATGTTTTTGGTTTTGAAAGCATTGTCGTTGAGTCTTTATAAACGGTAAAATTATAATATATTATGCCATCATCAATAAGTATTGGCACTCGAGACATTCCTTTGAAGTTAGCCAATTCCATAACACAAAAAGTTAACGATTCATGGGCGAGCGGTGAAATGCTTTCCAAGGTTTCTTTTGTTACCCAAGACTTATTAAAATTTTGGTTTAAAGAGCCACACACGGAAACCAGATATTTTAATTTTCACGAGGGGCAGCGACAGGCCATTTTGAATGCTGTATATTTGCACGAAGTGATGGGCACAAAAAAGGTAAAAGATATTTATGACAATATAAACTTTGAATTGCTGGCCGATATCGATGTGGTTGAGCTGGCTAAAGCTAAATATGATATTCCAAAGTATGCCGTAAAAATGGCTACGGGCACCGGTAAGACATGGGTGATGCATGCCTTGGTGATTTGGCAATATCTCAATGCTAAATATGAAATCGAAAAAACCGGCAAATTTACAAAGAATTTTTGTTTGATAGCCCCTGGCATTATCGTTTACGAGCGGTTATTGGATGCGTATTTGGGCAAAGAGAATGAAAATCAGGAAAGACAATTCGAAAAATCGGATTTTTTTCAATACAAAGATTTGTTTATACCGCCACAGTATCGCGACGATGTTTTTGGTTTTATTCAAAACAGCGTTGCTAAAAAGCAGGAAATCGGTACAAAGGCAACCGGTGACGGTTTGATTGCTATGGCCAACTGGCATTTATTTATGGAGAGGGAAGAGTTGGATCAAGAAAGTGAGGGGTCACCTTTGGATAACACGGAATTAATTGTAAAAAATTTATTGCCGATTCGTCCCGGGACATCTGGCGGGAATACGCTCAATTCTCTTGACGCTAATTATTTAAGCGGCCGCGAAATAGATTATTTAGCCGAACTGCCAAATCTGATGGTCATCAATGACGAGGCTCATCATATCCATGAAAATAAAATTTATGGTGAAATAAAAGAAGTCGAATGGCAAAAAAGTTTGAACAGAATCGCTAAAACTAAAGGAAGTGAATTTATTCAGATAGATTTCTCTGCCACTCCGTATGATGTGACCGGCAGCGGACAAAAACGTGTTAAACATTATTTCCCGCATATTATAGTTGACTTTGATTTAAAGACTGCGATCAGGCGCGGCCTGGTTAAAACTATCGCTATTGATAAGCGTAAAGAGTTTACTGATTTGACCTTGGATTATAACGCGATCAGGGAGGGGAATAAAGTTATCGGATTATCGGACGGCCAAAAATTGATGATACGCGCCGGTTTAAATAAGCTTAGAATACTCGAGGAGCATTTTACCGGTTTTACTCAGGATAAGAATGGGGTATCTAATAAGCACCCTAAAATGCTTATTATGTGTGAGGATAAAAGTGTCTCGCCTTTAGTTGAGGATTTTATAAAAGAGAATGGTTTGTCTGATGAAGATGTGCTCAGAGTGGATACTGGCAAAAAGGGTGAGATTTCGGAAAGTGAATGGCTTACCTTAAAACAAAAACTTTTCAATATTGATAAACATGAGAGCCCTAAAGTGCTAGTCTCAGTTTTGATGTTACGCGAGGGTTTCGATGTTAGCAACATTTGCGTTATTGTGCCTTTGCGATCCACAACCGCACCTATTTTATTGGAACAAACGATTGGTCGAGGTCTTCGTTTGATGTGGCGAGAGCCGGAGTTTATGGAGATTAAACAAGATAATATCCGTCGATTGTTAGTTGATAAACGCGAGCCGAATAATTATTTAGACTTGCTCACGATTATCGAGCATCCGGCCTTTGTCCAATTTTATGACGATTTGTTGGCTGAAGGTCTTATTGGTGAAATCGAAAAAGATCCAGATGGCAAAGACGGCGTGCTGGGCGATATTTTGAAAGTAGGGTTAAAACCAAACTATCAGGAATATGATTTATTCTGGCCTTTCATCATAAAGGATTCTGAAGAAGAATTGGTAAATAAAGAGGTCGGTATCGACCAGCTCGATCCATTCGTGATTTATCCATTGGAAGACTTGAAAAGGTTTTTTCAAAAAGATGGAGAAAGCTTCGTGTCTGAAGAAATGACCGTCAAGACTAGATTTGGTGAATACACGGTGGATGCGAATTTGTTTCAATCGCAAAGTTATAATGAATATTTAGAGAAAATTTTGAACATTGTGATTAACCGCATGGCCAAGGTCGGCGTTCGAAAAACCAAGACTTTTCCGGTTATGCAAATCAATAATTTGGAAGTGGTGAAAGTAATCGACAAATATATCAGAACCAAATTATTTAAAGCGCCATTTGATCCATTTACAGACAACAACTGGAAAATTCTGCTGCTGAAAAATGGAATCGTAACCCAGCACATCGTAAAAGAGATCGCTAAAGTGATTATTGAGATGCAGAACAATGTGGAGATAAGCGAAGCGAAAATCGAAAAGAGATACTTTTCAGAAGTGTCTGAATTAAGAGTTAGAGAAGACTATTCGCTTGAAATTGCCAAAACCATTTACGAGAGACTGCCTTATCCGTCCAACAAAGGGGGCTTCGAAAAGGCTTTATTAGAATATGCGGACTCTGACGGTAAAGTGGAGGCAATCATGAAAATAAATGAGTACTATCATAATTTTTCCAATATCACCTATATTAGAACGGATGGATTTTTGTCCCTTTACTATCCGGATTTTATAATTAAAACTACTGACAAGATTTACTTAATTGAAACAAAGTCTGACAAGGACTTGAATGATCCGAATGTGAAGCAAAAACAATTGGCGACGCTCGATTGGATTAAGCGTATAAACCTGTTAACATCCGAAGACAGAATGAACAGAGAATGGGAATATGTTTTGTTGGGAGAGAATCATTTTTATAAATTGAGAGACAATAACGCTTCAATTAGTGAAATTTGTGAGTTAGCTAAAGTCACTCAGGCCAATGCTGAGGGTAAATTGATAGCATAATAATTCTTAAGATTATTAAATTTTAAGCAATAACCTACAAAAAATTGTAGGTTATTGACATATATGTAAAAATTTGCTATCATCTAAGTACTTCTTTGAAAACCTTATAATTATTTGTTTTGGCCTTTAATGGGGTCGCTAACAGCGCAAGCCAGTTTTTATTTACCCAGTATCTTGTTGTTTATGTTGAGTCTCAAAAAAATGTTTTTATTCGCGATTAACTGTATTGCAAGTATGATAAAAATAAAGATTAGTTTTAGTTGGTTGATGGATGGCGCTGTTTTAAAGACCAAAGCGAATAATTTAGGTTAGAAGATAATTTAAAATAAAAATATGATCCATTCATTTTCATGCAAAAATTTTTATTCCTTCAGTGATCTGGCGACCATCAGTTTTGTTGTGAATGACAAAGCGCCTGTTAATAACGGTTATTTTACTGCTGCCTCTGGAAATCGACTTTCTAAAGTTGAAGCCGTAATCGGGCCCAACGCCTCCGGGAAGACGAACTTAATGAAAGTTTTACCGTTTTTAAAATGGTTGATTGCCGACTCTTTTAATATCAACCCGACCGCTCCTTTGCCAGTAAAGCCTTTTATGTTTGGGAGAGGGAAAAACAAGCCCAGCGAACTTTCGGTTGATTTTGAGATAAAGGGGGCTATTTATACCTATAATTTTATTCTTGATGAAAAAAGGATTTTGTCAGAAGAGCTGTTTGTGAAAGATAAAAGCGTTCAGAAGACTACTCGCAAAAAGATTTTCTCTCGGAAGTGGAACGACGAAAAAGATGAGTATGATTTAGAGGATAAAGGGTTTGGTCTTCCTAAAGAATTTAAAAGTTCTCTCCGGTCTAACGCCAGTATTATAAGTCTGGCTGTGCGTTTTGAGCATAAGAAAAGCCAAGAAATTTTTGATTTTTGGCAAAAGATAAAAACCAATGTCATAGAAGCGGGTTGGACGGGGGATCGTTTATTGTCTAGCAAAGATGTCGGTTTATTTGAGGCTTTGGATTTTTACAGCGAAAACGAAAAGATTAAAACTGAAGCAGAGAAAATCCTATCTCGGTTTGATCTCGGCCTGGACTCTTTTAATATAAAAAAGGAGAAGAAGGAAAATGGCTTCTCTATCAATGTGGAGGTTGTCCATTCTTTTGGCGGGAAAAAGGTATATTTACTCCCTATCATGTACGAATCTTCTGGAACCAAGCAGCTTTTTGTTTTGCTTAAAACCATCTTGTTAGTGTTGGATAAAGGCGGCATCGCAGTGCTTGATGAATTTGATGTGAACTTGCACCCGGATATTACTTTAGCTCTGTTCGAGCTGTTTATAAATCCGGAAACAAATCCGCACAATGCCCAGCTCTTGTTCAGTACTCATAGCCATCGAGTCTTAAGTATGTTAGATAAATACCAGATCATTTTGACGGAGAAAAACGAAAAAGGCGAGAGTGAATCCTGGCGCTTGGATGACATGGAAGGGGTTCGAGCTGACGACAACTACTATACAAAGTACATCGCCGGCGCTTATGGCGCTATTCCAAAGTTGTAATAATCAAAATACCTATGTCAAAAACAAACCCTTACAAGAAAAAAAGAAGACAGGCGAGCACGCTGATCCTTTTTTTCGGCGAGGGGTTTGGCGAAGAAATGTTTTTGAAGCATCTGAAAAAAATATATTCATACAATAGTGGTGTCGCTGTAACGGTTCGCAAAGGCAAGGGAGGATGTCCTGAAAATATTGTTATAGATGCAATCAAAGTGCCTGGCGCTTTCAATAAAAAAATAGTCCTTTTGGACAACGATAAACCGGGCACAGAGATGTCAAAAGCGCGGCAGAAAGCTAAAGAATATAATATTGATTTGATAGAAAACACTCCCTGCTTGGAGTTTCTCTTATTAGAGATTCTCGATGGCAAGCCGAAAGAAAAAGCCAGTGAAAAGTGCAAAAAAGAGTTTGAATCAAAATATATAGAGAAACAAAAACGCAGCGATCCGAACAAGTATGAGGAACTATTCCCTAAAAAACTTCTCGATATTAAAAGGTTGAAAATACCCGAGCTCGAGAAATTGATTTCTATTATGGAAGGAAAAATTATTAATAACATTTAAGACTATGCCAAAAAAGAACATTCATATTGTACCCAAAGGCGACAGATGGGCTATAAAAAAAGAGGGTGAGAAAGATCCTCTCTCAACACATAAGACAAAAGCGCTTGCGGATCAGAACGCGCGAGCGCGAGCGAAAAAAGAAAAGGTAGAACTTGTTATACACGGTCGCAATGGTCAGATTCAAGATAAGGATAGTTTTGGAAAAGATCCTTGTCCGCCTGAAGATAAGAAACAATAGATTCATTTATAAATTAAATTCTAAGAAAATGATAAAGAAAAAGATTTTTGTGAGCTTTGATTATGATAACGATAAACATTATAAGTATCTTTTAGAAGCATGGGATGCAAATGATGATTTCGAGTTTGTTTTTAACGATAAAACAGCAACTGAAATAAACTCTGATAACATAGGACGCATCAAAGCTGGATTAACGACAAAGATAAAAGAGGCCACGCATACACTTATTATTGTTGGGAAAGAAGCCAACAAACAACACAAAGATCACGAATTGATCGGATATAGGAATTGGATTAATTTTGAAGTTGCAAAAAGTATAGAAGAGGGGAAACAAGTTGCCGCTGTTAAATTGGAAAGTGGCAACACATTGCCGGAGGAAATTTTTGAGGGAGAGTATTCCTCAGTTACAGGATATACCGAAGATAATATTATTGATGTTATTAACCGTGCACCCCAAAATTAGAATTATTAATATGGTTGATGAAGCTGATAAACTGCAAATTCTCTACGACCACTACAAAGAAACACTCACGTCTATTAAAGAAACAAACAAAACTCGTGATCGTTTGCTTGTTTTTGCTGTCGTATTAATTGGCATTTTGTTTTTTCAAATAATCTCACCGGAAGATTCTTCTGATGTTTTTATAAAATTGCTATCGCAAAAAGCAGGCTTCATTATAAATATAGACCTGAACGTCATAAGCGGAATTATTTGGTTTTTTCTTTTCGTAATTGTCCTTAAATATTTTCAATCAGTCGTTTTCTCCGAAAGACAATATCCGTATTTGAAAAAAGTCGAGGAGGAAATCAATGCTTTATGCCAAGACAAGAATTTCATTTCTCGAGAGGGGTCGTCTTATCTAACAAAATATCCAAAGTTCTCCGATTGGATCCACTGTGTTTATAGAATTATTTTGCCTTTGATATTGATTGCTCTTATTTTAATAAAAATTATCAAAGAATGGCAGTGTGTAAACGTGGTATCGTCAAGTCTATTATTTGATAGTATTATTTTTATTTTCATAACAATCACAACGATATTGTATCTTTGCTATATTCATTTCGGAAAATAATGAAAAAAGCAGTGCACACTTGTATAGAAGTGTGCACTTTTGATTCGGATTAGGTCTTTTCTTCGTGTATTTGATGATAGAAATGTGAAATTAATTGCATTATAAAAAATAAGGGTGCTGCTATAAAACGGTAGGTAAATTGGGATGATAGGTGTAATGATGTCTGGGGCGCGTGTATCGTAAAGTTTAAGCGTGATGAAGGGATTCTTCGGCTTCACTTTGTTTCGCTCAGAATGACAAATTTATTGTTTTTATGCGAGAAATAATTTTAGCAGATTTGAAATCACAAACACTTAAAAGGTTGTGTGATTTTTTTTGGAGTAGCGGGATTCATCCCGCGTGAGTTGTTCGATATAATAAGCGCAGAATAAATTCCGCTAATCCTAAGTGCGCGCAGGTTGGAACCTGCTACTCCGAATGCGTAATTTTCTCTTTTGACATATTACCTCGAAAGTGGGATTATTAAATCGTATCGGTTCGGATAATTTTTTCTGGTAGTGTTTTTTGTTGTGTGCGGTTATATATCAAATAATTTATAAACAATGGAAGCCTTTTCTTACGCCTCGAAAACCGAGACGGAAATTTTGAGAGAATTAAAAACAGACGAGAATAAGGGGCTGTCTGTTGCTGAGGCAGAGGCGCGGCTCTTCCGGAATGGGGGTAATATTTTGGATCACAGGGAGCTCAAATGGGAGAAGGTTATGTTGCGTCAGTTTAAGTCGGCCTTCATCTATCTCTTGATCGGTGCGGCGGTGATTGCTCTGCTTCTCGGGGAAAAAATAGACGGGTTGATGATTTTGATTTTTCTTTCTGTAAATGTTTTGTTGGGGTTTATCCAGGAATATCGTTCCGAGAAGACCGTGGCGCTTTTGAAGAGTCTGGTGGTGGCGAAAGTAAAAACACTTCGCGGGGGGAAAGTCGCCCTGGTGAAGGCGGAGGATTTGGTGTCGGGGGATATCATATTCCTTGAAACCGGAGACCGGCTCCCGGCGGATGTCAGATTTTTGAGTACGGCCAATTTTAAGGTCGACGAGTCGGTCATTACCGGGGAATCTGTTGTTGTTTGTAAGACAAATGAGGTGGCGAATAAAAAACCGGATAATTTTTTCGAGGCGGGCAATCTCGGATTTTCCGGGACTTCAGTGGCGAGCGGTTCTGCCAAGGCGGTTGTGGTGTCGGTCGGACATAATACCGCGATGGGAAAAATCGCACGATTGGCGACCGAGGCTTCCAGTGTTAGCAGTTTTGAGAAAGGCATAAACGATTTTTCGGCGTTCATCCTGAAATTGATCGCCATAACCCTGCTGCTAGTTTTTTTTGCCAACAGCCTTCTTCGTCCTGGTGTGTTTGATTTCAGTGAGCTGCTGCTTTTCTCCATCGCACTCACAGTAGGCGTGATTCCGGAAGCGCTTCCGCTAGTGACGACTTTTTCCCTTTCGAGAAGTGCACGCGCTTTGGCAAAAAAGAAAGTGATTGTAAAAAGGCTTTCTGCGGTGGAGGACTTGGGAGGGGTGGAGGTTTTTTGTACCGATAAGACGGGCACCCTCACGGAGAATATGCTTACTGTGGCGGAGACTTGGGGCAAGGACAAGGAAAATCTTTTGCTATATGCCAATTTGGGGGCTTCGGATATAAAAAAGAAAAAGACCGAGCCGTTTGATATTGCGCTTTGGAACGGACTGTCTCCTCTGGGAAAAGCGGAGATGAAAAAAATCAGTCGTCTCTATGAAGAGTCTTTTGATCCGAGAACCAAGATGAACAAGGTCGTCGTTGATAGGGACGGTTTACGCGAACTCATACTGCGTGGCGCACCGGAGAATATCATTGACTGCTGCAAAGATCTTTCCGGGAAACAAAAAATGGAGATTGACTATTGGATCAAGGCCGAGGGGCTTTCGGGGCATCGTACTCTGGCATTGGCGGTCCGTAAGTTGCTTCCGGCTGAGGTCGATCTGGAGGAATCTGTTAACGGTGATGATTGTCATTTTCTCGGTATCGTATCTTTCGTCGATCCGATAAAAAAGAGCACGATACCTGCCATCAAGAAAGCGCAGAAGCTGGGTGTTATGGTAAAGATTCTGACAGGAGACAGCGCGGCTGTGGCGGGAGCTGTCGCTTATCAGATCGGACTTAGTGGTTCTCCAGAAGAAGTCATCACAGCCTCAGACTGGGAGCAATTAGGTGGAAAAGATAAAGTTGCGGCACTTCGAAAATATGCTGTTTTCGCTCGTGTCACTCCGGAGCAGAAATATGAAATCATCAAGGCGCTGCAGGAAGAATATGAAGTCGGGTTCTTGGGTGAGGGGATAAATGATGCACCGGCGCTCAAAGCGGCGGGAGTCTCGATTGTCGTGGATGGGGCTTCGGACATCGCGCGCGAGAACGCTGATATCATACTTCTCGACAAGAGTCTCGGCGTTATCATCGAGGGTATTAAAGAGGGGCGGGCTGTCTTTGCCAATACTACCAAATATATCAAGTCTACTTTGACCTCCAATTTCGGAAATTTCTTCGCGGTGGCGAGCGCATCGCTTTTCATCGACTTCCTGCCGATGCTTCCGCTCCAGATTCTGCTCATCAATCTACTTTCCGATTTTCCGATGATCGCGGTCAGCTCGGACACGGTCGACGAGTCGGAACTCAAGACTCCGCAGAAATACGAGGTGAAGGATATCGTGCTGGTCGCTTCTATCCTTGGTATAGTCAGCTCCGTTTTTGACTTCATATTTTTCGGACTTTTTTATCAGATTTCGCCGGAGGTTCTCCGTACTAACTGGTTTATAGGTAGCATTCTGACCGAGCTGGTTTTTATTTTTTCGATTCGCACCCATAAGCCTTTCTTCAAATCCGTGCGGCCGTCTTTTCAGCTTCTGTCTCTGACATTTTTGGCGAGCGTGGTGACGGTGATTTTTCCTTATACCGCTTTCGGGCAAAGGGTGTTCGGTTTTGTTCCGCCGACCGCCGCTCATCTCGCTTTGATTATTTCTATCGTCGTAGTTTATTTCTTCATCTCGGAATCGGTCAAACTCTCATATTATAAGGCTGAAAACAACAAGAAGTAACGATTGTAATTTTTTGCACTTTGTGGATGATAGATTTCGGTATTTCGAAATATTCATTATCCGCAGGAAGTGGTCTTTGCCTCTGTGGGAACTGGTATTTGTATTGCGGTAATCGGTTTTTGCCCCGCGGGAACTGGTCTCTGACCGGTTCCTTTTTGGTTAAATTTCAGGATAAAAACTTTCCATAGCGGATAAACATTTGTGACAAGAATTATTTATACGAATCTTAAAACCGCGATGG
>Ga0172381_10005706_pt1 | contig 12580 bp, 21 predicted proteins | sample Leawel6488metaG_FD_119754 | JGI IMG/M metagenome (GOLD analysis project Ga0172381, IMG submission 119754) | Leachate microbial communities from a municipal landfill in Southern Ontario, Canada - Leachate well 64-88 metaG | ecosystem: Engineered > Solid waste > Landfill > Unclassified | place...
AATTTATCTGGTATCAGCAAATGAAATAACAATTAAAAAATTACCAAGTGGAAAAATTTTATTCGAAATTGATTCAAACGAATATTTCCAAGAGGACTTCGGCAAGAAAGCTTTCTTTTCCAAAGAAGCCGCAGAGGATGCTGCGAAAGGCAGGTGATAAAGTGATGGAGCAAGTAATTAGGTACGAATGCCCATTTTGCAAGAAGCTTTTTAGAACCCCAAATCGCCATAAATGCAAACATGATCCGATAAATAAAAATTGTTTGTCGTGCGGTAATTTTGATAACTTTGAAAACTTCGAGGGACAATTTGGGGAATACGGAAGGTGCGAAATTCCTCCGTATGTTTTACCTGTATGCTCAGTATGGGAATCTGCTAATTTATGTGATTATTTTGAGGAAGAAATTGATGCCACTTGTCAGCCACTATGGAACGGAGACGGCGGGAGCACAAGCTTTGTTGATCTCATGTACCGCCGCAGGTGGAAATTAGATTGCCCCGGTTGGGAAGCAAAGGCGGGTGATGAGCGATGACAGTACCAAAGTGTAAAGAATGTAACTCATTGAGAATTTCCAAGGCGTCTATTTTTGCAGATGACATTAAGATTATTTTGCACGATAGAGATATACCGTATTGCAAGAAAACTGACGGATTAATATCGCCAAAGGAACTCGAAGATTCGCCCCAATGGTGCCCATTACTAAAGGCAGGTGACCCCCATGCTAAAACTGTCTAATGCCGAGCACAGAACCCGCCTACGCCTGTACAAGCAGGGCTTAAACGATTACGAGGTAGCGAGTAGGTTGAACATAAACGAAAGTACGATCCGTCGGTGGCGCAACGTAAACGGGCTTAAGCCCAACCATGAACCACAAATAAGCGTGCCCATGGAGCGAGCGCTGACCGGTAGCCAATGCCAGCAGATGAAGCGATTTTTTAGTTGTCTGACGACGTATGCAGACAGATACCCCGGCAGGAAGATAGATGTTTTGATGTTTGCTCGGGAATATCGGGAGGGGGTTGGAGCGATTGGCTGAAAGATGTTGCGGCACTTGCAAATATTTCATCCCGGAGGACAAGCCCCCGGACGACATGGTAGCCCGCGCCAGATACAAGGCAAAACATCAATTCCCGACCTGCCGAGCAGACGGGAAGCGTAAGGGCGCAGAGGACAAGCCGTGTTTGATCTGGATGGAGAGAAAAGATAAATGAACGCGTTACGCGCTACCAAGCCCAACGCACGTGATTACACCCCGTACCCCCTGGAATATAACTACGCAGCATTAAAGCTGGCTATCGAGGGCGTGGTTGACTCTGACAGGGTGGTGAAGATACTGCTGAAACAGTTCCCGAACGGCGAGCACAAGGTTATTGATTTGTCTAAGGCTGGCAGACGGATTTATTCTCCGAACGATCTGATCAAGATGCGGAAATTGGTTGACGAGGGTCTTAAATACCGGGAAGTGGCTGAGAGAATGGGGATTGTCGGGAACGGGGCCAACAAGGTTTTCCAGGCGTTGTTGAGGGCCAATATGCTGCCTGGAAGAAGCAGGGGGAAACCGAGGGGGAGATAGGGGGAGATTATTTCTCCCCGGCCCCATGTTTCCGTAGCAAGTCTTTAATCGCTTCATCAAGTAGCCTTGACTGAGGAATGCGGGTATCGGCAGAAAGTTTTTCCAGAGCTGCAACCAATTCATTTTTTATCGCAAACATTTTTCTTTTACGGTTTTTAAGATCGGACATTTCATTCACTCCTTGTTTGTGAGTATACGAAAATATTAAAGTTGTTTCAAGTGGAATAAAGTGTAATAACTTGTTGCAAACTTATAGAAGTTTATATTATAATTATATGCAGGGAAGGGGGAATCTATACATGGTAAGCACAAAAAAAATACTTTTAACCGTGGACGAAGAACTCCACAAAGCCATTAAATTAGAGGCTGCCAAGCAGGGAGTGAACATGCACGACTATTGTGTTAAGTCTATTTCAGACAATGTGGCAAGCAAGAAGGTGGGGTAATTGGCTCACGGTTACATAAAATTGCACCGGCAATTGCAAAACAATTGGTTATGGCAGGAAAGAAGATCATTTAGTAAGGCCGAGGCATGGATTGACATTTTGTTTCTAGTTAACCACCAAGAAGCAAAAGTAACCTTAGGAAATGAATTAATTACTGTTGGTAAAGGTTCCAGAATTATATCCGTCAGACAATTATGTGAACGATGGAAATGGTCAAACACGAAAGTCAAGGCATTTCTTGATATTTTAGTAGCCGACAAAATGATCGTCTATAAAAGCGACACAAAAAAGACGGTTATAACCGTGGTAAATTGGGACTTATATCAATGCGACAACGACACCAAAACGTCACAAAAACGTCACGATTCAATCACAGATCAATCACAAAAACGAACAAACAAGAATGATAAGAATGATAAGAATGATAAGAATGTTTTATCTCTCGAAATTGAAAAATTTCGCACACGGTACACTCCAGAACAATTAAAAATCATAAATCATTATTTTGAGATACTTCGCACAACCAGGAGAAGCGGCACTATATCAGACAGTGTTATTTGTGGAATTTATGAAAACATGGATAAATATGATCCGTTAATTGTTCAATATGCTTGCACGACAGTGGTTAATAAGCCAGAACTCCACGACAAGAAAGAAAATTATTTTGTTGGGATCCTCAGGAATACCACAATAGGTGAAGCGGTTAAGACTTTACAGGGAGGGTATAGGGATAGTTTTAAACCTTTTATAAAAGACAAAACAGCACTTATAGATTCTATATTTGATGATATGGAGGCGAATGAAAATGGATAACAAGGAAGTACGGGAATTTATAAAACATATTGCAGATGCTTACCCAACATTCGAACCCACTCCAAGCAGAGTAAAGCTGTGGGTTGAATACATGGAGGACGTGTCCTTTGATAAGGCTATGGGACAGTTAAAAAGGCATATCGCTAAGAGTAAATATGCACCAACAATATCTGAAATATTGAGTTCTGACGGCGATAAATTAGACCATCTTGGTTTGCCATTATAGGAGGCAAAACATGAACCTTATAACCGACATAGAAGCCGAGCAGCGCGTTTTATCCTGCATCTTACATAGCGACTCAGCGTGTGCCGAAGCGCTGACAGAGCTTTCAGAGAATGACTTTTACCGCCCGGTTAATAAAAGCACCTTCGCCATCACTAAGGCCCTATATAAGCGCGGAGTCAGGCCTACGCCGGTAGAAGTTATCAAAGAGGGCAGAACACTAGGATTTATAAATGGCCAGGAAGATATTGAGGAATTGCACCACATCGCAGAACAGTACATTGATGATGAAAACATCGGGTACTGGCAGGGCAGGGTAAGAAAAGCCGCTAAGGGGCGCAGAGCCCAGAACCTACTTCTTCAATATTCGCACGAAGTGGACAACGAAAAAATTGACATTGACCGTTTTATCCAACGAGCTGGATCTGAATTTATGGCACTGGCGATGGACAGCGACACGGAACGCATCGAAACCGGCGCTGACTTGGCAGAATTCGGGAAACAACAGATAGCAGCCAATGTAAAAAAGTGGCGCAAGATGCAAGAGGACGCCAAAACAGAGGGGGAATTCCCGCTGGAGGGAGTGCCGACCGGATTCAAAAAACTAGACGATCTGACTATGGGCTACAAACCCGGTGACTTAATCATCCTGGGAGCGCAGACCGGACACGGGAAAACAGCCTTCGCTTTAAATACCGTTAATGCGGTCGCGGTTGATGGATGCAAACCATTGTTTTACGTCAATACCGAAATGTCAAAGAAGCAGGTTGCTTATAGAATGGCGGCAATATTATCGCAATTGGAACTGCAAAAAATCAGGAACGGATCACTAACCAACGGAGAGCTATCTCAGGTTAATACAGGCTACGATATACTGGCGTACTCAGCTTTTCACTATGTAAATATACCAAACTTAACACCGGATAAACTGCAGACGATAGCGCAAAAAGCCAAACTGCAATTTAACACCGAGCTTTTGATTTTAGATTATGTTGGGAGAATGGAGAAGCGCAACAAGAATCTTCAAGAGTGGCAAGTGCTTGAAGATACGGTCAAGGCCTGTAAGATAATGGCGCAGAACCTTGATATGGCCGTGATGGTGCTGGTGCAGCTTAACGAAGATGGAGCGCTGCAGGGAGCCAAACGGATGAAAAATGAGTGCGACGTGATGCTGAAATTACTGCCGATGTGCGAAGACTTAAAGGACACGCAAGAGGTCGAGGAAGCGCAGAAGAAATACCAGTACAAATATAAAAAGATTTATGAACCGTTTAATTACCGCCTCTGGGTAGACAAGAGCAGGGATAGTGAGGCGGGTATATCAATTCCGCTAGTATTTGACTTAGAACGGCAGCAGATTAGGCAGGCCGAATGTCTGGGGGCGATAAAGAATGGTGACAAATATTAACCTGCAAGGGAAACCGCTTGAAATAACCTTGATGAATCTGGAAGAAGGAAAAAGCGTGTTGGTTTTGGCTGAAAAAGCAGATGGGAACGGAGACTCGTTGATTATTTATTTAGACACTGACCAAATAACTATCCAGGGGTTGCCGGTCAAAACTGATTACCGCAAGCGCAAACTGGCGTAAGACAAAAAAGTGAGGGAGGGGAAAGAAAGTGGCAATAACGAACCACATAGATTATTCCGTAACCGACAATTGCCTCAATTTATCGGACAGCTACGGTGAGATATGCGTAAAATGCAACTGCTGCGGCAGGTTTGATAAAGCAACGCAATATCAGGCGCAAATAAATGTTTACACAAGGCAACTGCAGGAGGAAAAGGATTTTGACAATTGGGTTGAAGGGGCGGAAGAACTGCAAATGAAAAACATCAAACTTAACATTGAGTATTACGAAAACCTGATAAAACAGGCTGAGGAAAAATTGTTAAAGCAGCAAGAAAGTGGGGTGGAGATATGAATAACACGCGCATAGAATGGGCTGACAAAACGTGGAATCCCGTAACGGGCTGCCGCCACACGCCGACATTTCGCCCAGATAGATTGGGAGAACCCATGAAGGTTAAGAAGCCGAGCAGGATATTTGTTGGGAGCGTATCTGATTTGTTTGGAGAGTGGACATGGGATGTATACGAAAATGGCGACGAAGAAGGATTTGCAAGCGGCTTAGTTTCGCGTGAACATGTTGTGAATCGCATTCTTGATATTGCCAAGCAATGCCCCCAGCACACCTTTATTTTCTTGACCAAAAATCCAAAAGGGATGCAAGGGTTTAATTTTCCTGATAACTGCTGGTGCGGAACAAGTGTTGAGAACCAGGAGAAGGCAGACGAGCGCAGGCCGGATCTATTAAAAGTGAACTGCAAGACCCTGTTTGTGAGTTATGAGCCAGCGTTGGGGGAAATTGATTTTGAGAAATACTTTTTGCCTGTTTGCAAACTATGCAACGGGGATATGTCGGTGCCGTCTGAATATGGAGGCGGAAAGCCATGTCCACGATGTATTGACGATCAAGGAAAGGATCCTGATTTTATAAAATGGCTTATCATCGGAGCACAGACTGGGCAGGGAGCAGTAAAGCCAAAACACGAATGGATAACCAGCGCTGTCAGGCAAGCCACGGAAGCGCATGTACCGGTATTCTTAAAGGACAATCTGCAAATCGCCGGAGTGATCAGGGAATATCCGGGAGGTGATTAAATTGCCGCGCCGCAATCGTAACACTGAAATCCAGCGCCGCAAGCCGCTGAAAATCCAGACAACCAAGCCGCCGCCGATGGTGACAGTGGTACCGGAGGTCAAGCAGAAGAGCAGGGAGCCGATCAGGCACGGAGGGTATACGCATAGTTGGGAGAGGGGGACAGGGTAATATGAAAGTTGCAGTAATATGTGAGTTTAGCGGAAGAGTTAGAAATGCCTTTACGATGAATGGGCATGATGCAGTTTCGTTTGATTTGCTACCAACAGAAAGTATTGGGCCGCATCAACAAGGAGACATCACGGAATTGCCGTTAGATTATTGGAAACAATTTGATCTTGCTATATGCCATCCTCCATGCACTCATTTAGCGGTAAGCGGCGCTAGATGGTTTAAAGACAAGCAAAAAGAACAAACAGAAGCGCTAGAGTTTGTTAGATACTTAATGGCATTACCAATAGAAAAAATAGCTATAGAAAATCCCATATCAATTATATCTAGTAAAATACGCAAACCAGATCAGATTATCCAACCTTGGCAGTTTGGGCATAACGAAACTAAAGCAACTTGTCTGTGGCTGAAGAATTTACCTAAACTATACCCTACTTTAATAGTTGACGGCAGAGAAAACAAAGTACATAGGATGCCACCTTCTAAAGATAGGTGGATGAAAAGAAGCAGGACTTATTACGGAATAGCCTCAGCAATGGCCGATCAATGGGGGAAATTATGATCCAAGCCACCACAGGCCGCTACGGCCACAGAAACGCAGTAATCAACCTAACCTACGGCTGTGACAAAGACAACAACACCTACGCCTACAGGATGATAGGCGGCAACAAAGTTTTTAGCCGGGTGCAATTAGGCCCGGGCTGGCAGGATCAAAGATTTAAACCAAACTGTGAGATTAAGGAAGGGGATGGAGAGATGGTACATAAAACAGGACCGCACGACAGTTGGCTGAATTGGGGAGAGCTGATGCCGCAGGTGGAGAAGTTGATGGGGGAGGGCGGCATGAACGCACAAGATGCGGCTATAAAACTGGGAATTAAACCAAACACGCTGCAAAAGAAATTGAACTTGGACAGGAAACAGCGAGATCAAGCGCAGGCCGAGCCGGGAGGCGACCAACCAGACCCGGCTCAAGACGAGGGGAAGTCTGCAGAGACTATTATACCAAAACGTGAACATTTTGAGGGAGATTGCCCTAAGTGTGGCACAAAACCATATGGTATTAAAGGGGACATAAAACTAATAAAATGGATAGCCGATAACGGGGAAGAAATGTGCTACGAGTGCTATTTAAAAACCTTAACGGAAGATAAACACGAACCCACATATACCGCGCCGCTCATGGGCGATACCAAACCCCTGACCTTTGAAGGATCGTTCTTTAACCCGGAAACACCGCTGGATCCCCAGCGCAAAACATACACCGCAACCCAATACGATGCCGATGTGAAAGCCGGGACTTATCCGCTGACCGATGAAATGCTGGACGAGATTGAAGATGACCGTCGCAGTGCGCTGAGCCATTACTGCGAACAGCAGGCGGTCGAATCTCTCCGGCAGGGTTGGGTGATTGATATATTTAAGCACCATCAGTTGAACAGGGGGAGGAAGTTGGAGCTGATTGGGATGCTGTTGGATTGGGAGGCGGGAGCATGAAGCTAACTCTCACTATTCCCGGCCGACTTCCCGGTTTAAATGAAATGATAGATGAAGCACGAAGCAATAAATTTAAATCAGCCAAGCAGAAGAAGCAATATACAGAACTTGTGGCATGCTGTTGCAAAGTGGCGAAGATACCGAATATGAAACGGGTTAATTTGGATATTACATGGTACGAACCGCACCGGCAGAGAGACCCAGACAACACACAGGCGGCGGTGAAGTATATTTGGGACGGGTTAGTGGTGGCAAAAGTGCTTCCTAATGATGGATGGGGGCAGCAGGGAACGGTTACGCACCATATGGCTGTTGACAAGGCTAAGCCAAGAGTTGAGATAGAAATTACGGAAGTGGTGGAAAAACCGTTTACCCCGTCTCAATATACAGACAGCCCGTATTAAGTATCTCTAGAAAGAGAAGGAGAATATTCCCCAAAGTATTTTATTTCGGCCTCTTTACGGGCTTTAATAGCATCTTTTAAGTTATTGAACCGACCGAGGTGTATTTCTTTACCATCGACCATTATTCTAGCCCTATATTTCTTGCCATTATTAGTGGTTGATATACCTAAGTGTTTTAGCTTATTTGATTTACTCACCGAAGTATTTCTAGAGTTCCCTTTTCGATTAGTAATACGAAGATTAATTTTACGATTATCTAGGATATTACCGTTAATATGATCGACAACGGCACCAGGTTCGGCAGATAAAATATAACGATGCAATTTTGTAACTTTTTTATTTATATTAGCAACTGCATAACCAGTTTTAGAAATGCACCAAGAATATTTAGAAATTAAATCATAATCGTTCTTATCAAATAAATAATCAATTCCAGATTTTGTAGTTCCTATCATGTAGCCATCTTGTTCGCGGAAAGAATTCGTATTTTTCTTTCCTTCTGGCGAAAATGGGGAACCAGTTCTATAAGCAATATTATAGTGCTTCTGACAACAATCAATGCCGTTATGGGATGAATAAAAAGGAGACCCACAAACCACACATGAATTAGTTATTTTTTTAGGGGGTGGAGAGGAATAAGCATTAGGAACATTATCGGCATACCATTTTCGCTTACGTTCTTTGTTGACTAATATACGACATTCAGAACAAAACAATGAATTAGACCCGTTGGGTATATAAGTTTTTCCGCAGCGGGTACAGTTAGTAGGGTTTAAAACAGCCTTTTTTCTCATAATTATCACCTCAAATAAAGCATAGCATAATAAAGTAAGGAGGTCAAACGATATATTGAAAACATTGTTTGCCGAGAAGTTTTATTCTGATGTGCCGAGGCTGGAATTGGAAATTTGTGAAAGGGAGGTATCGCAGGACTTATTGCAATAGGGTTTGTTTTTGCGATGTATGTAGTTGGACACATTCTAAAGATGGTTTTTATCGCCGTAAAGGTAGCCCTGAAATGGGCAGTTGGGAGCGTGAAGGGATGATTAGTTTAGAAACAGCGAAAAATTTAAAAATTGCAGGGTTGGAGTGGGCATATGAGTACGGATTTCCAAAAGACTGTGTTTATTATAAGGGGAAATTACACGAAGTGGACGGCCCGGGTGCGGATAATACTTTTCGTTTAGCGCCATGGGGAAATTATGTGAAACAGGATTATATCGCCTTTGCCCCCCGCCTTGACCAATTGCTGGCTGAGATTGAAAAGCGGTGGAGCGATTACACATTAACACACACAAAGCATGATTCGCCACAATATAAGATTGCTCTTGAAAGTGTCACTAATTGGGAAGGTTGGCATAAATTAGATGGTGAGTTTACCGCCGATTCCCCCGAAGAAGCCGCCGCCGATGCACTGATCTGGATTTTAACCAACGGCGAAAGTAAGCCCTTTGTCCCGAGCAAGTTTGACGACAGTGCGTATTGATGGGAGGTAGGGTTGTGAGAGATTTAATAGCAGATAAAGATGTGTGTGACAAGGCAACGCCGGGGCCGTGGGTGATGGTGGAAGAATCAGAGGGAAGCCGGTTTTATAGCGTTATTCACGGAACAGCAGGGGTCTCGTTTTCCGGCAATAGAGACGACAATAAATTTATCGCTGCCGCCCGCGAAGGATGGCCTGAAGCGATTGAACGGGCGATTGCAGCAGAGGAAGAATTTAAAAATGAGAAAAAATACTGTATCGAAATGTCAACAGAATATTTGAAAATTATTAATAAAAACAACGAAAAACTTCATGAGACGGAAAACCAACTCTCCGCTCTCCGCGAAGCCAACGACCTCCAGCGCGACAGCATACAGCGGCTGTCGGCGCAGGTGGCGGGGCTAAGAGAAAGCCTGCAAGAATGGAGCGATTATCTGGAAAGCACTAAATCGTTTACGGGAGATAATTTTAAGCCTATGCGTAGGAGAATGAAACAAGCCCTTTCCTCTCCCGACCCCGGCGCAGAGATCCGGGAGCGCATGGCGAAGCTGGAAGCGGTACTAAACGATATTTACCCAGCCATTGCCGGCAGAGTAATCCAACTCCAAAAGGCCGGAGAAGAAAAAGCAGCTGCAGAATGGAACGAGATAGCAAAACAGGTGTTTGCCGCACTGGAAGAGGTGAGCGAACCATGACATTCATCCGCAGCCACTACCGGACCATAGCCCTAGCCCTTATGATAGCCGGAGCCTTTGCACTCATAGACCAGTACATCTTAAATGCCAGCTCGTATCTTTGCGGCGCGCTGCTGGCCTGGGTGTTGATCGAGTTAAAAAGGAAGCACAAGCCAGAAAAACCGAAAATAAAACTGAAAGCGGGAGGGGAGCCGATGAAGTGCATCGAGCCTTGTAACGGCAAATTGAAGCATATAACGGCCAAGAAACCCGGGGGAGTAGAACAGTACAGATGTGTATGTTGCAAACGGAAATACGAACAGGTTGGCGGGAAGTTGAAGCAGGTTGCGGTGTAGTTAGTGCGTAGTCTGTTAATTATGCGACATAAGCGAAATGAAAGAGAGGGAATTTTTATGAAGATATATGTTGCCTCCAGCTGGAGAAATAATATGCAACCGAAGGTGGTTGAAGCATTAAGAATACAGGGCCATGAAGTATATGACTTTAAAAATCCAGAGCCGGGGAATAACGGTTTCCATTGGTCGGAGATTGATCCAGAATGGAAGAATTGGACGCCTGACCAATTTGCAAACGCCTTACAGCATCCGATTGCTGAACTTGGTTTTGAAAGAGATATGAAAGCACTTATGGAATGCGATGCATGTGTTTTAGTAATGCCCTGCGGTAGATCAGCACACCTTGAGGCTGGATATGCAATTGGAGCCGGTAAGCCGACAATAATTCTTCTGGCCGACGGTGAACCGGAACTGATGTATAAGATGGCTGATTTTGTTTGCCTGGATATTGCCGGGGTACAAGGTACCATTGATTTAATTGCTGATGAAGTGGCCAAGTCTATAGCTTCTGAAGCTAAGACGAAGGCGGAATATAATCATGTTGAAGCATTTTGCGTAATGACATATCAATGTGAGAAATGCGGTTTTACTGAGGATTTATGGAATAGTAGAGATGGGGTTACGCCTTTTACTATTATGTGTCCTAAATGCGGCGAGTTCTCAAGGCACATAAATTGGAACCAAGATATACGAAGCGAAAACCATATTCCATCAAAAGGACAAAGAATATTTATTGATATGCCGGAAAGCGTTAAAAAGCCGCTAGCGTTAAGCAGGATTGAACATTTTAGAAATACCCAACATCAAGTAGCTGAGGATAAAAAAGAAGAATTAATTCAGTCAATTATGGCCGGCTTTATGGAAGGAGAACCCTATATCATAACTTGGAAGTAATGTCGCATAACAAAGATTAACCGCCATAACCGAGAGGGAGACTCGGCGGCAGTCATAAGGGGGCGATAGTGTGCCAAGGAAGAAATCTAAGGCCCGGACGGACAAGCATCGGAAACTGCAGGTAAACGGAGGCAAGGTCACGGTCTGGGAGCTACCGTATAAATACCCAAGCAGTAAGATTAGACCCGGCATGTTCGTGTTGGCCGCGGTGGGCGAGTGGGAGAGTTGTAGGGGATAGCGAAAGCGGGAGGTATGGGATGGGTAAGCCGAAAGAAAAGATGCCGGAGTGGATGAAAAAAGTTGACCGGGATATGTGGCTATATGTGACATGGGAGCGCATTATCAAGCAACAGCAAAACATAATTTTAACACACGAACTGTCAGGCATGAGAACGACCCCGGTCTATGTTCTACGGGAAGGATCAAGCGGGGGAGAGATAACGCACGAAGCTGAGAGGATAGCTTTTGACATCGACTTTGCAGAAACCAAGATTGCTGCAGGGCAGAAGTACCGGGCTGACATGTTGGAGACCGTTAACCAGGTGGCGGCAGGAGAACCAGATATCAAGGAGTTTATTAGGCTCTATTGGTGGACAGGGGAAAGCAGATACATTGAGCCGCGCAAACAAATGGTTATACATGCCCTGCCGTTTTTAGCTCACAGGGAATGGGGGACAAGCAGGCCGACAAAGCCAAACAGCACGTTTTATGCTTGGCGAGAGGAGATTTATCGGGGGCTGGCTGATTTGCTGGGGTATGGCGAGGAAATGCGGAAAGGGGAGTAGGTTAATGAATAGTGCTGAATTTACATGCCTTTGTGGGAAGATGAGAGGCTGGATAACGGAAGGAGAAGAACACCCTGAAAATTGCCCAATATGCGGCAGAAGATACAAAGGGGAATATGACCCGGAAAACCTGACTATCAAAGCGGTTGAAGTTGAATGGGATAAAATAGGCAAGTTTATCAACGAAACATTAGAAATGGATTGCATCAACAGTTTGCCGATTGAGTGGTTTACGGCAGAACAACTGGGAGAGATTGCGAAAATAGCGCGCAAAAACGATCTTATGATGTGCCTGCGCGACGAACACAGTAATTTCCATCAAGGCGTGCTGGTGCAATTAATTAAAAAAGATATAGCTGAGGGTTTTATTAAGTTCCTGTAATCAACTTTGAGGGGAGGCCGGGGACCTTGGATAAGCAAAAGAGCAGATATTATTTTATTTCCTTTGCCTGCAGGAGTAAAAAATCCATGCAGAACGATTTCGGCAATGCGCTGATAGACGTTCACCCGCTGGAATGGCAGGTGCAGCAATACAAATACGACAAGGCGGCTTATACGTTGCTGTTTTATAAGGAGATAACCAAAGGGGAATATGACAA
>Ga0172381_10005707_pt1 | contig 12579 bp, 18 predicted proteins | sample Leawel6488metaG_FD_119754 | JGI IMG/M metagenome (GOLD analysis project Ga0172381, IMG submission 119754) | Leachate microbial communities from a municipal landfill in Southern Ontario, Canada - Leachate well 64-88 metaG | ecosystem: Engineered > Solid waste > Landfill > Unclassified | place...
ACCTGGTAAAATTGCTATCGTTTTATCAACAGCACTAGCACCGTTGTTGGTCATCGCAATCCTGTAAGGATTCCCTTGGAAAGCTTTCGGTAAAACCTTTTCTCCGCCCTTGGCGTGATCGGTGAAGAATTCGTCGTATGGATTCATTTTCAAATTATATTTCGGTTACTTACGACCCTTCGCGTTATCGAGGGTTATGATTGTCTTGCTAGTCTTGACCGAAGGCCAAAAAACGTAGACTAAAACGATGATCAGGATGATCAGAACCATCCAAGGCATGATTTTGTAAAGCATACTCGTGAAATTATTTACTCTGTGATTTAAAGTTCGTCGAGCAAATATGTAACCGTGACAAACATCGCTTGCCGCTTTTGTTAGTTTATGTAACTATTCGTGCGTTTATGGTTGGTTTTGTTAGTTTGCTTGGTTGACTGGCATAAAAAAAAGCACGTTGCGTGCTTTTAAAAATGATAATTATTGATTTACTCAACAATTTCATCGACGTGCTTTCTTTTCGATCTCTTTCATCAGCAATTTACCATCGCTGTTCTCGAGTACATTCTTACCCACGTAGCTCAATCCAGCTATACCGGCACTTATAGCTATTGATTTGAAATCGAGATTACCCGATTCAATAGCCTGGTACCCGCCAGTTATAACGGCACCGATTATGGATGTTAATATCCCTTTCGCGATATCGCGGAAATTAACCCGCAAGAATTTCGATTTTTTCATATATGAAAATTATTGGTTACATTTTGTTGAAATATTCCTCTATCACTTCCTCGTCAATACCGTACTGGCTCTTGATATAATCGAGTATCTTACCGTCTACCCGTTTGCAGTAGCGTGAATAACCGAGTGGTTCGATGATGGTGATAAAGCGACGATTCAAATCATCTCTCAATGCCCGTTGGCTTATGCCAATGATCCGTGCGAGATCGTACTTGTATATCGTCAATACCATATTGTCACTGTATAAGTAATGTTTTGTTGAAATACTTGTTCTTGTTCGTTTTCACCTCTTGGAATCCTTGCTCTAAGCCACTTATAGGAAACTTATTACGAAGATACGAAGTGAAGTTCTCGTTCGTTTTACCAAGGACTAGCGTGTCTGAAATCCTTACTAGGTCGGGAGGTATGGACATCAGCGAGTGAAATGTCCAGAACATATCGATGTTCTTCTGCTTGGAATCCAGAACGATTGTTTTCTGATCATCAGTGAGTTTAGTTCCAACGAACCTCGTGGCATCCTCCACGATCACGAGAGCGTTCATCACGTTACGGTTCAATACCCTCCACAGCTTTGAAGTATCTGGATCCACTATCCTGAAGGTTGATCCCGTCAGCATCGTTATATCAGAAATGCTGTTTGCTATCGGCAAATGCCTGTAAGCGTCGGCGTCGAACGTGTCCATCACTATTATTGACTTCAGCGGGTGTTTATCCCTGTAAACTGGTATGATACCAGGAACACCAAGCTCTGTATTACCGATGTAATAGGTAGTTTTACCAGAACCACGCCCACGACAGTGAATAATGATTTGATTGTTGCGTGTAGCCATGAGCGTTACAATGCTATACGGCTTAATATTACCGAACCAACACCGAGCAATAGAGCCATTTCAGGGGGTAGCGTACCGCCATGCTTGGCCAAAACCTTTTCTAATGGAACTTGAATGCTTTGCTTCTCATTATCTGTGAGAGGAAGTTTCTCCAAAGCCTTATCGAGGGTGTTCTTGTATTCCCGGTACGTGGCTGCCATATCCCGCTGTTCCTGCTTTAGCGATGCCGGTGGCATATGGCTTACCTGTTCGTACTCGTCGCGCTTCTCCTTGCTCTCGAAAAACTTACTCGTGTAGCGTTTCTCGTAGAAAACCTTACCGAGACCACACAACACTATGTTATCGAACAAGCAGATGTACATACCTGCTTCCTCGGCGAAGTTAACGGGTTGCTCTGGTTCTGGTTCAGATGTAGAATTACTACCGGTACCGGGAATTGGTTCTACGGTTTCGGGTTCTAACTCTTGAAAACCAGTCTTGTTTTCACCGATAGTCTTTATCTCTGTCGGTTGCGAAAGGATGTCAAATATCTCTTGGCTCTCATCCATATGCTCTACTCTGTTAAAAGATGCTTGTTTCTCTCCCACACTACTTGCAACGCTTCGACGTGCGGCTTCATGGCCATCTTGACGTTATCGTTCATCATTCTCGTGATGACTGGCGTTAACTTTGGCATAATAGAGAATAACGATGATGATCCATTCAGTGCTTTCAATATATCGCCAATCTTTAGTTCATCGTTGAAGAAATCTACCGATTTCTTTGCTATTATCATATCGTTTAGCAGCTCCTCGTAAGCCTGCTTGTAATCTATTTCTTCGTCCATAATCCTATTTTATTGAATCGTAAAACTTCTTTATATTGTGTTCACCCAGCGACATGATACCTATGGTATCTATACCATATTTTTGATACCCCATGAACACTTTCTTGAAAACGAGATCCTGTATGTGATGCTCGGTTACAGCATCGTTGCTTTCCAAGCAATAAACACGGCGTGCGATGTTGTAGAGAAGAAGCTTTTCTTTCTTGTGTACAGGGATGACAATCTTGTTGTTATCAATTGAATAAAACATCTTGTTTTGCTCCAAAATATTGTTTGCATTATCGCGATCGTTGAGTGCCGATAGCGTTGCCTCGTTGGCTTGCTCAAGCTCGTTCTTGCATGCATCGAATAGTAACGCCATCTCTTCGAAACGTTGCTTGAGAGATACGTACTCTTCTGATTCGAGAATATTAACCTTTTCGGTTACAACTTCGATTTTATTCTCCGATGCAACACGTATAACTTCCTCAAGTAGAGCATTGTCGTTAACGTAATCGATGTTGTTGGAAACAATAACTTCGTTTATTCGTTCCCTGGTTTTTTCCTTTACACGGAGCGACATCGTTACTTTCGATGGCTCCAGGAGACGTAATTCTTTTTTTTCAATCTCAGACATACTATTTACCCCATATTAAATATTTTAACAACTTTATTTTTGAAGAAAGAAAAATGACAAAACCATATATAAGGAATCCTGTAACCAGGAGTCACACGATATATGTTATGATTAAGAATAAAAAGATATCTATCCATTTTTCGAATGTCCCGAACGGGAAACAAACGCTAACTATTGTAATTGAAGATATTAACGCTATCAACACGAAAAACAGACATACGATTATGGTTCTATTAAACTTCATACAGCACGATTACTATTCATGAGATTACAAATGTAATCAATGTATGATGTCAAAGATTGATTTAAATGACTAGTTTATAAGTTGTTAATGAGTAAAAACAGACGAGTAAATGATGACATAAAGAGCAAATAACGAAAGTTATTTTAATTGACATCCATTCACTGGAAATTTACAACTGTAGAGTTAACGTGTGAAAATGGTAAAAAAAAGTGTGAAAGTGTGAGAACGTGAGATAGCTTCATAATATATTGATAATCAATATTAAAATCACATCACAAAACCATTTTCAAAATGTGAGGAAGAATGATGAAAAGTGTGAGAAGAATTTTGGATCACGAAACCGATATCGAAAAGTGTGAAACTGTGATTGTGTGAGAAAAGTGTGAGAAAACGCAAATCGTTGCTTTACAATAGTATTATCTCTTAAATCACATTATCACACTTTTTTAAAGTAATATAAAGGGATTAAAAGGGAGGAAAGATATAAGGGGCTGACCTGGCATTTTTTCCCATCCATTTTTGTTAAAAATTACGTAATATTGTGTATTACAAATAACCGATAGATACATGGCAACAAGCATGATAAATTACACGCTCCCCGAGTTTGTATTCCTCGATGGGAACAGCCACGAGGGTGATAGCCTTGAGCACAGGACGGTGCTGCAGCACGTGAGATCTTACACCATCGTGGAAGTTATAGACCTTGATAGCACGATAGCAGATTCAGGCTTCAAGGGCGAGAAACTGAAGTTCGAACACGTTAACATGCTAGGTGTAACGGAAACGCACCTCATGGTTGTTCATTTCAGCCTTGCTGAATACGATGACGTGACGGGGATACTGGAGAAATGCCGAGAATGGTACTGCAGTTACCTCGATTGGGAAGATAAGCGCATAATAGACGGCGAAACCGCCGTGATGAATTAACAATTGTAACCGATTAAAAAACCACATATTATGAAACATTTACTAATTCCACTCTGCATGTTATTAATGAATATGTCTTATGCTCAAGGATATTATTATACATATCCGAGTATAAACCGTACGGTAGATTCTTCAGGAAATAAAACAGCATTGAAAAATGTAAATCGATTAAAATCTAATTCAACGCCCACGTTGCCTTATCCAATTATATTCATTCATGGATTGACTGGGACAGATACGACATGGAAAAATTTAACAGATTATTTAGATGTTAATTTTGGGCTTATTAACGGTGGTAGAATTGATTACTGTCTTAATTACGACGGGGATAATACCATTGCAAATAAAAATTTTTGGCCAACGACGAACGCAGATATAGCATTATTTACTCCAGATATAATAAAAGGGGATTTTTATTGTGTGAATTTTGACGTTGGATTTGATGGAAGCGTACCCCCAATAGATCATTATGATGTATGGAGCAACCAGCAAGCTATCGTTAAACAGGGTCTAGTGCTCTCTGACGCAATTGCCAGAGTGATTAACCTAACAGGAAAAGACAAGGTTATACTCGTAGGTCACAGCATGGGCGGACTTGCAGCCAGGGAATACCTGCAGAACACTGATAACTGGGTAGCTGAAAGCCACCACGTTGCCAAGCTCGTCACCGTTGGAACACCGCACGGTGGTAGCAACTTAACTGGTTTTGGTATAGTAGGATCTTTTATAGGTATTAGTGAAAAAATGGATGCTGTTAGAGACCTAAGGATATCTTACACCGCAAGCAGTGAGAACGGTGCGTACCTTTACGGGGGTCACGAGGATTACGATTATATTAAAAACAACATTTTATTCGATTACTACAACGTAGATGTTAATTGTAACGGTGTAATTGGTGATGATATTGAAGGATTGAATTACAAGAAATTCCCGATCGATTTGGATATTTCATGTATTGTTGGTGAATGTTCCAAATGTAATCTTAGTACATCATATGGTGATGGAATTGTAAATGAGAGTTCAGCAGACTTGTCTAATTTTTACAATATACCAAAACTAAAATTATTTTACAGCTATAGCGACAACTCATTAGAGTCACACACGGACTTACCGAAAATGATAGTAGACAACATCAAAGGTTTAGACGAACCGGATGATTATGAATTAGCCTACGACATCGATTTCAACACGTATTATACTGGTTTAATAACAGAGTCGACTTATTTTTTATCTGACGATATCGACATGTATCGTTTCAAGCTTGGTAGCAAGAAACGCGTCACGGTGTCGATGAGCAACATGAATGCCAGCGATGTCAACATTGATATACTTGACAACAGCGGGAATAAGATAAGCGATACCAGGAGCAGCAACGGCAGCAAATCGATGACATCTACCATGGACCTTTCGGCAGGAACGTACTACCTCGACGTACACGGGTATCACGACGATTACGCCCAAACCTACGGTTTCAAACTATCGCAGGCCACCATACCAACCACACCGGCCACGGCTTCGGAAATGGTTGACAACGATGGACCATGTACATACACGATTGCCGACGTCACTGGCAGGGTTGTTTCCAGCGGGTCGGCAAACGGTGGTGTTGATATCTCTATCCTTGGTCTCTCGCCAGGCGTTTACGTGGTCAACGAGTGCGGATCTGCTCGAGTGGTTCACGTTCAATAAAATAAGAAATCCTGCATATTAACGATGCAGGATTTCTTATTTTTAGTTTCAAAGTACGTGGCAAAATTATCGCCGAAACTTACTAATGGAACGGCAGGAATTTAATTTTTACAAATAATACTTGTTTTATACACTTTATATTTACCTGCATATTTTTTCAAATTTTCAGCGTCTGGCATCCATCTATGAATGGTAGACAAACCTTTTTTAATTGTACCATAAACTATGTTAGTTTCACCTTTTTCAAAAAAATCGTAAGCGAAATTGAAAGCTTGGCTTTTATTATTGCATTTTAATATCACGGTGATGTCTGGAGTGTTGTTTCCCTTTGTGCCTTTTAATTTTAATGTGTAAGTTTTTATTGTCATAATTTCTAATTGTTAAACATAAAGATATGTAAAAAACGATCTAAACCAATTAGTTAATAATTCCGTTATTATTTATAAATTATTGGCTTTATAACTTTTGACTATGTAAATATAAAAAATATTTATTTTAAAATAAACTATTTATCCGTAATTTTCTCATGATCCTAGATCCTCTTCAGGTCAATGATGGTATTCCTGAGGCTCGAGTACACCCAGATAACGGAATTAAGGTACTCGCGCCCGGGATTATCTTGTTCACGGACGAACGACAAGAACATATCGTGTAGTTTATCCTCGAACATGTCCATGTCGGCAGATGTTAGTAACTCGTGGATGATTTCTTCCGGAGTTTTGATCTTCATTCCAGCACTAGTAGTGCTTTCTCTTTCCTGGTACTGCATATCAAAAAGATTTTGGTTGTGAATAAAAAGGGGCGCACGCTGCAGAACCAACTCAATTTGCGAAGCAAATAAGGAAAGAATGGGTTTCCAAAACCCTCGTGCGCCTTTATCTTGAGGCTCTTTACAATCGTTAGTGGTGATTGCTTCATGATTTTTGAATTAATTCTGCACCACAAAAGTAAACTGAAAAAATGAAATAGCAATGGTTTGAAGACGGAAAAGTGTGGATAGGCAAATAAAATACCCGCAATGTTGCGGGTATTTTAGTGTTAGCAAATATTTAAAGAACGAAGACAGTGCTTACATATTTGCCAATTGAAATAAGAAACTATAAGTGGTGGTAATCTCTCATCGTATCTCGGTTCTTCGCAATAAACAGATTCACTGTCATGTTTTACGATAACGCGTCCAACTGCTTGATAGTACTTTACATTATGTCCGCATATAGGTTTAAAATTCCCTTTTATTGTTATGTGATATAATCCTTTACCTGAATAAGGTTCGTACAAATCAAAAGCGGGTAGAGAAGCTTCGGTACTTGTATTTAAGTTTTTCATAATTTTATAATTTTGTGCTATTAATTGCCCAACTGGGCATAGCTGTAAACGTTAACGGCAACATTAAACGACACCGTGCAACGGGAATTCGATAATATCAAATCTTGCATTAAATGAGGCTCCAAAATCAGTCCATTTCGAATCTAATTTTTCAGTTGTGAAAATTATCTGCGGAATCAATATTTCTCTGCGTTTTTTTTGCGGCTCTTCGACAATAAGCCTAAATTTTAAATCACCGCCATTATGGGTACTATCTTCGACGGGAAAGAAAAACGAATAATCAAAATGCGTTGGGCAGTCATCAAAAACTATTAATTCCGTATTATCTGGAATTCCTGCAAGTAAAAAGGTAATATCAGAAATGTCTCTTTTCATTTTTCTAGCACATAGCCAAAATGTTTTTTCTTTTCCAACATGTTCGGAAATCATATTTGCAACCCTTGATTTCCCTGAGCGTGGAGCTCCTGTGTAAATTTTCGCTTTCATTATTTTATAATTTTATAGTTAATAATTCGATTAAAAGCACGAACCGATAACATTAAAACTTGTAAGAATAGATACTTTCAATATGTTTAGTCATTTCGGAATAATTAATCTCATTGTTTTCGAGTATCTTTTTGAGAATGTCTCTTTTTGCTGTCAACCAGCTAAGTTTGTTGTCTTTGTCTTTTTCCCAAAGATTTTCAAATCTGGTTTTAAATTCAGATTTACAGGCTTCGTTTTGCCAACGTTCTTTACTTTCACGAATGTCAATTTCAAATGAATCAACATGTCCAGAATATGAGATAAATACGCAATAATCAGTTTGATCCTGCACTAAATAAGCAAGTGCAAAAATTTCCATGATGAGTTTGATTCTTTCAGTTTCCATTTTTTGTAATCATTTAGTTAATCATTTTGTTTGATTTTATGTATTTTTCGGGATAATGCTTTGAAAGCATTTCTTTATTATTCTTAAAATCCAATCAATTATTAGTGTAAATCTTTTCATATCTTTAATTATTAAATGTTTAATTAAAGATATGTAAAAAACTACCTAAACCAATTAGTTAATAATTCCGAAACTTAATAACGGTACTCGGTAAAATGAATAATAGCCATTGTTTGTTTTGGATATGATTTAAACCATTCAATAAAATCTATATAGATGAGACCATCATTATTTGCAATATATTCAATATGACCTTCAAAATATTTACCATCGATTTTTGCTTTTTTATCGCCTTCAAATTCTATTTTCTGGATCCCGCATTCACCTTTTTTAAGTCGCAAGAATTCTTGTTGTTTACTCCCGTCTCTTTGATAATTATAAGGGCTTTTAGTCCAATATCTAAGTGATAAAATAGCTTTTCCTTCATTAATCTGGTCAATACGTTTCTTCCATAAGGCATAATTTGCTCTTATGGTATGAACTTTAGACTTAGCTAGTATTTTTTCAACGAAGAAAGTTGGCTCACCGGCTCTCTTGTGATCTTTTGGAAAATACCTTGAAACTGTTAATACAAATGTTTTCATATAATTTATTTTACGTGATTAAAAAGGTAATTCAGGTTTAATAAACGATGTAGACATGATATATACACAATCGTGAGTGTTTAACCCGTCATTTTCTTGAATTCTGCCGTTAGCGTCAGCCAATTCAGCAGGGTTGTACGTGTAAGCATTAAGCTTGCACCACTCTTTGAGGTTCTTGGTAAACCTGTTCTTGGTTATCGCCCTGGCGTTCGTCTCGCGAATGAACGAGTCGAATGCCGTTTGCTTGCGAACCTTGGCGTTAAGAGTCTTGTTTTCTTCCCTGAAATAATTAGAAGCCCAGTCGTTGAAATTCTGTCCGATGTTCGCAAGCAGATTGCGTTTTGTTACATTCTCCATCGGGGGATCGATCTTGATAGGGCTTGGGCACGACAAATAGAACTGCACGCACTGTGCGAAGAAATTTAGATCGGCATTCCACTGTTCGCGGCTATACATGTCGCCAAATAATTCGATACAGAAATCATTGATAGGCTTGTGAGTATCCGTGTAATCGTTATCCTCTGTCTTCACATGGTACCAATCGGAGTATACCATGAACAATATCCTATCTCGTGTGGAAGCGTCTACTCTCTTTAGCCCGTGATTGCTAGTTGCCGCCATCTTGGGAGACTTCTCGAATGGTAATTTATAACCACTGGTGTTTTTCGGGTTAATCGGCATCGATCCCGTGATCTTATCAAATAAGAAATCAGAGTCGAAGTACTGGTGTACATCGTCGATAAGCACGAAATCGGTGTGCTCGTTTATGTTCTCGAAAACGTGCTTGTTCTCGAAAACCTTGGGGTCACGTCCACCGATGGTATCGTGCTTCATCAAATGATATAACGATTCAAAGGTTATGCTCTTGCCACTCCTACCATTGCTCTCTCCGATATCCGATAACTTGTTATCCATCGCGAAAACGAGCCAGGCGCGTGATTTTTCTTTAAAACGGTGTAACAGGTACCCGATACCAAAAATCTTGTTAACCAGGTGGTGAATTTGCTCTGAATTCTGTATCTCATCCAATCTATCAGAAGTAATCTTGAAATTATTAGATTTGCGATATGCTTCAATATCTTCAATTCCATCAAACTCCTTGCACCAGTGTACACGAGAAGTATTAACTAGATAATTGAAGAAATTAGAACCGTGATTATTTTCTATCTCGATATTGAAACCAGTGTCTATACTCCCGGATATCTTGAAGAAAGGTTTCAATATCTTGACATCATGATCGAGGACTTCCTTGTCCCATACGTACTTGTCTGTTGATTTCGATTTTATTTCAATAACCTGGTTGGATGTGATCTTCCAGGTTACGTGCTTGAAAAACATGTACTGTGTTCCTCTATCACAATTGGTGAAATCAATATCGACAACAGGAAGAGAAACGAGTGATTGCTCGCTAAGCTGCTTTGTCCGGTGGATCATGTTCTCTATGCCAATAGGCATATAGTTGTCCCGGCAATACTTGATGATGAATTCCTTCACGTGCTCTGGTTTTTGCTCGGTCACGATATTCTCTTGAATTCGAACGATAGATGAACCAGTACGCGAGTTTGGATTATCGATACGGCAAAACCCATTTGCCTGCAGGAACAAGTATACTTGCTTGTTGTTAAATTGGAATGTAGTTCCTTTATCAGTAACGCAAATATCGTAGAACCGGAGCGGACAAGACGCGGCCACTATCTTGTTGAAATACTCATTGGAGTATATTTCAACGAAATCGCTAGTATCTTTGCGTTTATTTCTTCTCTTATCCGTGTATTCCATTAACTTTTCAGGAAGGAATACAAGATTAAGATCAAGATTTGCAAGTCCGTGGCGGAATGCTGATTTAATGCCAGTTTTATCGATGTCACCGACGTAATATATATTCTCAGCGTATTTACGCAGCGTGTTGAACTGCTTATCGGTGATAACAGCCGTTTCCGAGTTGAACCATACCACAGGATATCCCATTCCTGCAATATTAAGGGCATCGCGTTCCCCACCAGCAATCAAGCATTCTCGTAACCTTTTTGTGATTCCCTCTTCATTTGAACTATTAAAGTCATTGTATGCCTGAATAAGATGAGCCAGACCGAATATATGGTCCTTGGGCTTATTACCGTCATACCTGAAACGATAATTTTTATCATAACAATTCGGCTGGTAGATTTTCCTGAATTCCCCGAACTCGAAAAGGAATATAGGGTAATTGTCGTTGGAAAGCGTTGTGGTTGCCTCGCCTTCAGCATCGATGTATGTGAAAGAAACGAGCGATTTCACGCCGTATTTCTTGGCTATATCTATCGTTACCCTGTCACCAAGTATCTTTAGATCTGATTCGGTGATATCGCGGTACTCGAACGAGTAAGATCGTGGTTTCTCGTCATCACGAGCCTTGCGTTTCTTGAATTCTGGCTTGTTGAACTCGCTGGTTAACCCGCCAACGTTGAACAACGAGGCTATTTTTGCAATAGCTTCCTTGAATGACAAATGATCCTCGTGCATACATATATTGATGCCATTTCGGCTTACATGGTCATCACCGAAATCAGTTACTATCCAAGTGCCATCGCTTAGCTGCTTGAGTGCTGCAGAAGGCGTACGCTCGTCATCTCTAATCTTGAATTGCTTTTTACGAGAATTTACGCACTCCCTTGCTTGAGGGTAGTACATTAGAATGATATCTAAACCACCGTTAGTGGCAGATAATATATCTTCAATCTTTACGAACATTATTCATATCGTTAAAATACAACTTGAAATCGTCGTATGTATTTTTAAAAGAAGGATCGTTAACTAGTTTACAACGCCATTGCGAGGCATTATTGGCTTTCTTACCAACTAATTTAGCCAAGTATTTCGTTGAAAATACCCTACGATCGCAAAGCGAATCGCAGAAATTGAAGTACACCGAACGGGCGTCCGGTAATGGATACTCAACGCTTAATCCTTTCAATTGATCAACAGTAACATTGAAGAATTCAGCAACTAGATCTAAAACGATAGATGGTGTTATCCTATTCATCATTTCTCATTATTATTATTGTACCTAATTGTTCAAGAATTTTTAACTCATCGGACCTTAATACAATGCCTTTTCCTGTCCATATGGTTGCAAAACCATTGGACATCATATAAATAGCGTTTATTGGATCACTGACAACGTGAATAGTATTTAATCTCAATATTAATTCACGATTGTAAGACAAACCATTAATGCGTAATTCATTCATCCTAAAAACATAGGTTAATGATTTATCAACGATAAACATTGGACTATTGAATTTTCCAAAAAGAAAATATTCTTTATTTTCTAAGTCATATAGCGTATGAACTATTACCTTACCAAATCTATCACATACATTAAAATCTTCGATCCTGCGAACATTGAATAATCGAATGACTTCATCGCTTACGCCATTTAAATGTTCAGATGTTACATTTTCCGGGTAAAAATTAAACTCGTAATTGAGTCCTCTTACAGCTAAAGATAAATTACTTGTCATAACCCATCATTTTATTAAATTCAATGACTGCTAACTTGGCTTTCCGGCCATTAACACAACCCCTAACAGCAAGAGAAGCCCAGTTCTCCGAGCAACCTGCAGCTTTAGCAACTTTTTTCACCCAATCTCTAGGGGGAATTTTTGCAATCAATTTATTTTCTTCTAAATTTGGCATATACTTTGTATTACACTTGTGTTCTACAAATATACTAAATAAATATATAGTAATGCAAGAAAATACTAAAGAAAATTACAGTATAAACTTAAGAATAATTGAAGTACTTGATTACTACAAGATTTCAAGGTACAAACTATCGCAAGAAACGGGAATTTCGGAAGCAGTTTTACTCAATATATATAAAGGAAAT
>Ga0172381_10005708_pt1 | contig 12579 bp, 13 predicted proteins | sample Leawel6488metaG_FD_119754 | JGI IMG/M metagenome (GOLD analysis project Ga0172381, IMG submission 119754) | Leachate microbial communities from a municipal landfill in Southern Ontario, Canada - Leachate well 64-88 metaG | ecosystem: Engineered > Solid waste > Landfill > Unclassified | place...
AAACAAAAAGCTATCTGAAATAAGACATTCCATCCCGCCAAGACAACCACGCAGACTTAAGTCTGCTACTCCGCGCTTGATAACTCTTCGCGTGTGCGGGAGCCGTGTCTCCAGACCGGTTCCTTTTGGTTAGATTCCAGGCAAAAACTTTCCATAGTGAAAAGAATATTGTGGCAAAATTATCCTTATGAGCTTTAGAAACTATCAGGACCGGGTCGGAGACCACGCTTCTGCTTATTCGATAAAAAAACAAGGCCGCGCGGCCTTGTTTTTTTATCTTTGATATTTCTCTAGCTATTTTGAAGTATATGGCAATAGTCCCATAAATCTTGCTATCTTGATCGCATTGGCAATCTGTCTTTGGTGTTTGGTGCAAGCTCCAGTTCTTTTTGGGGTCATGATTTTTGCCCTCTGGTTGATGAATCTTCTGAGAGTCTGTGGATCTTTGTAGTCCACTTTCCGTTCTCTCTCTATGCAGAAAAGGCAGTGTTTCTCCTGTACCGCGTTTTTCTTACTATTATTGTTATTGTTCATAATAAAAATAAATTATTTTTTAAAAAGGAATATCCTCGATCCTGATTTCTTCTTCTTCGTTTCCGCCGGCAGCCGGTTCTGGTTTAGGACCTTGTGTGGAGGCAGTAGATTCTTCTTTCTTAGGGCTTGAATAGTCGGATGAAGAACCTCCCTTGCTCTTCGCCCCCATCTGCATATTTTCTGCGATGATTTCGGTTCTTGATCTCTTGACACCATCTTGTCCGTCCCAAGTGCGAGTTTCCATCCTACCTTCAAACATAACTTCTTGTCCTTTAGTGAGGTACTGCCCGCATATTTCAGCGAGTTTTCCCCAAGCGACGATGTTGTGGAACTCTGTTTTTTCTTGTTTTTCTCCCGAGTTGCTGTTCCAGACACGATTAGTGGCAATACTTAGAGAGGCGACAGACTGCCCATTGGGGGTGGTCCTGATTTCTGGGTCCTTAGTTACTCTTCCGATAACAATGGCCTTGTTGAAATTCATAGTTTTGATTTTAGTTTGTAAAATTTATAAGCTAAATTATACAATGGTGTCTTCTAGGATTTCGTCAAGCTTGTCTTCGAGTTCTTCCAGTTTGATTTTGCTCTTTTTGCCAGCCGTCTTTTTCTCTTTCTCTTCTTTCTTCGGCTCTACTTTTTCTTCTGCAACAACCTCTTCTTCGACAATCTCCTCTTTTTCAACCTCAACTTCTACCTTTTCTTCCGTAGCTATTTCTTTTTGGATATCTTCTTTCTCTTTTTCACTTTCGGTTTTTTTCTCGATTGTCTTTACTCCTTCTCGGACTGTCTTGCTTTTGGTGCTCTCAGCTTCTTCCTTGTCCTGTTCGGCTTTCTTTCTTGCGAACAGTGTTTGCAGTCTCTCCAATTCTTCTTGGGTCATCGGGTCTTCCTGAGATATGATATGTCTCAAGACATTATTATTGAGTCTCAGATATTCGTCGATGTCCTTGATCTTCTTTCCTTCAGCTTCAAAATTTACGAGGCAGTAGAAACCGAATTTCTCGTGATTGATGGAATATGCCAGCTTTCTTTTAACAACCGGGAGGTTCTTCACTTCCTCCGATTCTTCTTCTTTGGAGAGTCCCGCCTTGGTCAGGAAAGGGTGCTCTAAAAGGGTCGTTAACATTTTTCCGCCCAATTTTTCCACATTTTTCTTCACTTCTTCAAAATTTTTAGCGATGTCTTCGCCAGTCATAGAAGCGGGAAGAATGTAGAGTAGTTCGTAATTATTCATTCTTTTTTGATTATGATTTTAATGATTTTGGCACAAAAAATACAGATATATATGGACCTGGGACATAGAGGTTCTATGCCATATATCTTCACCTTTCGATGCCTCATCCTAACACGCTTTTATGATTTTGGCAAGGATTAAATATTTTCTTAATGAATCATAACCTGTAAACTGTCACTAATCATTTTTGTGATAAATAGAAAGACTGTTTTTATAGATTTTTCCTCGTTTGTCATTCCGGAATTTCGTTACTGCGAAATATTCGGAATCTACGAGGTATAACGATTAAGCGTTATAGTAAAGTAAACGCGAAAGATAACGAAGATACCGGGTCAAGCCCGGTATGACACAAAAAAATATAATATGGATGAAATTTATGTGGTTTTTCGTCAGCGAATTATTTAACTTGTACAGGAATGACAAAAGAAAATTTTATCGTAAAATATAAGGCATAAATTATATAAAAACGAAGACTCCGGCTCGGAGGCCGGAATGACAAATATTGTTAAGATAAAAAAATGAGAAAAATGTAATTTTGCCGTAATTAGCGGTAAAGTATTTCTATATCTTAAACTCAATCACATCTCCATCCTGCACGATATAAGTTTTTCCTTCGGTTCGCAGCAGTCCCTTTTCGACAGCGTTTCCAAGTGAACCGGCTTCGATGAGTTTTTGCCAGTTTATGACACTGGCGCGGATAAACTTTTCTTCGAAGTCACTGTGGATGGCGCTCCCTGCCTGGGGAGCGGTCGAGCCTTTTTTGATAGTCCAGGCGCGCGTTTCATCTTTTCCGGTGGTGAGAAAAGTAATAAGCCCTAAAAGCTCATAGCATCTCGTGGTCAAGTCTTCCATCCTGGAAATCTGCGAATCAACGCTCGCTTCTTTTCGGAAATCTTCAACCTCTTCGGGAGAAAGTTCTGCAAGGTCCAATTCGAACTGGATGGGCAGGAATAACTTATTTTCTATATCGGGCAATATATCAAGTTCGGAAACTTTTTGGTCTTCACTCACATTCACGACATAGAGAATCGGTTTATCTGTGAGGAGCTGTAGCTCTTTTTTGATTTCTTTTTCTTTCTCATCCAGTTTTACAGTGTTTGCCATCTTTTCGTTTTCCAGCGCAGTCTTATATTTTTCCAAAACCGCCTTGAGCGCGATTGCTTTTTTATCTCCGGAGCGCGCTTCCTTTTCTATTTTGGCGAGGCGTTTTTCTACGGTTTCTAGATCGGACAAGATAAGTTCGGTATTGATAGTCTCGACATCGGATGCAGGGTCAACCTTGTTGTGCACATGGGTGATTTTTCCATTCTCAAAACCGCGGACAATATGCACGATCATATCCACTTCGCGAATATTGGAAAGAAATTTATTACCCAAGCCTTCTCCCTCGTGCGCGCCCTTAACCAGCCCGGCGATATCCACGAATTCAATCGCGGTCGGAATGGTTTTGGCGCTTTTTGAAAATTTAGTGAGTTTGTCTAGTCTTTCGTCCGGCACTTTGACGATGCCCACATTAGGGTCAATCGTGCAGAAAGGATAATTGGAAATGTCGATTTCTTTCTTAGTAAGTATTTTGAAAAGTGTCGATTTGCCCACATTCGGCAGCCCCACGATTCCTACTGAAAATCCCATATCATTAAAATTTAACTTATATAATCTACCCTAAACTTAGCTTGAAGTCTGCTTAAAGTCAATAAAAAAGCCCCGCTTCTTTTTTTAAAATTTTATTTTGAAGAGGGGGTATCAGGAGTTTTTCCTGACCATATAGACTACCATGAGCAGCCCTATGAAGGGGAATAATACTCCTAAAGGTCTTGGGCGGCCATCCATCTCTCCGGGGAAAGAGGTGAAAATGGACATAAGAATGAACATTAATGTTACTAAAAATATTATTGTTGTTAATATCCTTCCTATTGTTTTTGGAAACATTTGTAACCTCCGAATATAATTATGTCTAAAAGTGTATATTTGTCAATTACTTTATATAAATGTGATATTTTGCTATAATGAAAACATAACAAAAATAAAAAACAAAAATGATAAGTTATTTTGAGGAATTGCAACAAATACTGGAACTTTATGTCGGTGCGGGGCTCTCTCCTTATCTGATTGCCACTTTGATAATCTCCAGCTCCTTCTTGATGGCAGAAATCGTAAACCTTGTTTTTTCTAAAATCTTTGTAAAGCTTGCCATCAGGACGAAAACCGAAACGGATGATCATATTATCAAGCTTCTGGAGCCGGCCATTTTCTATTCGGTCTTTTTACTTGGATTCTACCAGTCACTTCTTTTCATAGAATTCCTTGACGGTTATGTCATATATTTCTCCGATCTGATTAAGTCGCTGACTGTATTGATCTGGGCGGCTGCTATTTCTAAGATAGTCCAGATCGTTATCGGTTCTTTGGGTTCGCGCGTGGCTGCAAAATCAAAATATAGTCTGGACATGGAAATGGTGCCGCTCTTCAAAAATCTTAGCAGCCTGGTTGTCTGGTTTGTCGGCGCGGCAATTTTGCTCAAAGTATGGAATCTGGATATAACACCTCTTCTTGCTTCTGCCGGAATCGTCGGGTTGGCGGTGGCCTTTGCCGCACAGGACACGATCGCTCATCTTTTCGGCGGAATCTCTATCTATTTTGATAAGCCTTTTCGTGCAGGGGATCGCATCCAACTTGAAAGCGGGGAAATCGGCGATGTTTTGGAAATAGGCATCCGTTCAACTAAGATAAAAACTTTCGATGAAACCGTTGTAATTATTCCCAATAGTATCATTGCCAGTTCTAAAATAGTCAACTATAATAAGCCGAAGTCCAAAATCAAGGTAAAAATGGAAATCGGTCTTGCCTATGGCACTGACATAAAGAAAGCCAAAAAGGCTCTATTGGAGGTCGCACAGGGGACCGAAGGGGTAGAAGAGGACCCTTCTCCTTCTGTCTACCTTACGGATATGGGGGATTTTGCTCTCAAGTTTCTGGTAGTCGTCTGGGTGGCAAATCCTAAAAAGCAGTTTGAGGTAAAAACGGCTTTGGCAGAGAGGCTTTATGAAAGGATCCTGAAAGAAAAATTCGTCATTCCATATCCTACACAGGAGGTGCGTATCAGAAGATAAAATTTTAATGAGTAAAATTTATGCAAGCTGTAATTCTAGCGGCGGGGAAATCCACGCGGACTTATCCGCTCACTTTGACCAAGCCTAAACCGCTTTTGAAGATTGCCGGCATGACCATCATCGAGCATAACCTCGAGCAGCTGCGCGGAATCGCTGATGAAGTGATTATAGTTGCAGGCTACAAGGCGGAGATGTTGAAAACTTTTTTAGGAGAAAATTATCGGGGTATAAAAATAAAGTATGTCTTGCAGGAGGAAATGTCCGGCAACGCCAGTGCCCTTGCTCTTGTCAGGGAACATATCAAAGATAAATTTATCTTGATGTTCGGTGATGATCTTTATAGCCGCATGGATATCCGGAATATTTTGAAATATGAAAATGCTATCTTGGCGCAGAAGGTCGAAGATCCTTCCAACTTTGGCGTGCTTAAGGTGGATGGCGACAGGTTCTTGGAGGTTATAGAAAAGCCGCAGGAATTCATTTCTGACCTGGTGAATATCGGTTGCTTCATTTTTTCCCAAGATATTTTCCAGGTACTGGATGAAATTGAACTTTCAAAAAGAGGGGAGTACGAACTTACCGATGCATATAATCTGCTTGCCAAGAAGAAAGAAATTACCGTGGTGCCGATTAAGGATTTTTGGCTTCCGACTACTTATCCGTGGAGCATGCTGAAGGCGAATAATTTTCTTCTGCAGCGAACTAAAACCGATCTGAGTCGCAAGTCCAAGGTAGAAAAAGGGGTTACTATCAAGGGGCAGGTGGTTGTCGGTGACAATACCGTCATAAAATCTGGTGTATATATCGAAGGCCCGGTGATTATCGGTGCAAAATGTGTAATCGGACCGAACGCTTATCTGCGCGCAGGAACGGTCATCGGAAATAATTGCCACATAGGTCAGGCGGTGGAAATTAAAAACTCTATCATCGGCGACAATTCCAATGTCGCGCATCTGTCTTATGTCGGCGATTCGATTCTGGGCGATGGCGTTAATTTTGGCGCGGGCACGATTACGGCGAATTTGCGCCATGATGGAAAGAGCGTAAAATCTATGGCGGGAGAAAACTCGGTTGATAGCGGTATGAAAAAATTAGGCGCAGTTTTGGGCGATGGCGTTAAGACCGGTATACATACCTCTTTCTATCCCGGAGTGAAAATTGATCCGGAGATGACTACTCTTCCTGGAGATATCGTGCAGAAAGATATAAAAAATAATGGCTAAACAGATGAAGATATATCTGGATTTTGATGATACGGTTTTGGATACGGGGGCTTTCGTAGGGGAGCTCGTCCGTGTTTTTAATTCTGTCGGATTCACGGAAAAAGATTTTTTTGATAATTATGAAAAAACCAAAAAGAAGGTCGGTGATTTCGATTTAGATACGATTTTCAACCTTTTTGTTTCTGCTGGAGATTTTGATGCTAGGGCGGTTAGAAAAAAGATAGATACGCTTTTTGCAAATATGGATGTTTTTGTCCATGATGATTTTTTCGACTTCGCCAAGGAATTCGGTAGGGACAATCTTGCGATACTTTCTTTCGGAACGACACCTTCGCAGAGGGCAAAAATAGAAAATTCGAAAATAGTTCCCTATTTCAGCGAAGTCATCGTCACTCCTAAAAGCAAGGAAGAAAATTTTCGGGAGATTGCTAAGGATCGGCGAGGGGAAGAAATATTTTTTGTGGAAGATAAGGCCGATCAGATAGACCTTGTCAAAGGGGCAGTACCGGAGATAATTGCGATGAAGATCGAGAGGCCCACTGGAAGATATTTAGACTCCAAATCAGAATTGGCGGATCATATCGTTAAGGATTTTTATGATGTTGGAAAAATTGTAAAAGATAAATTGCAAAATAAGGGATAAGACAGTTTATTCATAAAATTGTAAGATTAAAATTATGGAAAAGATAAACGAAGGAGTTTTTAAGGCATATGATTTACGCGGTATCTATCCGACGGAAATTGATGAGGATTTTGCTTATAAACTTGGGAGGGCTTATGCGACTTTTGTGCTTGAGAAAAATTCTTCTGCCAAAAATATAGTCCTGAGTTCAGATATGCGCCTTTCTTCTCCGTCTCTTAAAACTGAGGTTGAAAGGGGGCTTTTGGATAGCGGAATGAATGTGATTGATATCGGAATGAGTAGCACTCCGACTTTTTATTTCGCCGTCGCTTATTATGGCTATGATGCGGGTATCCAAGTTTCGGCCTCGCATAATCCTAGAGAGTGGAACGGTTTTAAAATGGTTCTGGCGGGCGGTTTTCCGGTCAGTAAAAATTCCGGCATTATGCGGATCAAAGACATAATGATAAGCGGCAGTTTTGTGGAATCGACGGAGAAGGGGACTATCTTCAAAGAAGAAGATGTTCTGGAAGATTTGGCAAATGAGCAACTCGCTAATATCGATCTTGGTAAGATTAAGAAATTTAAGATTGTGATTGATCCTGCCAGCGCGATGGGTTCGTTGGATATGGAAGCGTTCTTTAAAAAAATTCCGGGAGAGATTGTTAAAATCAATTTCAGTCTGGATGGAAATTTTCCTTCGCATGAAGCGGATCCGATGAAAGAGGAAAACATCGCGCTTCTCAAGGAGGAAGTAATCAAAAATAAGGCCGATTTCGGGATTGCTATCGACGGTGATGCTGATCGCTATTTCTTTGTAGATGAAAAGGGTGAACTTCTGGGTCCGGAAATCTTACACGCGATTATGGCGCAGATTGAGCTCATCAACAGTCCGGGGGAACCTGTTTGCTACGATGTGCGTTCTGGAAAATCTCCTCTTGATGCCATTGTCGCGCTGAAGGGAGATCCGATTTTGACGCCCGTCGGACATTCGCTCATTAAGGAGATTATGATTGAAAATGATGCGGTTTTTGGTGGCGAATCTTCAGGCCATTATTATTTCAGGGAGCATTATGGAACTTTTGAAATGCCTATGATTTTGCTATTCAAATTTTTGCAATTTCTTTCAAGCGAGGAGAAACCTTTTTCAGAGATGGTCGCTTCTTACAAAAAATACTTTCCTTCCGGAGAAATCAATCGCAAGGTTGATGATCAGAAGGCAGTGCTGGAGAGAGTTAAGGAGAAATATAAAGACGGAAGAATTACAGAAATTGATGGCATCTCAGTCGAATATCCTGATTTTTGGTTCAATGTCAGGACTTCCAATACCGAGCCTTTGGTCCGTCTCAATATGGAATCAAAGAGCAAGGAGCTGACTGATAAGAAGGTGAAGGAGCTTTTGGCGGTGATTGAGGGGTAGATTGCAATAATCTAAAAAAACAAATTAAAGCAAGGCGCGACCTTGTTTTTTTGTACATTTGCATCCCGGACCACACCTGAGAGGGTGTGTGAATGCGGGATAAGGCGTAATTGATAAAATATAACATTCTGGTGCGCGTGGTTCACGACCTTTCAGTCGTGGTCCATAAACATAAAAACAAAAAATATGACTTTGAATAAAGAAAAAGTAAAGGTAGTTTCCTTTACATGTTTTTATTTGGTTTCTGTGTAGTGGGAAGAGAATTCTATTACCTCCCATTCTTCTAGGGTATTTACCCATTCTTCTGTTGCCCTTTCTGCTTTTAGACTCTTTACCCATTCTTCTATTACTGTTTCTGTTTGCTCTGTCATTTTTTTGTTTTCCTCCTTTTTATAATAAGGTACAATCTATTTTGTCATACCTCATCATACGCATACCTTGTATTATACTTTCTCATTCTTTTCATGTCAATACTCTGAAAATGTCTATAATAAGCCATAAAAAAGCGTTAATTCGTATAAGAATCATAAAGACAAAATTGGCTGGAAATGGAAAGAGGTTCATAAAATATGGTTTTTGCATATTTCCAAAACCTGTGATAAGCTGAAAGTATGATAAATTATGACGAAGTGTGATGTTTTATGAAATCATCTTACTTTTTAATTTTATTCTGAAATAAAATGAATCGTTCAAGAATTACTATCACAATCAGGACAGATCTTCTACGCAGCGTGGATGCCATTATCGACGGCACGAAAATCAAGAATCGTTCCCATGCCATCGAATCGTTGCTTTCCAAAGATTTTTCTGAAAGGAAAATCCGTAAGGCTGTGATTCTGGCCGGAGGCAAAGGGGTCAGTATTAAGGGGCGTAAGGGAGAATTTTCGCGCGTTCTGTCTCCGTATCAGGGGCGTTTTTTTATCGAGCATATTTTTGACTATCTGCGGTCGCAGGGCATCGAGGAGACTATAATTTCCGCAAGCTCTTTGTCTTCAGATATAAAAGACGAAATCGGCGACGGAAAGAAATTCGGAATGTCTGTTTCTTATCTGGCCAAGGACGAGGGCACGGCGAGCGTTCTTAAATATCTGGTTAATCTCGTGGATGAGACTTTCTTGATGATGAACGGAGATGTGATTTCTGAGGCTAATTTGGATGAGATGTTTGAATTCCATAAGAAATGTGGCGGGGTATGTACGGTCGGGATGATTTCTGTGAAGGAGCCATCTTCTTTCGGCAATATCGTCCTACGCGGTAATCAGATTGTGGACTTCATCGAGAAGCCCAAAATCGGCAAGGAAGAATCCTATCTGGTCAATGCCGGAATCTATATCATGGAGCCGGAAATTTTCAATATGGTTTCTCCGCAGTGCGCCAGTTTGGAACAAGATTTGTTTCCGGTTCTGGCAAAAAAAGGAAAGCTGTGTGGATATTATCTCCAGGATAAGTGGTTAAAACTTGAAAAAGGTAAATAGTGGTTGTTTAAATATTTTTTTTACATAGATGAAGTTTTTAATTATGGCGGGGGGCAAGGGCACTCGCTTGTGGCCGGTATCTCGCGCCGATAATCCCAAACAATTTCAAAAACTTGTAAGTGATAAGACGATGCTTCAGGAAACTGCGGATCGGCTTTTGCCTGAGTTTTCCATAAAAGACATATTTGTTGCCACCAATAATATATATGCCGAAGAAGTAAAAAAGGAACTCCCTGACTTGCCGGTGGAAAATATAATTGCCGAACCTTCTTTTCGAGAGAGGGCTTCTGCCATTGCTCTTTCTTGTGCTCTTTTAGCGGGTGAGGAAGACGAGACGGTCGTGATTTTGCCGTCCGATCATCTTATAAAAGACAAAGAGGCTTTTTGGAGTGCTCTCGGTGAGGCGGAAACTTTCATCTCTAAAAATATTGATGCTCTCGTTACTATCGGTATAAAACCGACCAGCCCTCAGACTGGTTATGGTTACTTGAGTCACAATGAGGAAAAATTGGCGGAAGGCAAATTTGGTCTGTATGAGGTAGATAGTTTTTTCGAGAAGCCTGGTTCTGGCGCAGTGCAGAAATATTTAGACAGCGGGTTTTTGTGGAATTCGGGCATTTATGTTTGCTGCATTTCCTCGATCATGAAGCGTTTTGAGAAATTCATCCCAGATACTTATGAGCGTATAAAAAAGATACAATCAGCAATCGGCACTTCCGAGCTTGCGGGTGTGATAGAGTGCGAATATCCTCTTATGGATATGATTTCTTTCGAGTATGGAATTTTGGAAAATGATGATAAGGTCTTTGTCATTGCCGCCGATTTCGGCTGGAGCGATGTGGGAAGTTGGTCGGTGTTGAAAGACTCGCTGATGGTTGGCGACGGAAAAAATTTGATAAAAGGAGAACATCTTGATATCGGATCGGAAAACATCATGGTCTATGGCTCTAAAAAATTGATTGCTACTGTCGGACTGAAGGACCTGATCATCGTGGATACAGACGATGCGATTTTGGTTTGTAATAAGAATGATACGCAACTGGTCAAGGATCTTGTTCATAAGATGGAGGAGGAAGGAAAGATTAAGCCGTTGTAGATTCTAAAAAGATAATATAAAGTCTATGCATTCAGTCATACTTTGCGGAGGATCCGGTACGCGTCTCTGGCCGCTGTCTCGTAAGAATTTTCCCAAGCAATTCCTAAAACTCTATTCCGATAAATCGTTGCTGCAAGAAACTTTTCTGCGGATGTGCAGAGTTATGAAAGCAGGCGATGTCTATTTTGTTACCAACCAGGAGAACTATTTCAATGTGTTCAATCAGATCCGAGAGGTGTATCCGGAGATGGACAGGCGGCAGATTATTATTGAGCCGGCATCGCTTAATACCGCGCCGGCAATTTTGTTGGCCGTGAAATATCTTTCAACTTGCATTAAGATAGGCGAGCAGGACCCTTTGATATTCCTGCCCGCGGACCATTATATCGGCAAACCGGAAAAGTTTGCTGAGACGGTAAGGTCGGCGTTAGAAAATGTGGGTGATAATATAGGAACTCTCGGCATTACGCCGACTGCGCCGGTGACAGGTTTCGGGTATATCGAGAAGGGGGTATCGAAAGGAGCGTATACCGTCGCCGATTCTTTTAAGGAGAAACCTGATCGCGAAACTGCCGAAAGGTATTTTGCGTCGGGGAAATATGTCTGGAATGGCGGTATATATCTTTTTAATGCCGAGACCTTTTTGGGAGAGTTGAAAAAATATGCGCCGAAACTTTTCGCACACTACAGGAAACCGTACGAGGAGTTTCTGGAAGATTTCGATCAGTTGGATCCGGAGCCTATCGATACGGTCATCTCAGAAAAGTCCGAAAGGGTAGTAATTTTTGAGAGTGATTTTGACTGGAGCGACATCGGGTCGTTCGATGTGCTTTTAGAAATCGTTAAGAAAAATAATCTTATCGATACGAAGCATCTATTTATGGATTCCAATAATGTGTTCGCCCATTCCGAATCGGGCAAGATGATTGCGACGCTGGGCATTGATGATGCGATCATAGTTGAGAGCAACGATGTGGTGTTTGTCCAAAAAAGAGGGAGAAGCGAGGATGTGAAAAAAATTGTTAATTATCTGAAAGAAAATAAATGCAAGGAAGTTGACCATAACATAATTGTATATCGTCCTTGGGGGAAGTATGAAGTGCTTATCGATAATCCGGAGAGCCATAAGGTGAAGAAAATTACCGTTTTTCCTGGAGCATCGCTCAGTCTGCAATCTCACGAACGGCGCAGTGAACATTGGGTCGTGGTCAGGGGGACCGCGAAGGTCGTCAATAATGGAGGAAGTCCGATGATACTTCACGAAAATGAGAGCACTTATATCCCCGCCAAAGCTTTGCACAGGCTTTCTAATCCGGGCAAGGAAAACCTGGAAATTATCGAGGTACAGACGGGAAGCTATCTCGAAGAGGATGACATTACTCGTTATGAGGACGATTATGGCAGGCAGGACGGGGTATAAATGTTTATTTTATCTCGTCTAAAAGTTTCGATATTATGCATTTCTATTTTTCTCTGTGAGAGCATGTGGCTGGTTTTATTGCTATATAAACTTCTATATTCTTTATCTAAAATAAAGCTCACATTTTGTCGTTCCGCAGCGCAGTGGAGTAATCTATTTAATAATTACTAAGAATATAAAGAATAGAAATCTACCCCCTCACCCCAACCCTCTCCCGATGGGAGAGGGAGAAAATAGAAATTCCAATCAGCCTTTCCCTCAAGAGGGTATTTTTTTAATCCAATCTCATTAGAATCGGGTATATCATGGTAAAACAAATTTTGTCTGTCCTTCCCATATAAGTCAGAAAATTCGCCGACAAAATAATATATTTATAAATTAATCTTCCATTTGTCATCCCGAAAGCCGTAATCGGCTGAGGGATCCGGGGAAGACCACGATCTTAAAA
>Ga0172381_10005709_pt1 | contig 12579 bp, 14 predicted proteins | sample Leawel6488metaG_FD_119754 | JGI IMG/M metagenome (GOLD analysis project Ga0172381, IMG submission 119754) | Leachate microbial communities from a municipal landfill in Southern Ontario, Canada - Leachate well 64-88 metaG | ecosystem: Engineered > Solid waste > Landfill > Unclassified | place...
ATCGAAGGAGGAGACAAGACTCTTTAAGCTGGTGATATTCTCAATCTCGCCAAATGCCATTACCGGATCCAAAAAGACTGCAATTATGCAAACTGCTATTATTACCTTCAACCATCTCATGGCAGACTACTTGGGACTTGGGGGGATATATAGACGATTTAGAAAAGGATTCTGTCCTAAAACGTCTGAGAGGTTCAAATTTCAATCAACTAAAATCTCCTGCCTGAGCCGCCCAGGTTGTCAAATCCCTCCATTTTAGCCGCATTCTTTTTAAAATCAGGCGTATAACCATGTTGACATGATGGATAAGAAGGGAAAAGAGAAAGCTGCACTTAGCATGATAAAACCTACCTCATTTTATTCCAATGAGTGCGAGAAAATAAAACTAAACTGGTTTTGCTATGAATTATCAATGGAAATATATGATAATATGAGAAAGGATCTTGGATATAGACTAAAGAGACACAAGATCAGTGAAGAGGTTCTTGCGGATTTTTCGATTTGCACATCGAAGAAACTGAAGGATGTTATCTTACGACAATTATCCGGCAAAGATAAACAAGTATGCATTTCATATGAACTGATTGAATCATATTTTCCGAATATCGACGACCGTATGGTCAATAAAATGCTGGATGTGCTTTCCAAAGCTTGGGATGAGGAGCTCAGTTTTTGTGAAGTATGCCCAAACAGATGCATAAGTGAAAAAGATGAATATTGTACCCTGTTCGATGACAAGGAGCTTTTCGAATGAATAGAGGTGGGAAATACGAAACTAATTGAAGAGATGGAAAGCCAATTGCCCATTCCCGTTTATCCGACAAAGGATTTAGGCAGCTATCTTTCCCAAAACGGAAAAGATATTACGGTTGACACGGAATTAATGATAACAAAGGTATTCGATTCAGGCGATGAGGGCGGCATAATCTGTTTGTTGGATGGGATAAATCCTGAGTCCTTTGTCATCTCAATAACACTGCTCAGGGTAAAGCCGGAGCATCCTTTGTTCGATAAGATTTCAGCCTATCAAAAGCAGAGGATTAGAAGTATTTTCAGGTCAAAAGGTTTGAAGTCGAGGAGACGTTAGGACGGCTACAATCGCGCGCCTGCAGGAAATGAGCATGCGGGCATGATGTGGATGTAGCAGGGCAGCCGCAGACCATTCGATGTCTCCTCTAAAATCCCTCTTTTCTCATCCCCGGTTCGCTTTTCCTTTTCGGCGAAATCCTTGCGGGACGCATCTGCTGCCCCGCGAGCGGCTGGAGATAATCGAAGAACGGCTTCATGGCAGAGAAGACCTGCAAGGTGTAGTCGGCAAAATCGGGCGCTAGCACTCTCTCATCGCTGAGCGAATGGACGACCGTGAACTCCTTGTGGCGCAGCAGTTCGATTTGGGGATGGTCGGAGGCATATCCTCGCAGCGCGCTCATAAGCCTCTCCCCAGAGATGCCGTCGAAATACTTGCGGAATTCGGGCGCTTCGATCAGCTTTTTTATCGGGCCAGGATCCGCGGCGATGGCGGCGCGAATTGCCTGCAGATCCGCAGAGGTGGGCATGTGCGCGCCGCTCGCCAGAAGCGATCCAGCAGGCATAATGTGGACGTAGTAGGGCAGCCGCAGAGAGTGCCTGCCGCCGGGAGCGAGCACTGCGGAGAAGTGGCTCTTGTAGGGCGGCTTGTTTTTAGCGAAGCGCATGTCGTTATGGATGCGAAAAAATGGTGTTGGATGATATCGAAATCTGCGTTATGTGGTGCGGTAGGTATCCGATTCCTAGCAGAATTCCTAAGACAGACGTTGAGAGAAAGTTCTATAACACGTTCATAGAGTTTGGTGTTGAGGGAACCGATCAAATACTAAATGGCACTCACGATAAAATTGTAGAAGAGCTGGACAAACTACTTTCCGATGCAGTGTGGTTTGGAACTTATGATGATTACCAGCATCCTGAGAAGAAGACAGGGATTAAAGCTGGATGCAGTTCTGGAAGAAGGATCGATATGATATATAAAATTTTGGATCGATTAAATGAATTCATGAATGATACGGGAAACGCACTGATTATTGGTTCTTTTATATTCGCTGTTCTATATTTCGGTGTGTTTTCTCCTAGTAACGGATCATCTGATACTCTAACTGGATGGTCATATTTGAATGCAACCAGAGCTACTTTTGGTTTGCTCTTTTCGGTTGGACTATTATTACAGAAATCTTGGCCATTGAAGCTGCTCGGTGCAACAGCACTCGGCGTGGTTATTTTGTTTATATTTCAAAGGTTTGTGTGGATGTGGTATAAAATTGAAAACATACATAATTTAATATCCGCAATGTCTGGAAGCTAAATGCAGCTTGCAGCTCTGAAAATAAATGACACATCACAGTCTCCGCCCGATAGTATCCTTTTGACACCGACTAATAGCTGCGGAAATATGGCATCAAGTCAGGAAGGGGCTAAAGCTATGAGGTGGTCGAGGTTCTGGCGGAGAACTGAGACGAGCCTACCGATTTAAAACCTTTCTCATGGCATCTTCTATCAGCGCGCATTCCTCGGTGGGAATTTTAATTTTTTTCCCACATGCCGGACAACTCACGGTCATAGGTGCTTTACCCTGCAAAGATCGCTTCTTCCCACCATAATCCCACGACCAATCGCACGCGGGACATTTCATTGGTATCTTATCCATGCAGCTTATTATACTTATACCGCTACTTATACTTTTCTCTCTTTCATCAAAAATCAAATCACGCACTAAAATCACAGGATTTATTTTAGTATTTGAATGTATTACTAGTTATTAGTAATATGTCTATATTAATTCTCATTCGGTTATTTTCATTTTTCGAATTATGCGTATATCTTCTACCGTCGAGTTTTAAATACACCACAATGAAGAATTCTAAAAGTCGAACAGCGACTTCTGCCTCTTCGAAGCTGGCTTTGCCTCCCCCTTTCCCTCGCTCTCCGCCTTCTTCGGCCTGCCCCTCTTGCGGCCCTCGGGCTTGGCTGCGGACCCCTTCAACTCTCCGGCAGCAACCGCAGGCTCCTCCTGCTTGGGCTCGATCGTCGGAGCAACATTCTCCGCAGGGGGTTGCACAGTCTTCACGATGCTTGTTGTCTCAGCGCCAGCGTTCACGATAATCGCCAGGGGCTCGTCCGCGCCTGCCTGCGCAGCCCTCGTCAGCGGTGTGCCACCGATCGGCTGCTGCGCCCTGTTAGTCCAGCCCAGTTCGATCTCCTCGAACAGCTCCGCCGCCCGCATCTTCATCGCCCCCTCGAAGATGCTCTGCACCTTCTTGGTGGAAGTCGTGCTCCCCAAAAGAAGCGCAATCTCATCAGCATCCAGCTCCAGCTCCGCAGCCAGTGGTACTGCCTTCTTCTTGTCGGCCAAAAGCATTCCCACAAAGCCCATCAGCTCCGCCCGCACGAAAGCGGCAGAGACATGGCAATGCTGGCCGATCTTCTTGGCAGCCGAGTCTCTAATGTTGCGCGCCTTTTTGGTCTGGCCCATGCGCCGCCACCGGCTGGGGGGCCGGAAGGCCACGTAGCCGTGCCGGGCTGCGGCTTTTGCGGCCTGCACCCCGCCCGTCATGAGAAAACTGGCATAGCGCCACAGGCCGTAGTTCTGCCTCACGCGCACCCGGCCCAGAAAGACATCCGCCCGCGCCAGCCGCTCATAACCCTGCCAGAGATCCTCGCCCCCATACGCGAGCGGCAGGTTCTCGTCCACCCAGTTGATGAGATCCTCCGGGCTCTCATCCAGGGCGTAAGAGGCTTGCAGGGCTTCCTGGGCGCTATTGCCTTTGAAGATGACCTCCAAAACCTTGAAGATGGACGATTTTACGTCGCGCTCAGCCGTGGCCACGTCCTCCAGCTTCAGTGTAGCCTGGCCCTGCGCTGCAGCCTGCAGATCGTTCACGCCCGAGCGCATGTCCCCGCCTGCGCGCTCGGCAATCATCATCAGGGCATCAGGATCGCAGTCCACGTTCTCCGCCCGGCAGATCTCCCGCAGAGCCTGGGCGATGGTGGTGGAGCGCACCGACCGAAACGGTATGCCCTTGGCCGCATCCCGCAATGGCTTTTCTATATCGTAATACTCGTTAGCAATGAGAAGAACGGGCTGACTGGTCTCTCTGACCAGACGCAACATGGCCGCAGCTCCGCCCCGGTCGGCGGTGCCGTGCAAATTGTCCGCTTCATCCAAAATTACCAGCCGCGGCTTGCCTGAGAAGGTCATGGACCGCGAGGCCGGTCCGGCAATTTTCTGAATCATGCTTGCCGTACGCGCATCGCTGGCATTCATCTCGATGTAGTCCCAGTCAAATTCGCGCGCCAGCGCCAGAGCGGCAGAGGTCTTGCCCGTTCCCGCCGGTCCGTAGAGGATGACCGCTCCCGTGATGGGCATGCCCTTCTCCCAGGATGCCGCCCAAGCGCGTAGCTCCTCTATGGCCTTGCCGTTGCCTAAAACCTGTTTGAGTGTATCAGGCCGGTACTTCTCAGTCCACTTTACAGCGGGGGGCATTCTACCTCAGACGGCTGGTGCTACCAGACGCCCTCTTTGCCGGTCATTTCATCAATCTCGATCTCCCAGATGGTCATGGGCATCCTCTCCAGCTCCTCGCGGGAGAACTTCTTGCCGGCGTGCCCGCCCTGGCCTTTTTTGGTGAAGGCATCAAACATCTTCTGCTTGGCCTCTACACTTTCCGACAGCCGGCTGATGCCTTGAGCGATAACGCTCGACCAGCGCTCTTTTTCTAAAACATCTATCTGAAAGCACACCCTGGGATTCTTCATGGCATACTCGACCTTCTTTCCCATCCCGCGGGAGTGAAGGTAGATCTTGCCGTCTTCGTAGACATAAGACATGGGAACGACATATGGCCGGTTATCTTTGGCCAGCCCCAGCCGGCCGTATCTGGCTGCAGAAAGAAGACTCGTGCACTCATCCGAAGATAGATCCCTGGGCTTCATAGCGGCAAAATTAGGTTCTCATGCATTTTTAGTTTTTGCCTTCTGAAACGGCCTTCATGACCGGCCCGAAAAAAATGCCCCCGCAATTAGCAAGATCATTCCTAACGCGATCATGGGCACGCCCGGAAAGGCCGTCTCTACCTGAAACTTGGTGGCCCCTGCCTGCGCCCCTATGAGCTTGAAGCTTTCGTTCTGCATATCTCCGCCTTGGCTCTCCATCACCTGAACACCAACCAGAGCGATTCCGGTAAGAATTACGAGCACCCCCATTGCTGCAGCCAAATTCACTTGAACCATTGAGATCCCCTTTGCTGTAAAATATTTGGCGCTATAGATATAATGCTTTGCCTATTATTATCATTACATTGAATCACCTGAAGCAAGATCACCCCGGCCCCGCCAAAAAGGTTTTACCTTGGCAGCACCTTTGGCCGTGGAATGTTCAATAAGATCCTGATCGCCAACCGGGGAGAGATCGCCATTCGGGTTATGCGCGCCTGCCGGGAGCTGGGCATCTCGACAGTAGCTGTCTACTCTGAAGCGGACAAAAACGCCCTTTTCGCCAAATACGCAGACGAGGCAGTCTTCATCGGACCGGCACCCTCCCGCGAAAGCTACCTGAGGATAGACAAAATCATCAAAGCCGCGCTTGAGACCGGAGCCCAGGCCATCCATCCTGGCTACGGCTTTCTCTCCGAGAACACTCACTTCGCCTCCGCCTGCGTGGAGAACGGCATAGTCTTCATAGGCCCGCCATCTTCGGCCATCGATGCCATGGGCTCCAAGATCACCGCTCGCCAGACCATGAAAGAGGCTGGCGTCCCAATTGTGCCCGGCATCGAGGAGGGCATCAGCGATCCGAATACAGCAGCCGAGATCGCAGAGAACATAGGCTACCCCATTATCCTCAAGCCGGCAGCAGGAGGCGGAGGAATCGGCATGAAGATCGTGCAGAGTCGCGAAGAGCTCCTGCCCTCCTTGATCTCTTCTCAGTCCGTGGCAAGAAGCGCCTTTGGCGACGACACCATCTACATCGAAAAATACCTGACTGAGCCTAGGCACATCGAGTTTCAGATCTTGGCCGACAATCATGGAAAGACCATCTATGTCTCAGACCGAGAGTGCTCCATCCAGCGCCGCCATCAGAAGCTGATCGAAGAGTCCCCTTCGCCCGTCATGACCGAGGAGCTGCGCCAGAAGATGGGCTCCATCGCAGTCAAAGCCGCGAAAGCTATCGGATATTCCAGCGCCGGCACCGTGGAGTTCATGTACTCTCGCGGCGACTTCTACTTCCTGGAGATGAATACCCGCCTGCAGGTAGAGCACCCCATCACAGAGATGGTAACCGGCGTAGACCTGGCCAAAGAGCAGATCATGCTGGCGGCAGGCTACCCCTTGAGATATGATCAGTGCGACATGAAGATTAACGGCTGGGCTATCGAATGCCGCATAAATGCTGAGGATCCCCTCAACGATTTTGCCCCCTGTCCGGGAAAGATTAAACGTTACCGAAGCCCGGGCGGACCGGGCATAAGAGTGGACAGCGGAGTTTACACCGGCTACGTCATCCCGCCCTACTACGACTCTTTGATCTCCAAGCTGGTAGCCCACGGCAGAGACCGTAATGAGGCAATTGCTAGAATGGAGCGCGCCCTTTTTGAGTACATCATTGTGGGAGTAAAAACCAATCTGATATTCCACAAAGCAGTGCTCAGAAATAAACGGTTCCGCAGTGGAGATATAAACACTCACTTTATCAAGGATGAGAACATCGTCGAGGCCGTCAAGATCGTGGCCGTAGAGGATTATGAGAAAGGTATGTCTCTAGCATCTGCTTTAGGTGCGGACAACCGCCAGATTGCCGCCATATCCGCGGCCGTGGGGTCCTACCTCAGCCAGAACAAATCCGAGGAGAAGAATTAAAGTTGACAGCACATGACATTCTCTCATTCTTGATCTCGGGAGAGTGGATATCCGGCGAGGAGATGGCCAAAAAGCTCGCCATCTCCCGCGCCGCCGTCTGGAAGCAGATTCAGGTACTTCGCCAGAGAGGATATGAGATTTCCGCCTCTACCGGAAAGGGCTACCGATTGGCCAAAAAGCCTGACCTTCTGGATGCGGATCGCATCTTTGGATGCCTCAAAACAAAGTGGCTGGGAAGAGATATGCGCATTTCTGCACAGGTCAGCTCCACTAACGCCGTTGCCCTTTCCCTGGCCCGCGACTGCCAAAGCGGCACCGTCATCCTGGCCGAGACCCAGACACAAGGCAAGGGCAGACTCTCCCGGCCATGGGTATCGCCACCCGGTGGAATCTGGATGAGCATTATCTTAAAGCCAAAAATGCCGCTCACTCATGTCTACCAGATAAACATGGCCGTTGCCGTAGCCCTCTGCCGTGCGCTCTCCTCCATTCTCGGCCTGGAAGCGGGAATCAAGTGGCCCAATGACCTTTTGATCAGGGAGCTAAAGATCTGCGGCATACTCATGGAGGTGGGCGCGCAGGTGGACCTGCTGGATTATGCCGTGGTGGGACTGGGTCTCAATGTCAATAATGACCCGTCAAGCCTTCCCGCCGAGTGGAGATTGACCTCTCTGGCGGCAGAGCTGGGCCACGACATCGACAGATGCGACCTGATCGCCAGGATTCTTGAGGAGATAGAAGTGGCATACGAAAATATGGGAAGCAAAGAGATCTATGAAGAATGGCGCAGCCGCTCGCTCACCCTGAATAGGCAGGTGCTCATCACCTCCGTAGCAGGCGACAAGGTAGGCGAAGCCGTGGATCTGGCAGAGGACGGTGCTCTTCTTCTTCGGACCGGGGATGAGCTGAAACGAGTATTGGCTGGAGACTGCATCCATCTGCGCCCCCTGGAAGCGAGTTGTGAGAGGCGCGATGAGCAAAAAGCCAGCTATGAACCGAGGGCGTAGAAAGATGAGGACAAGATGAGAGCGAGAAAGGTACGGGGCATCGCCCGGGATACGCTGCGATTCATCCTAGAGGCGTCCCGTTCCTCTCTTCCGGTCGAGTTCGCAGGGCTGCTTCAGGTCGAAAATGAGATCATCACCGAGGTTCTCATCCTGCCAGGCACGGAAAGCTCCCGGATGAGCGCTCTGGTTCGGCTCTACATGCTGCCTAACATGCAGGTAGCGGGCTCAGCGCATAGCCATCCGTCCGGCGATCTCAGGCCGTCCGAGCCCGACATCATCTTTTTCTCACGCACCGGGGACTACAACATCATTGTCGGCCCGCCTTTCGACGAGCAAAGCTTCGCCTGCTATGACGGCGCAGGAAGGCGACGCGATCTGGCTATCTTAGATGTGGAGTTTAAGGACGACGGCTTTGATGATGATTTCGAAGAGGACAGGCCTTGACGCTGGTAGTCGCCACGGGCACCTTTGACCTTCTCCATCCCGGCCACGTCCTCTACCTGGAGCACTCGCGAGCGTTAGGCGACGAGCTGGTGGTAATTGTTGCCAGGGATGTGAATGTGCGCCACAAGTCCAAGCCCATCCTGCCTGAGGAGCAAAGACTGAGGATGGTAGAGTCCCTCAAAGTCGTGGACAGAGCTGTGCTGGGTGAGGAGAAGGATATCTTCCGGACGGTTGAGCAGCTCAAACCGGACATAATCACATTGGGCTATGATCAGCATTTTGATGAGGCGGCTTTGCAGGCGGAGCTATTTCGCCGCGGCCTTCATCCCCGGATTGTGCGCATCGAGGAGCACGAGCCCTGCCCACTCTGCAAATCAAGCCACATTGTGACCAAGATCCTGGAGCGCTTCCGGGGGCGGCGAATCTAAGCCCGCGGTAATGCCGTCAAGTACTTATATGGCTCTCTCGTTTGCGGGCCTGATGGCCAGAGTTGCAGTAGGAGGAACCTTCGATCCCATTCATGATGGGCATATCTCCTTGCTGAGGCGTGCCTATGAGTTGGGGGGAGAGGGCGAGGTAGTAATTGGCCTGACCTCCGACGAGATGGCCCGAGAGAGCAGAACCCGAGCCGTGCGCAGTTTTGAGGCAAGAGAGAAGAATCTGCGCGCGGTCGTGCAAAGGTGCTTTGGCATCAAGCATGCCAACATCACAAAGATCGACGATCAATGCGGCTCATCGATCTATGACGACTTTGATTTTATTGTCGTCTCTCCGGAGACCATGCCCATGGCCGAGAAGATCAATCGGCTGAGAGCAAAGAAAAACCTAAAGCCGCTCCAGATATCAGTGATTGAGTATCAGATGGCTCAGGATCTTGTTCGCATAAGCTCTACCAGGATCTCTGAGGGCAAGATCGACAAGCATGGGAAGATCTTGATTGGTTAATTTTGAATGAATTTTCTGGTTGAGGTATAATGTGCCAGGCAACTCTCGTTTGATCCCTTTTTTATTAATATGATTAGATGAGGTACGTACCAATAGCGACCGCAATGGGGCGTGAATCGATCCGCCAATCCATGGATTATGCAGGCCCTGCGCGCCAAAGATAAATATAGTTAATATTATTATGACAAAAACGAAATTTTAGAACCTACTGGCCGGTTTAAGGATAAAGTTTATTTATATGTTATTCAACCTGCATAAATTATGGTGTGTAATAACATGTCGAAAATATCTGACGACTATTTCGGGCCGAAGGCGGTGTACGACCACTTTATGGAGATAACAATACGATCCCATCCCTCTCGTGATGAAGAGCATCCAGAAAGAGGTGATGAAAATCTCGTACGGGAATATGTGGCGGAATGCGCCGGAAAAATCGATAACGTCCGGACGGTTTTTTACAAGCCTGATGCAACCGATGCAGGCGAGCGGGTTATAGTCCTTCGAAGGCCGGGGTCAGGGGACTATTCCAATGCCCCTTACGTCACCCTTCAGGCGCACATGGACATGGTTTGTTACCCCAAAAATGAAATTTTCCCATTAGATGTTTTTGACTATGATATCAACGGGGAGAAATGGATAAAGGCCGGAGACAAGGCGAGCATTTCTGAACCAAGTAAGGGCACCACACTAGGTGCGGACGATGGCATTGGCGTTGCAACGGCCCTGGCGCTCCTTGAGGATGAAAGCCTGAAAGACTACCCCATCGAGTGCCTCTTTACCGTCCAGGAAGAGACGAACATGGGCGGTGCAGAGAAGTTCGATAAGGATCTACTTTCGGGCAGGAAATACATCAACCTTGATGCAGAGGATTTGCAGATCATAATCTACGCAAGTGCAGGCGGTTGCGATGTCTCGTACACAGGAACCGTTGAACGGTCCGATATGGAGGACAAGTTCGCCGCCCTGAAAATCTCGATCTCAGGCCTTCGTGGCGGGCATTCGGGCATCAACATCAACAAGGGAAGGCTGAATGCCATCAAAGCCCTTACTGAGGTCCTCATCAGTCTCAACGAGCGGATAACGAACCTGGATGCTGCAAATGAAGACATCGCCAGTTACGACCTGCGCCTCGTTTCGATGAAAAGAGACGAAGAGGCCAAGATGAACTCCATCCCCAGCAGTGCCAGTGCCGTCATTGCCATCCCAAGGGACAAGATGGAGAGTTTTGTGAGCAATTTTGTTGCTCAATGCATTGCGTTAAAAGCGCGTTATCAGCCAGAGGAGAGCAAATTTAAATTCAGCTGGCAGCCCTGCCGGCCAGGAGACGTACTGGAAAAGCCGTTGAGCAAGATATCGACAGATGCGCTTCTTTGCCTTCTCCGCCTGATACCTCACGGCGTCATCCGAATGATCCCGGAAAAGAAAAACGATAAGCTGGTGGAGACATCAACCAACCTGGCGAGTATCGATATAGGGGGGGACGAGGTGGCCATCAAGGCGTCAAACCGCAGTTCCCATGACGCATCCATGACTGCTCTTATGAATATCCAAAAATCCGTAGGAGACTGCTTCAATTACAGTGTGGAATTTAGCCTAGGATATCCATCCTGGCAGCCGAACGAAAACTCCGACCTGCTTGCAAAAGCAAAAGATGTGTACAAAAGCATCTATGGTGAAGACCACTACGATGCGACCGTGATCCATGCAGGCCTTGAGTGTAGCTATATCGTGCAGAAATACAGCGACGACAGCAACAAGATGGACTGCATCTCCATCGGGCCCACCATAGTTGATCCTCACTCAGGTGGTGAACGTCTCAAGGCATCTACTGTAGAACAATTCTATGGGGCAGTGAGCCAAATACTTCATAAACTTTACGAATAGGGGAGACGAGGAAACGGCTGAGGAGAAAAATCCAACGTATTGGATTAAGTAGCATCCGCCAAGATCGTGGGCAGTAGGTTGGTTGAGACTGAACTTCCGGACAGGGACGGGGCGCGAGTACATCAAGGAGTAGAGGAGCGACGTCCGGAAAGAGGCATTTGATTTGATGGCAAAGGCCAACCCTTTTTAAGGAAGGCAGCCACAGTTGATGAGATGGCTGAAAAAAACCGAGCCCAAGGCAAAAGCAAAAAAGCGATGACTAAAAAGGAAAGGCAAAAAAAGAAGAAAGATGCGACCCCGATCATAGCGGTCCGGTGAGCCCTTTTTTTGCGCCGAAAAGTCTATGTCACTTTTTAAGAAATTAGACAAAATTGCACAGAGATTTTTTTAGTAATCGAGGGCAATAAACATGATGGCGCGAGCATCACGCCAAATAATCAAAAAAGATAATTAGTTCTTAACCCCTCCGCCGGACGGTGTAGATGAGTCTTTCCAACCTTTTGTTTTGGCAAAGGGATTTGTTGCATTCTCGGACAGGGTTACATTAGTGGTGTTCTCGGGAATGCAGACCGATTCGTTGGTAGTGTTGTTAGACAGCGTTGCATTGACATCCTCGGATGCTGTACTCTCTGCATAGACTATGCTAAATGAGAGAACAAGACACATAAACAGGAGAACAGATCCTACTTTAATGTTGATATTCATGAGATATTACCTCCTCTTAGCAAGAGATTCGACTGGTTGGATTTAAATATTTCGAACAGTGATATAATAATAGTTGAATGTTATTGGCGTAGCGCCATGACAAAAAGACATTGCTGCAACGAGATTTGTCTGAGAACTTCATGGTCTGGCCATCCCCATCCTCAGGCGTACGGCCACAAAGTAGCGCCAGGCAAGGCTTCTCTGCCCTTCTCGCATACCATCCAGAAGGCGGCTTGCCCCCGGCCAGCCTGCAAGTCACCTGTTTATGCCAGATGGGATGCAACCTCTTTCTTGCCTTCTGCGACGGCGGTCTCGCGACGATGGCTCCTCTTTGGTTGAAGGAAGTACTTGCGCGCACGTTTGCACGGCTTCTCTAGATGATAGGCTGCTTGCCAGGCAAGAGCATGTCTTCGAGCAGGGCAACAAAGCCCCGAAAAAATGAGAAAAAGTTGACAAGAAAGAGAAAAGCGAGAACCCCTGCGAGGCTCTCTCCACTCGTGATTAACGCCCGGACCGGGATTCGAACCCGGGTCGAAAGCTCGACAGGCTTTCATGATGGGCCACTACACCATCCGGACAATAGACAGATCCCGCCTCCCAGATTCGAACCGGGGACATCGCGGTGACTGCGCGTAGCACCTCTACGGTGCGAGACATACTACAGCCGCGCACTCTACCAGGCTGAGTTAAGGCGGGCCTCTCGCTA
>Ga0172381_10005711_pt1 | contig 12577 bp, 12 predicted proteins | sample Leawel6488metaG_FD_119754 | JGI IMG/M metagenome (GOLD analysis project Ga0172381, IMG submission 119754) | Leachate microbial communities from a municipal landfill in Southern Ontario, Canada - Leachate well 64-88 metaG | ecosystem: Engineered > Solid waste > Landfill > Unclassified | place...
AAGAGTATAAGCACAATTATAATTAATAAAATACTAGCGGAAATTACACTACCTATATTAAATATTGATTTTTTACTTCGTCTGGTTTTTTTCACAGCATACATATAATAACAAAATTTTTGGGGAGAGAAATATTTATTGAAGTGTAGGCCCAGGGGGAATCGAACCCGCATCAGGTGTGTATAAGACACCCGCTTTACCATTAAGCTATGGGCCTAAGCATTCAGATTTTAACAAACTTACCTTCAATGAGCAAGCTTAAAGACGAGCTCTTTGTGCAATTGTGGCTTCTATTGCGGATACTTCTTTCCCATACTTAAGGCGGGATAATTCACGAACCAGCTCTGCAACTCTCGGATTTGCTAAGGCCTTCTCTTTGTTCATATCCCGGGTTAAATCCATAGAAAATGGCGTAACCGGCTCTCCTCCAACAATTGTCTTAATATATGTATTATATCTTTCAACATTTATTAAATCTGCTTCTGTAAAAACAGGCTGAAATTCATGCTGCAGATAATTTGCATCTGTTACTCCTACCCTAAAAGCAACCAAAGTTCCTACGTTTCCAAAAATAGCATTTTTTACCTCTTCTTCCATTTGGCCTATAAATTGATTGGCAACTATTAAATTTAATTTATACTTTCTGGCCTCTGATAAAATCTGGGCAAAATCAGGAGTTGCAAAATTCTGGAACTCGTCAACATAAAGGAAAAAATCTTCTCTTTTGTCTTTAGGCATATCTTGTCTGCTCATTGCCGCAACCAAGATTTTTGGAACCAAAACAAGCCCTAAAAATTGAGAATTTTCTTCACCGATTTTTCCCTTAGAAAGGTTTATCAGTAAAATCTTTTTCTCATCCATAACTTTTCTGAAATTAAATGCGCTATCAGATTGTCCGATAATATTTCTAATCATTTTGTTAGTAACAAACCTTCCGAATTTGGAAACTATATAATCTAAAACTTCGGACTTGTGAAAATCTGATGTTTGAGCGATTTGATCTGTCCAATAACGCCTGACAATCGGATCTTCAACTTTGGGCAGAAGTTCCTGAACATAATTTGAATCTGTTAAAACGCGCACAACCTCAACAAAAGTTGAGCCCTTTTCATACATAACCGTTAACATTGCGTTACGGATTGCATGTTCAAAACGAGGTCCAATAATACCTGTTTTGTTTGGATCAAAAAGCTTGTACATAAGACCAATGATTGATGAAACAACATAGTGCTTTTGCTCTTCAGTCTGGGCCTCCAGCATATTAAATCCCATTGGTCGGCTGGTATCAGATGGGTCAAAAAGAATTACATCCTCCGCTCTCTTTGGAGGTATTAATGGCAAAATATCCTCAATTAAATCTCCGTGAGGATCTATTACGGCTAAACCCTGACCTGTTTTAACATCCTGCATAATCATTTCTTTAAGAAATTCAGTTTTCCCTGTACCGGTTTTTCCAATAATATACATATGTCTTCTTCTATCATCTATATCCATATGAACCGGCTTTGCCAACCCTCTATAGGTACTTCTGCCTAAATACAACCCAGAACTTGGAACAGTTGCGGGAGCGGGAGCTCTTTTGGCATTCATCCAGAAAATATTAGGCGTTGTTACAGACTTATTGGGAAAATGAAAAACGGTCGCCAGCTCTTCGCTGGTTAAAATAGAAGACCTCCCCGTCATCGGCAAATATCTATAAATAAAGTCATTCATGAACATCCCCTTAAGCCTATATTTGCTCTTTTTAAATGAATTAATACCTTCAAATTGACTATAAATACTTACGATATTGCCCAAATGCGCCTCTGCTGCTTCCCTAGAGGTTGAAGAGACAACGATTCTTATTGTTGTTTCAAAGCCCGGCTTACTAATTTTATTTTCAATTCCCTCTAGCTCCTTTGCATCTGATGAATACTTTGCTGTTTCAGGATTTGATTCCAGTTTTTTAGTTTTGGCAATATAATTTCTTCCCCGCTTTTTCCAACCGGAATCAGCCGGAGTAATCAAAACCTGAATAGCAGCGCCTTCTCCTTCCGTCATTTTAGCAAGAACCGATGTAATTGAAGATAAAGGATCAGTCGGCAAATCTTTATATGCTTTTATTGGCTTATAACTCTCTGATTTAAGCTGTAAGGAAGTAAAAGCGACCTTACCTTCTCGTGAAAAAATATTGTACTCATTTCCTATAACTAAACCTTCTCTTCCAGCACTATCCGCATCCACAATTTTTATCTCTGCATCAGGATATGCACCGTTGATTTGTTTTTCAACTAAATCCATTATCTTCTTTGGAGTATGTACATAAAAACGGATATCCCCGGGCACTCCAACTATTTCAAAAGAGAGATGTGGAGCAAGCTTTAGAAATCCCCCTTTACCAATAGCTGAAAGAGAGGAAAATAATTGTTCTGCAGTATCTATTTTTATTTCATTATCCCGAGGTAAAGCAACTTGAAGCAAAACAGATTCAAGGGAATTTTTTTCTCTTCCCCTGTTTTTATACCAAATGCCCAACAATTTTCCGAGATAAAACAAAATAACCCCAAGAATAATTAATCCAATTACAGCCAAAACAAAATTGATTAAATATGTAATAGCATTTTCAATTGCAAAAATTTGCATAGCTTATTTATTTATTAATTTCCAAGCCATTATTTTCTCTATTAACATACGTAAAGCTGTTTTTGAATCATCAGACGAACCTGTCTTCGGTATTTCCGGCAACTGAACTTTGTCTGAAAAAAATGTTGGAGTTGGAACTGTCTCCCCTGCATAATCCATACCTAACTCTTTATGCTCGGCAGACAAATTTGGCCTATCACTGCTCTCTACTTTAACTCCCATTTCTTTTAACTCTTCTATATTTTCATGCTCCCTTTCAGAACCCACCAACTCTGGTTTTATTTCCGGAGAAGAAGGAGTCTCTTTGCTCAAGGAACCTGGAGGCTGAAGACTATTATCTGCAGTCTGCGCAGAAATAGGATTTTTGTCCACAACCGCTACATCATTCATACAATTATGATATCACAAAATGGTACTATAATATTATGTTGGCAAAAGTTAATTCCTCTGCAGTTGTCGGACTCGATGCAGTCTTGGTCGAAGTGGAGGTAGATATTGCATCCCAAGGACTTCCTTCCTTTACGATTGTTGGGCTTCCTGATAAAGCAGTTGAAGAATCAAGAGAAAGAGTTCGAAGTGCAATAAAAAATTCAGGAGCCAATTTTCCAGCCAAAAGAATAACGGTTAATCTTGCTCCGGCTGATCTTCCAAAAGAAGGCCCTTCATACGATCTGCCAATTGCCTTAGGCATTTTGATTGCGTCAGGACAACTTGAAACAAATATTTCCGATGCAATTTTTATGGGAGAGCTATCTTTGGATGGCAGACTAAGACATACAAATGGTGTTTTACCACAAGCGCTTCTTGCACAAAAAATAAAACTAAAAAAAATTTTTCTGCCCCAAATTAACGCCAAGGAAGCGGCAGTTTTAAAAAACATAAAAATTTATCCACTCAATACCCTTTCTGAATTAATTTTTCATTTAAAAGATAATAAATCAATAATTCCAGCTAAACATTTAAATTTAAAAGATTGCTTTCGCAATGAAATCTTTGAGTTCGACATGAACGAAGTCAAAGGACAGGAGGGGGCAAAAAGAGCCCTAGAAATTGCTGCGGCCGGAAACCATAATATATTATTGAAAGGCCCTCCGGGAGCCGGCAAAACACTACTTGCCCGTACTCTTCCCTCAATACTTCCAACTTTAACACTGCAGGAAGCTTTGGAAGTAACAAAGATTTATAGCATCTCCGGATTATTAGATAAAAGAGCTCTAATTGTTTCACGTCCTTTCAGAGCTCCTCATCACACAACTTCCCACATTGGACTTATTGGAGGAGGAACAACCCCAAGACCCGGGGAAATCTCTTTAGCTCATCGCGGTGTTCTTTTTTTGGATGAATTTCCCGAATTCCCCCGCCACGTCCTAGAAGCATTAAGACAACCTGTTGAAGATGGAGTTGTAACAATTTCCCGCTCTGCGGGAAGAGTCAGTTTCCCGGCAAAGTTTATGCTTGTTACTGCTCAAAATCCCTGTCCTTGCGGGTTTTTTGGAAATCCCACAAAAAGCTGCAAATGTAATCTCAATCAAATAATCCGTTACCAAAGGCGTGTTTCCGGTCCGATGCTGGACAGAATTGACATACACATAGATGTACCGGCAGTAAAAGTAGAAAAACTTCATTCATACGACCCTAAAACCACAGAAAGCTCATTTACAATCAGAAAAAGAGTACAAAAAGCCCGCGACATGCAAACTAAAAGATTTATAAAATCTAAGATTACCTCCAATTCGGAAATGGGCAACAAAGAAATAAAAGAATTTTGCAGGCTTGACGAAAATTGCATCAAGCTCTTGCGACTGGCAGTTTTAAAAATGGGATTATCTGCACGCTCTTACAACAGGACCATAAAGCTTGCCAGAACTATTGCGGATTTGGAAGAAAAAAGAGAAATTAATTCAATACATATTGCGGAAGCTCTGCAATATAGACCACGTAATGATAATATATAAATATTGTGGAAAAGGGATTAACAACACTTGAAGTTCAAGAGAAATTAAAAATCTTCGGAAAAAATGAAATTAAAGCACAGGAAAAAATATCTGCCTTGTCCCTCTTTCTCTCCCAATTCCCCACCTTCCTAAATGGAATTTTAGCTATAGCATCTATACTTTCCTTTATAACCGGCAACCTGCTTGATGCAATACTTATTTTAATTATTCTATTTCTTAATGCAATTTTTGGCTTTGCTCAGGAATATAGAGCAGAAAAATCACTAGATAAGTTAAAAAACTATGTAAAATCTGTTGTCCGAGTTATTAGAAACGGGAAAATAGTCGAAATAGAAGCAGTAAATATAGTGCCGGGAGATACTGTCGTTATTTCCGAAGGAGACAGAATACCGGCAGATGGAAAAATAATATCACACAAGCTCCTGGAAATAGATGAATCAATTTTAACAGGAGAATCATTGCCCGTAATTAAAGATGTAAATGATTTAATTTTCTCCGGAACCCTTGTAACGAAAGGTTCATCTAAATTTGTTGTTGAAAAAATAGGAAAAGATACCCGCTTCGGACAAATTGCTGAAACATTAGGTTCTGTAGTCCCAGACAAAACCCCTCTTCAAAAACGCTTAGACGAGCTTACCAAAATTCTCTCAATTGTCATATTTATTATTGCTGCTTTCATCATTCCTCTTGGCATTTATCAGGGCAGGGAGTTTCTTCCCCTTCTTCTTGTCGCAATCAGCATCAGCATTGCTGCTATTCCCGAAGGACTTCCCGCTGTGGTTACTATTGCTTTGGCAATTGGAACCTCAAAAATGGCAAAAAGAAAAGCAATTGCCAGACGCATGCAGTCTATTGAGACATTAGGGGCAGTTCAGATAATAATAACCGATAAGACAGGCACCTTGACTCAAAATACAATGAAAGTAAAAAAATCCTGGATGGTAAAAGAAGAATACGAGCTTCAACTTTTGAGAGGCTGTATTTTAGGAAATACTGCATCAATTATTGAAAAAAAAGAAAAGAATTCTTTCGAAATTATCGGAGATAAAACAGACGCTGCTCTTCTCCTTTGGGCACATGAAAAATTAGGGGATTTGGAGGAAGTAAAAAATGAAGGAAAAGTTCTCGAAGAATATTCATTTGATCCTCAAACCTCAACTGTTACAACTATTTGGCAAAACAAAATTAAACATATTTTTGTAAGAGGCGCTCCGGAAATAATTTTATCCAAAAGCAAAGTTTCTCAAAAAGAAAAAGAGCAAATTAATAAAATATACAAAGAATATGCTCAGGAAGGATATCGGGTTATTGGATTCGGAGCAAGAACCTCCAACCAAAAAGGAGACATAGAGAGAAAAGATGCAGAAAAAGATTTAACTTTTTTAGGAATTGTTGGAATATACGATCCTCCCCGTATCGAAGCGAAAGAAGCAATTAACAAAGCCAGAAGCGCGGGCATTAAAACAATCATGGTTACAGGAGACAATATTCTTACTGCTTCTACTTTGGGTCGGGAAATTGGATTGCTTGAAAAAGACGATTACATCACAACAGGGGAGGAAATGGAAAAATTATCAGATGAAGAATTAGGAAAAATAATTCTAAAAACCCGCATTTTTGCCCGCACAAAACCGGAAGGCAAATTAAGGCTCGTAACAATACTTAAAAATATGGGCTATGTGGTTGGAGTAACCGGAGACGGAGTTAATGACGCACTTGCTTTAAAACGTGCAGACGTAGGACTAGCAATGGGAGAATCAGGGACTGATGTTGCAAAAGAGGCTTCAGATATTATCTTGACTGACGATAATTTTTCAACTGTTGTTTCTGCCGTTGAAGAAGGAAGAACGATTTATAATAATATCTTAAAATCAATCACCTATCTTTTGACCGGAAATTTATCTGAACTTTCACTCGTATTCTTTGCAAGCCTCATAGGGTTACCCAATCCATTTTTTCCAACCCAGATCCTTTGGATCAATTTAGTTACGGATGGCATACCAGCACTGGCTTTAGCGTCCGACAACAAAGACCATAGCGTCTTAAACAACAAACCCAGAAATCCTAATGCTCCGATTTTGGAAAAAAATCGCTTATTGTTTATCTTAATTGTTGGATTTTCTCTGTCTATATTTCTTATTTTTGTATTTAAAACTATACTTGAAAACGGTTCTTCAGAAACACTTGCCAGAACCATAATTTTTAATGCTCTTGTTTTTATTCATTTAATGATTGCTTTTATTGTGCGTGGAAAAACTATGTTTAAATTTAATAAATTTCTCATTTTGGGAGCATTAGCTACTCTTACTCTGCAAGCAATAATAACTTTTGATCCTTTTTTCCAAAAAATTTTCAGACTCGGATTTTAGCTTGACAGCAAACGACAAATAAGATATTATTCCATTTTATGAGCAAGGAAAAAGACGCAAGAAAAAATGCAATAGCTGCATTTCGATATTGTAAAAACTTACCTACGGAAACAATACGACAAGAATTAAATGCCGGTATTAAGGAGATAAAAATACAACCTGCTCCTCCAATAATGCTCGAAAAGCAAATTAACCAAAGGAATCCGTCTATTTGAAGTCTTATTTCCTGGACTTTTTCCCCAAATGCTCGTAAGCACCTTTAGTAACAACCCTGCCTGATTTAGTTCTTTTTATAAATCCAAGCTGTAACAAGTATGGCTCAACTACTTCCTCCACTGTTCCCAAATCTTCAGATATTGATGCCGCAATTGTTTCAACGCCTACCGGTCCTCCACCGTGTTTTTCGATAATATTTTTTAGATATCTCCTGTCCAAAGCATCTAACCCAAAAGGGTCAACTCCCAATAAGTCTAGTGCTTGGACAATGTTTACCTTGTCTATATCTCCTTTTGCTTTAACTTGAGCATAGTCCCGAGCTCTTTTTAAAAGCTTTAAAGCAATTCTTGGAGTTCCCCTAGCTCTTTTGGCAATTTCCCTAATACTCTCCTTATCGACTTTTACTTTTAATTTCTTTGCTGCATTGACAATAATTGTTTCCAATTCTGCTGGAGAATAAAAATTTAGCCTATGAACTAATCCAAAACGATCTCTCAGGGGTGCTGACATGAGGCCGATTCTGGTTGTTGCGCCAATTATGGTAAATTGCGGAAGATCCAATCTTAAACTTTTAGCCGACGGCCCTTTCCCCAAAATAATATCCAGAGCGTAATCTTCCATTGCAGGATAAAGTGTTTCTTCAACTACCTTGTTAAGTCTATGAATTTCGTCAATAAAAAGAATGTCTCCTTTTTCAAGGTTGGTTAGTATTGACGCCAAATCTCCTGCTCTTTCAATCGCAGGTCCTGAGGTTACCCGAATATTTGACCCCATTTCCTTAGCAATTAAAAAAGACAAAGTTGTCTTACCAAGTCCCGGTGGTCCATACAAAAGCACGTGTTCTATAGCTTCCTTTCTCTTCTTTGAAGCGGCCATGGTAATTTTCAAAGACTCCTTGATTGAAGTTTGCCCATAAAATTCATTCCATTCTTTTACACGAAGGGAGGTAAACAATGCCTCTTCTTCGGGATTAATATTTTCACTTGTTGTTTTTTTTATTTTTTTACTCATTTTCCTAAATATTTTAATGCCAGTTTAATTGTCTCCGTAACCTTTTGGCCATCTTTCTTAACTTTTCTTACGGCATCGTGGATTTCCTTATTGGTAAACCCAAAACCCTTCAATGCCGCTATAATATCTTCGCTTCCTGCCATATCCTCCCCACTTAAATCAAGTTCTGCAATTGAACCAAATTTATTTTTCAATTCAATTATAATTTTTTGGGCATTTTTTTGCCCAAGGCGCGGAACTGACTTAAAAAAGGACGTATCAGCAGAAATTATAGCTGCCACAATCTGACTTCTATTTCCGATTGAAAATATACTCATGGCGGTTTTGGGACCAATGCCCGAGACGCTAATTAAATTTTCAAAAAGTTTTAAGTCCGAAGATTCCAGAAATCCAAAAAGAGAAATGTTATCCTCTCTGACATGAGTATAAATAAAAAGCTCCAACAAAGAACCTTTGCGCGCTTTTTCCAAAACAGCCCTTGCAGATAAAACTTTATACCCAACTCCTTTAACATCAAGAATTATGTAATTCCCCTCTTTCAAAAAGACTTCTCCCTTTAAGTAGCCAATCATTTCGTCTTGATTATAACACAAGGATTGTCTAAGATAGATATTATGAACTTCAATCCAAAAAACTTCTCTAACTCTTCCTATGTTAAAAAAATTGATAAACCCTGGGGATACGAAATTCACTGGACGCCTGAAGATAAACCTTACATGGGAAAACTTTTACATATCAATTCGGGCGCGAGACTTTCCCTTCAATATCATGATCAAAAACAGGAAACTTGGTTTATTATCAATGGACGCGGAAAAGTAATTTGGGATAACGAAAAAGGCGAATTAATCGAAACAGAACTGCAAAAAAACCAAGGATATAGCTGCTGCTTTGGACAAAAACACAGATTGGTAGGAATCACAGACTGCGACATTGTTGAAGTCTCAACCCCGGAACTTGGTACAACCTGGAGGGTGGAAGATGACTATAAGCGCCCAAACGAAACCCCGGAACAGCGCAAAAAAGAACGCGGAGAAATTTAAAAACGCCTTGCGGAAAAACCTGAATCCCTGACTAAACTCTTAGCTCTATTATCGTAAAAATATTTATTTTTGTTGTCTTTAACAATCATATCTTTGTCCAATAAGTCATCTCTTATTGACCCTAAGCAAAGCAATAAATTTTCTTTACTTTCATGATCATTTTCTCCAAGAGGAGAAATGAAAGCTAAACTTTTAGCTTTTGGCCCCTTAAGCCATAGTTGTCCATAGATACACTTATCTACTACCCCAATATCGTCGACTATTGCTTTCTCCAACTCTCGATGTCTTCTTGTATTTCCGAATACGCATAGCTGCCGCCCATCTTTTACAACGAATGCCGCAAAAATATAATATTCATTTCCCTTCGTGAGGGCTTCAAAGTCCCCTCTGTTTTCTAAGCCATAGGAAAAATGCACAAACACCTTCTCCCTTGTCTTAACTTCTGCATCAGCAGCTATTACTTGACTCTCTTTTAGCGTCATTGCTTACAAATTTGAAGTGTATATTTAATCTCAGTTTTTGTCAAACCCTTGATTAAAATAGGATAAAAAACAATACAAAAAAGAACGCAGGAAAACTACTTAAATTTTGCAGTAAATGCGTGGGTGAGGGCGACTGCGATTGCATCGCAGGTATCATCTAATTTTGGTAAATCTTTTAATTTCAAAATTGCCTTAATCATTCTTCCGACTTGAGCTTTTTCTGCTTTGCCATATCCTGTTACTGCAATTTTTACCTGCAATGGAGTATAAGAAAAAACCGGAATTTTTTGCATTGCTCCAGCCAAAATTATTACTCCCCTTGCTTCTCCTACTTTGAAAGCGGTTTTAGCATTACTTGTAAAAAATAATTCTTCAATTGCCAGAACATTTGGCTTATACTTTTTGACGAGCGCGCAGATTTGCCTGTAAACATCGGCTAAACGCTCTTGAGAAACAGTATCTTTTGAAGTTTCTATGCATCCGTAATTCCGGACGCTGAATTTTGAACTTTGACTCCCTACAACTGCCCACCCTACCCGAGCAAATCCGGGATCAATTCCTAGGATTACCATAAAGCAGTCGTATTGTAATCTAAGCTCATTTAATGTACAATATCCAAATAATGACCCATTCGATAAACTCAGGGTCATATTGATTTTATAGAAATATGAAGAGGTATAAATTAAAAGTTGAAAAAAGAAAAATTCTCGGTAAAAAAGTATCTAAGCTTCGCAAAGAAGGCCTTTTGCCCGCAAATATTTATGGAAAAGGTGTAAAATCCCTTTCCGTACAAGTTCCTTACAAAGATTTTGAAAAAGTTTATAAGGAAGCAGGAGAAACGGGAGTTGTTGACGTAGAAATTGAAGGAGCTGTCAGACCATCCCTAATTCACAATATTCAGCAAAATTATGCTGAACATAAAATTCTTCATGCAGACTTCTTCCAAGTCAATCTTAAGGAAAAAGTTAAGGCAATGGTTAAAATTATCGCAATTGGCGAACCAAAGGCAGTTTCAGAAAAACTCGGACTTCTGATGCAAACTCTTAATGAAGTTGAAATTGAAGCTCTTCCGACAGATTTACCAGACAAAATTGAAGTTAATATTGAACCTCTGGCAGCCTTGAATGATCAAATAATTGTCGGTGAAATAAAAGCTCCAGTTGGAGTTACCATCTTAACTGATCCCACTCAAGTTATTGCAAAAATCGGAGAACTTGTTAGTAAAGAGGCTCAAGAGCAAGCAGCAGCTGAAGCAGCAGCAGCTGAAGCAGCCAAAGAAGTTGCTCCTGCCGCAGAAGGAGAAGCTCCAGCAGAAGGCGCGGTTAAGCCTGAAGGAGAAGTTAAGCCAGAAGCTCCAGAGCAAGGAACAACCAAATCAGAAGAAAAACCTCAAAAATAATTACCTGCTCTTCAGGAATTGTTCTAGCTTTCTGCCATCAGACGAAAACGGATTAATACCTAAGCCTTTCTCTGTATATTCTTTAGCCTTTGCAACATTTCCCAGCTTGTATTCCAAAACAGAAGCTTGAAAATACGCATCTCCATAGTCACTATGTGTAGCTATAAAGTCTTCCCAAAAAATCAGATTTTTAGTTAAGACTTCTCTTTCAGAATCAACAACCTCTTTCATTTGAATATTTCTCTGTAGATCATAACCTACAATAATAACTGCCACTATAAAAACCAGAAAAACAAAAAGTTTTAAAGTCCAACCGCCAAACCTCAAAAGATCTGCTGAATTAATTTTTAAAAAGGAAAATTTAGACTGTTCGGTAATATTTCGGGAATTACTCGGGGATTTTTCTTTTTTGTAAATTTTCTTTTTTACATTCTTAAACTTCATATTGAGGCCATTTATCAATCATTATTGATTTGCCAAAACCAAGCCTTTGATAAATTTCTTCTGTCACAAATGGAATAAACGGATGTAAAAGCTTTAAGACGGTTTTGAAGTTTTCTTCCAAAACGCCAAGAGCATTAACGCTTAATCTAGTTTTAACTTCTTCTACGTAATAGTCCGCAAAACCATGCCAGATATATTCATATAATTTTTCTGCCGCAAAGTTAAAATTGTATTCTTCTATATATCTACTCGTCTCTTTTGCCCATTTATTGATCTTTTTTGTCCACTCCAAATCGCGCACATGTCTATCAGAACTAGAAAGCTTCTTCGCTGAAGAGATATTTTTCCTACTAAACTCTACGAAACGAGCGATATTCCAAAGCTTGTTGGTAAATTTTCTGGAGGCATCCAGCTTTGAGTAAGATAATGCCTGATCGTTACCGGTTGCATTGCCGTAAATTAAAGCAAAACGGACTGCATCTGCTCCATATTGATCAACAATTTCCAATGGATTAACAACATTACCTTTAGATTTACTCATTTTTTTACCATATGGATCATTTACTAATCCATGAAAAAGAACATCTTCAAATGGAATTTTTCCCGTCACATAAATTCCGAGCATAATCATTCTGGATACCCAAGCCTTTAAGAGGTCATATCCTGTTTCCATTACCGAAGTTGGATAAAATTTTTCAAAATCTCCGGATTTCCCCGTTTTAAGAGTTAAATACGGCCATTGGCCGGAAGAAAACCAAGTATCCAAAGTGTCCTTGTCCTGAACCAAATCTTTTCCTTCAGGCGTTTCACCGTCTGTCACAATCCACTCTCCTGTTTTTGAATTTTTCCATGCCGGAATCTGAATTCCCCAGACAATTTGGCGGGAAACATTCCAATCCCGAAGATTTTCAAGCCATAAATAATACTGTTTTTCAAAATTTGCAGGAGTAATTTTTATTTTCCCTTTCTTAACCACATCAATTGCTTTTTCTGCCAAAGGCTTAACTTTAACAAACCATTGCTCCAAAGGCAAAGGCTC
>Ga0172381_10005713_pt1 | contig 12575 bp, 9 predicted proteins | sample Leawel6488metaG_FD_119754 | JGI IMG/M metagenome (GOLD analysis project Ga0172381, IMG submission 119754) | Leachate microbial communities from a municipal landfill in Southern Ontario, Canada - Leachate well 64-88 metaG | ecosystem: Engineered > Solid waste > Landfill > Unclassified | place...
GGTAGAATTTTATAGGGATGCCAAAAAAGATGGTCGCCAAATACTGCAAGAAATATTTACCAGTGATGCGGATATGATACCCGACTACCAGAAAAATACTCTTACAATTAAATTGCATTCTCTGTCAACGCCCAGAGCAAATAGAGCAGCTAATAAGTTATGTGACTTCCTCAATCAAACAGAAACTGTTTTTCCACTAACAAATATGAGGCTGGTTTACGAAACTGTTGCGCTTTAGATTGCGATAGTATTGGAGTTCTGAATATAAAACAAATTGCTATATTTGAACTTAATGCTTCGTATCGACGATAATACTATAATTATCTATCGAATAATTCAGAAACATATATATGAAAATGTAGCGATCAATATACAGTTAACTAACAGAATAAACCAGATTTAACATGCCACAACAAAAACAAATACTAATCATAGATGAACTCTTAACTCCCAAACAAGATTTTGAAAATAGTGTGAAGAAATCAAACTTAGACTATGAAATAATCTGGGACGAGAATACAGCTACACCGGACAAGGTGGAAGTAATAGTTACTGTACTGAGAAAACTTGGAAAAGAATATCTCACTCAATTCCCCAATCTAAAAATGATTGCCGTAGCTTTTACCGGTTACGATTCTGTGGATATGGAGTATTGCCGGGAACATAAAATTGCCGTTTACAATGTACCCAAATATTCCACCAATTCTGTAGCTGAATTAACCATTGGTCTCACCATTGCCGTTTTGCGAGAAATAACGTATGGCAACAGTATTATTCGCAATGGAGGATGGAGTTTCAAACCCGGAATAGAACTGTTTGGAAAAACAATCGGAATTATGGGAACAGGGGAAATTGGTGTTGCAACTGCCAAGGTTTTTAAAGCTCTTGGATGTGAGTTGATTGGATGGTCCAGAAGCGAAAACGAAGCTTTCAAATCACTTGGCGGAAAATATATTGAAAATAAACAAGAGTTTTTTGCTGCTTCTGATATTGTTTCGATTCATTTGCCTCTCAACAAACAGACTGAGGGAGTAATAACTAAAAAGGAATTATCAGCAATGAAAAAAACATCCATTTTGGTGAATACCGCAAGAGGTCCTATAATAAATGAAGCTGATTTAATTGCCGCCTTGGAACAAAAGGAAATTGCAGGAGCAGGGCTTGATGTTTTTGCTCAAGAACCTATCAACAGCAACAACAGATTGTTGACGTTAGAGAATGTTGTTCTAACTCCGCACATTGCATACAAAACGGAAGAAGCTCTCAACAGAAGAATGGAAGTAACCGTAAATAATATTTCATATTTCCTTCAAAATAAAAATACCAATCGAGTAGATTGAAATAGTGATATTTATATAAAAAACAAAACAATTACATTTCGAATTATAGAGGATAAAACAATTATATGAAATATGAAAAAAATTAAACCCACCCATAAACGGCCATCCAGATCCGAAACGATCTCTGAAATGAATCTAAATGCAGCCGAAAAACTTCTCAAAGCATCACACCTGGATATCAACGAAGTTTATGATATGTTGGATAGTTCAAAAGATGGAATTTCTGATGAAATGGCCGAGGATCGCATTTCAACGTATGGCTTAAATGAAGTGGATTATGATAGAGCCCCTGCATGGTATACCCAATTGATAAAATCATTTATTAATCCCTTTATTCTTATTCTTGTAGCCATAGTTGTCATCTCCTTCTTGATAGATGTTTGGTTTGCTGCTCCGGGAGAAAAGGATTGGAAGACAGTAATTGTTATCACGGCAATGATTATCGTCAGTTCTTTACTCAGCTTTTTCCAGGAATATAGAAGTAACCGTGCTGCGGGAAAACTAAAGGAGATGGTTACAACTACCGCCGCTGTTTTAAGGAAAGGTAAGAAGAGAGAAGAGATAGAAATGAAGCAAATAGTGCCGGGAGACATCGTTTATCTGGCTGCAGGCGATATGATTCCGGCAGATTGTCGCGTAGTAGAAAGTATAGACCTGTTTATTGGACAATCTATGCTTACGGGCGAATCGCTTCCGGTTGAGAAAATGCCATTCGCAGTTAAAGATTTGGAAAACAAACCGCCTATCGAACTAAACAATTTATGCTTTATGGGCACCAACGTTGTCAGCGGTTCAGCTAAAGTAATAGTTATTGCCACCGGCTCCAACACTTATTTTGGCAGTATTGGCAAGAGTATAGTAGGCGAAAGTCCAAAAACGAGCTTTGACATTGGGATAAACAAAGTTAGCGTTTTGCTTATCCAATTTATGCTGGTGATGGTGCCAATTGTTTTCTTAGTCAATGGTTTGATAAAAGGAGATTGGATTGAAGCACTATTATTCTCCATAGCGGTTGCGGTGGGATTGACCCCGGAAATGTTGCCCGTTATAGTTACTGCTACTCTTGCCAAAGGCGCCATAAGCATGAGCAAGCATAAGGTGATAGTAAAACGTTTGAATTCGATACAAAACTTAGGTGCCATGGATATGTTGTGTACCGATAAAACAGGCACATTGACCATTGACAAAATTGTTCTCACCCAGCATCTGAATGTTATGGGACTTGAGGATGATGAGGTTTTAAAATGGGCATACCTCAATAGTTTCCATCAAACGGGTCTGGTAAACCTGATGGACAAAGCGGTTTTAGACCATGTTGAGGTTCATGACTACCTGAAGGTAGAAGAAGATTTTGAAAAGATTGATGAGATTCCTTTTGATTTTCAGCGTCGACGCATGAGTGTTATTTTAAAACAAAAAAATGGCAAGCATCTCATGATTTCCAAAGGCGCTGTGGAGGAGATGCTGGATCTCTGCACGCACAGTTTCGACCCCGGTGAAGATCGACAACTCCATATAGAGAAAGATAAAATCGTAGTTTTAGATGACGAAATGCGCAAAAACGTCTTAGAAACCACCTCTAAACTAAATGCCCAAGGACTTCGCGTATTGACGCTTGCCATTAGAGAATTCGATGGCAATCATCCTCTGACTTACAATGTGGAAGATGAGAAAAACCTGACTCTGACCGGTTATATAGGTTTTTTAGATCCTGCAAAACCCTCCGCCAAACCGAGTATTGAAGCTCTGCATAAACTAAATGTGGAAGTCAAAGTATTGACTGGAGACAACGAAATAGTTACCAAAAAGATTTGTGGTGATGTGGGAATTCCCATTCGAAATATTATGCTTGGAAATGAATTAGAGATGATTTCTGATGAAGAACTTACTGAGCGGGTAGATGACATTTCCATATTTGCCAAATTAAGTCCCTTGCAAAAAGTACGCGTAGTGCAATCCCTACGAGCCAAAGGTCATACCGTAGGAGTTCTTGGCGACGGTATCAACGATGCTCCCGCTCTGAAAGAAGCAGATGTGGGCATAACAGTGGATAATGCGGTTGATATTGCAAAGGAAAGTTCTGATATTATTTTGCTTGAGAAAGATTTAGAGGCATTACATAAGGGTGTAGTGTACGGAAGAATAACTTTCGGAAATATTATGAAGTATATCAAGATGGCCACCAGCAGTAATTTTGGAAATGTTTTCAGTATTCTTGGTGCCAGTGCATTTTTGCCATTCTTGCCTATGTTGCCCATTCAATTGCTGTTCCAAAATCTTTTATATGACTTTTCTCAAATCTCACTCCCTTGGGATAGAATGGATAAGGATTTTTTGGAATCTCCAAAAATATGGGAACCCAAAGGGATCCTCAGGTTTATGATTTATATAGGTCCTATAAGTTCGATATTCGATTATGCGCTTTTCGTTGTGATGTTTTTTGTATTTAAAGCCAACAGTCCCAATCATCAAGATCTGTTTCAAACAGGTTGGTTTGTGTTAGGACTTTTGTCCCAAACCTTGATAGTGCATATGATTAGAACTAAAAAAATACCGTTTATTCAAAGTTGGGCTTCTGCTCCTGTAGTAGCCATGACATCTTTGATAATGGTCATCGGAGTGATAATTCCCTTTACACCACTTGCGGCAGTGTTATCTATGGTACCGCTACCTTTCGCTTATTTCCCTTGGTTGATTGGTCTGTTGATAGCTTATAGCTTAACAACTCAGTTTGTCAAAAACTGGTATATCAGAAGGTTCAATGAATGGTTGTAATGGAGATGAGAATCACCTCACTTCAACATAGAAGGGGTAGAGAAAGACAAAGACGACAAGAATATTCATACATAAATGTTATTCCTCTAATTTTTTACATTGTATTTAGGGATTGTGCCGAAATAATTTGACGCTTTAAACTCGCTCTTTTGTCCTTTAACTTCCTTGGAAATTCATTAAATAGCCCGCTATTCGCAGAATTTTCAAGTCGTTAACGAATAAAATAGCTTCGTTTCAAACAGTCAACTTATTTCATTACAAACCCTTAGTTTGTTACCTATCTGAACTTTTAATTTAAGAACGTTGTTGTTAATTGCGTAAAGTAAACGTTACCACCAAACAAAAAAAAAGAGACTTAATTAATGAATTTGAAAAATTATAGTGTAACTGATGCTAAATTCTGGACAGGAAGGATTGATGATTTACATGATGTTGATTCATTCAGGATGCATCAAATAATTAAACTGCTCAACTTAAAAGATTTAGAGACCCTGAAAACAGATCCCTCAAAATTTAATATCTGTTTTTTAGGATATTGTTGCGACGAAGGAATTAGAAGAAACTCCGGCAGGGTAGGTGCTAAACATGGACCAAAAGATATTCGGAATAAGTTTGCAAGTTTACCGGTGCCATTTTGTGACAAAACAGCAATATATGATGCCGGAAATCTATCTTGCGTAGAAGGTAACTTGGAGGAGATCCAAGAGCAGTTGGAAATTGCCATTGAACAAATCTTGGATAATAATTTGTTCCCAATCGTATTAGGTGGCAGTCATGACTTGTCGTATGGTCATTTTAACGGAATTTTCAATCATTTGAAAAAACAAACCGAGAAGCCAAAAATTGGAATTATAAACTTTGATGCTCATTTTGATCTCAGACCTTATGACGATCAACCCTCGTCTGGAACAATGTTTTCTCAAATAGCTGATGATTGTGCTGAAGAAAACCAGGAGTTTAATTATCTCTGTTTAGGAATTCAAACCTCCGGTAATACCAGAAGCCTTTTCAATAAAGCCGATTCACTGGGAGTTAAATATGTGCTTGCAAGCGAGTTTGTTGAATCCAATCCTGATAGTATTTCAGCTAAAATAGCCTCTTTTATTAATGAAAATGACTCTATTTATCTAACTCTTTGTGGTGATGTGTTTAGCTCTGCCTCTGCTCCCGGAGTATCAGCTTTGCAGCCATTTGGTTTAAAACCAAATCATGTACTCAGGTTCACTAAAGAGATACTACAATCTAAAAAAGTGATCGGTTTTGATATCGCTGAAGTCTCTCCTCCATTAGACGATGACAAGAGAACTGCACGACTTGCAGCAAATATTGTATATGCAGTAATTGAAAACCTTTGCGAATAATTAGTAAATTCAATAATAATCAAACAAAAAAAATGACAAAAAAAATTTTAACAATCGCAATTCTAACAGCACTGTTCTTAAATTCTTGTAAAGGAACAACAAAGGAAGAAAATGCAGAAACTACAAAAACAGAAACAGTTGCTGATGACATTGTAACAACTTTGTCAACCGATAAAGAGGGAAAAAAATTAGAAATAACATTTAACAATACAAAAGGAACTGCAACTCTTAGTTTTAACGGAGAAACTATTGAATTGGTTGCACAAAAGGCGGCATCGGGAATTTGGTACAAAAATGACCATTACGAATTAAGAGGAAAAGGAAACGATATCGATTTGACAAAAGACGGAAAAGTAGTTTTTACGCATAAGGATGACATTGTAAGGAAATCGCTGAAAAACAAAGAGGGACAAACTCTTGATATAACTTTTAATAACACAACAAATGAGGCGAAAGTTTATTTAAACGGAGGCGAACAAATTGAATTAATTGGTCAAAAACCTGCCTCGGGAATTTGGTACAAAAACGACCATTATGAATTAAGAGGAAAAGGCGAAAACGTTGAATTAACCAAAGACGGGAAAACAGTGTTTAAAAATTAAAACGCTATATTTACACTATGTCTTTGCAATTGAGAAAATATTTGGCAGCTTTTTTTCTGTTACTGTTCTTGTTCCCAACGGTAACAGAAATAGCACACCCATATATTCACAAAGACGATGTTCGCTGCACAGAAATTGGCATACATGTTCACAAAACAGAGCACCACTGTGCTTTTTGTGATTTTGTTCCGCTTATTGCTACCACACCACCTACTGCGCAATTTTCCATTTCAGCTCCTGAAACAACATCTTGGTACCTTACTTTCTATAAAGCTCCACACGTACTCAACAATCATAAATACAGCTTCTCATTAAGAGACCCGCCCTTTGTTTCTTGATTTCTTAGCTTTTATCAGCTTCCTTATCATACATGGAATAAGTCTGTGTGTGAGTTAGCGTACAAATTATTTAACAAAGTAGTTTCTTAATCAGACTAACAATGCATAAAATAATCCTTCTCGTGATTGTATTATTTACAGCCACAATAAGCGTGTTTGCTCAAAGTATAACTTCATTAAGCGGGAAAATCATCGACCAAAAAACAGGCGTTTCTTTGCCAGGAGTTTCCGTTTATTTTCCGGATTTAAAAATTGGAGCAGTAACAGACGCTTCGGGTCTGTATGAAATAAAAAATCTTCCCAAAACTAAAATTTTGGTTGAAGTAAGTTTCATTGGTTATAAACAAATAGTCGAATCCATTGATTTATCGACCATCTCAACCAAAAATTTTGTAATGAGCGAAGCAATTACCGAATTGAGCGAAATTGTTGTCACAGGTCTTTCAAAATCAGCAGAGAGGAACAGAACATCGTCACCAATTACGGTAATCACACCTATTCAATTAAAGCAAACCTCTGCTGCCAACATAATTGATGCTATTGCTACTCAACCGGGCATTTCACAGGTTACAACAGGAGCCGGAATTTCTAAACCGGTAATACGTGGTTTGGGTTACAACCGTGTGTTGGTAGTGAATGACGGAATACGTCAGGAGGGACAGCAGTGGGGCGATGAACATGGAGTTGAAGTTGATGAATATGGAGTAAATCGCGTGGAAGTTTTGAAAGGTCCTGCGAGTTTAGCATACGGAAGTGATGCCTTAGCGGGTGTAATTAATTTTTTACCTCCACCTACATTGCCTGAAGGAACAATTCGAGGTAATTTTTTGGCTAATTATCAAACCAATAACGGATTATTTGGAGGTTCACTTAACCTTGGAGGTAACCAAAAAGGAGTAGTTTGGGATATTCGTTACAGTAATAAAGCCGCCCATGCTTATAAGAACAAATACGATAGCTATGTTTTTAATTCCGGGTTCAAAGAGAACAATCTTGGCGGAATGATTGGGGTTAATAAATCGTGGGGATATTCGCATTTGAATTTTAGCATGTATAACTTAACTCTCGGAATTGTTGAAGGAGAAAGAGACCCAATCACGGGACAATTTTTAAAACCAATTATCGTAAACAATACTACCGAAGATGAAGAGATAGCCACAAAATCCGACCTCAAATCTTACAAATCATCTGTTCCGTATCAAAAAATTCATCATTACAAACTGGTGTCAACCAATAATTTCATTTTTGGAAACAGTTCGTTAAAAACTATCGTAGGTTGGCAGCAAAATCGTCGACAGGAGTTTGAAGAAGTATTAGAACCGAAAGAGTACGGATTATATTTCTATATAAATACCATCAATTATGATGCACGATACAACTTTACGACAAAAAACAACGTAGACTTCTCTTTCGGTACAAATGGCATGTATCAAAATTCTCTGAATAAAGGCATAGAGTTTGTTATTCCTGATTATAATCTTTTTGATATAGGTGTTTTTGCACTTGCAAAAAGGGGATGGGATAAATGGACATTGAGCGGAGGGTTTCGGTATGATTTACGAACCGAACAAGGCAAAGATTTATGGTTGAATGAAAATGACGAGAGAACCAATAGTCCGGATGCAAATTCGGAACAACTCTTTTCTGCATTTAATTCAAAGTATTATGGTGTCTCGGGAAGCATTGGTGCTACTTATCAATTCAACGATAAATTGTATACCAAGTTTAACCTGTCAAAAGGTTTTCGAGCACCTAATATTGTTGAAATTTCTGCGAATGGCGTGCACGAAGGTTCAGGACAATATCTCATTGGTTCCACTGTATTAAAACCGGAAAACAGTTATCAGGTAGATTATTCTCTTGGTTGGAATTCCGAACATGTAACAGCAGAAACTAATTTATTTTACAACTATGTAAACAACTATATCTTTTTGGAGAAGTTGAACAGTGTCGCCGGGAACGATTCTTTGACAAATGGCTATCCAACATTCCAATATACATCAGGCAATGCCCACTTATATGGTGGTGAAATTTCTATTGATATTCATCCACATCCATTGGATTGGTTGCATTTTGAAAATAGCTTTTCTTATGTACAATCTGTTCAGCCCAATCAGCCCGACAGTATGAAATACCTTCCGTTTACACCTGCACCAAAGTTCCATTCAGAACTGCTTGCAACAGCAAAGAAGATAGGGGGAAATCTTGCAAATGCTTATGTGAAAATAGGAGTGGATAGTTATTTCAAACAAAACCATTTCTACGAAGCATTTGGAACAGAAACAGCCACGCCCGGCTACACCTTATTGAATGCCGGAATAGGTACAGATATTATTTCTAAAAAAGGAACCCTGTTTTCAATTTATATCAGTGCCAATAACCTAACCAATGTTGCCTATCAAAGTCATTTAAGCAGACTTAAATACTTAAACGAAAACAATGCAACCGGACGAAAAGGAATTTACAATATGGGGCGAAATTTTAGCATTAAGTTGATAGTGCCCATTGACATCAAAGAATAGCCATAGCAAGAGTTTATCCAACTATTTTTCAATGAATAAACATTGAGTCCACTCCGAAAGCTCTCAATTGCTGATTATTAGTCCTTTTTCTGCTCTTTGTCCCTGAAGGGAAAAGCCTAATAATCAGCACTCAGCCAAAGTTCCTTCAGGAGATTTAGGAACGAAAATGAATGAGATTGACTTTTCAGAGTGGACTCAACATTATAATAATAAAAAAGCATTCGGATTATCCAATTGATTTCGATAAATATGTTAACAGTTAGGATGTGCTATTGAAATGGAAGTTAAATAAGTTATCTTTACAAAGAAATAAATCTAAAACAGTTGATTATGAAATTGATAATACTTAAAGCTTCAATCCTTACCTGTTTGCTTGTTACAGTATGTAGTTACAATGGTCTTACACAAAGAACTTTTCCACAACCTCTTATAGGTGACGAAAATGGATTTGTATCAATTTTTGATGGTGAAACTTTAACGAACTGGGAAGGAGATTCTATTTATTGGAAAGTAGAAAATGGAAATATCGTTGGAGAAGTTACGCCTGAAACAATTTTGCAAAGAAATTCATTCTTAATTTGGAGAGGTGGCACAACAGGGGATTTTGAATTGAAATTAGATTATAAAGTTTCTGCTCAAGGAAATTCCGGAATTAATTACAGAAGTTACGAAGTTGAAGGAATTCAGTTTGCATTAAAAGGATACCAATGCGATATAGATGGAAAAGGAGAATGGACAGGTCAGAACTATGAGGAAAGAGGACGTCAATTTCTTGCCCTTCGCGGACAAATTACTAAGATTGATAAGAATTCAACTGTTTTTGAAGTAGGAAGCATTGGAGATAAGGATGCTTTGCTCGATTGTGTAAAACAAAATGATTGGAATGAATGTCATTTGATAGTTCGTGGAAATACTTTGATCCACATCATTAATAAGCAATTAATGAGCGTAGTAATTGACGACGATATTTCAAACCGGAAAAACGAAGGTTTATTAGGTGTGCAAGTTCATGTGGGTCCACCAATGAAAATTGAATACAGAAATATTAGAATAAAGAAGTTTTAATAAACATTTTTAAATGCGGAGTTAATACACTTATATCCTTCTAAAATGATAGAATTAATGACAGTATAAATCTGTTTATATCCTAAACCCATTTGTTGTCAACAAATTCAAGACTTTGTGTTTGACAAATCTTTATCTACGGGTCGTGCAGTTGGGGTGAGAATGGAGGAAAAGGCTTTTAAAGAAGGATGACAATTAAATGTAAAACTAAAAAAATTGAATGTAAATATCGACACGTTGCTAACAAACAAGTAGGCAAAGGGAGTGGGTAATCGATTTCTACTGGGCATTTGCAGAAGAATAGGCAGATTTATCAAACAAAATAATTCAAAAATCATGAAAATAGCAATAATTGGAACTGGGGGCGTTGGAGGATACTTTGGTGCTAAATTGGCCAGAGCAGGGTTCGACATAACGTTCTTAGCCCGAGGAGATCATCTAAAAGCGATACAAAACAAGGGATTAAAAGTGAAGAGTATCCTGGGCGACTTTGAAGTTGAAAACTTAAAAGTAACGGATAAGATATCAGATATTGAACGTCCTGATTTAGTAATATTAGGTGTGAAAGCTTGGCAAATAACAGATATTCGCGATGATTTAAATAAGATTATACATGCAGATAGTTTGATTTTGCCCCTCCAAAACGGAGTTTTAGCGGCTGAGGAGTTATCAGAAAAAATTGATAAGAAAAATATTTTAGGGGGATTGTGTAGAATAATTAGCAAAATAGAATCGCCGGGCGTGATTAATCATTTCGGAGTTTCACCCACCATTGTTTTTGGAGAGATTGATAAACCTAAAACTGAACGGTTAATTCAAATTGAAAAGATTTTTGAAAAGGCGGAGATTGATGCTAACATATCTGACGACATCAATGCTGAGCTGTGGAAGAAGTTTATTTCCATTTGTGTAAGTGGCTTATTAGCTGTTACAAAAACAACATATGGAGAATTGAGAGAATTGAAGGCTACGCGAGATATGATGAAAAGTTTACTTACAGAGGTTTATTTACTGGCGCAAAAAATTGGAGTGAAGATTGAATCAGATTTTGTTGAAAAGACCGTCTCTACCATCGATGCATATCCTTATTACTCAACCTCTTCGTTAACAAGGGATGTGTGGGAAGGCAAACCATCGGAAATTGATTATCAAAATGGGACTGTAGTCCGATTAGGAAAAAAGCATGGAGTTGATACGCCAATTAACAGCTTTGTCTATAATTGTATATTGCCCGGAGAATTGAAAGCAAGAGGTTTGGATATAGAAAGCTACAATTCAGAATATAGATAAAGAAGAATCTTGTGAAAATGTTCGAAATAATAATATTAATAATAGTGCTCTTAAGCATCCTACTAATAGGAGCTCTTTATTTCTTTCAAGAAAAATTGATATTCTTTCCCCAAAAATTAGAGCAAAGTTATCGATATGATTTTGGCCATAATTTCAAAGAGTTGATGATTAAAACATCTGATGACAAATTGCTAAATGCTCTATTATTTGAGGCTGATAGACCCAAAGGTTTGATTTTTTATTTACATGGAAATGCTGGCTCGCTGGAATCGTGGGGCAGTGTAGCTAAATTATATACGGACATGAATTATGATGTTTTTATATTAGACTATAGAGGCTTTGGAAAGAGTGAGGGTAAGATAATTGGTGAGGAACAATTGTTTGAGGACAATCAAATAGCTTACAACAAGCTCAAGGAAATATACAAAGAAGAGGATATAATAATACTGGGGCACTCCATAGGAACAGGATTAGCTGCTAAGCTGGCATCTGAAAACAATCCCAAACTATTAATTCTGCAGGCACCATTTTACAGTTTCACAGAAATGATGAGCAATCAGTTTTTCTTTCCAACATTTATATTGAGATACAAGTTTCGAACAAACGAATTCTTGAAGCGATGCAAATGCTCCGTCGTTATCTTTCATGGAGATAAAGATGAAGTTGTTGATTACAAATGGTCTCTAAAATTGAAAGAAGAGTTTAAAGAGAAGGTTCAATTAATTACATTACATGGTGAAAGTCATAATGGAATAACAGAGAATGAAGATTATAGAAAGGAATTGCAAAAAATATTAGTCCAGTAATTACGAACGCATAACAATAGTTATATAGTGTCTGCCAAAAAATTCTTTGTTTTTGAGTTTTTGATAAGAAAAGGGCGAGAACAAAGCCAGTTCCGCCTTGACGGAAGTTTTCGTCCCGACGTGGCGGGATAACTGTTTCAAAAACGAAAGTAGCGTGTTACATTGAGCTATGAGGTACCTGAGTGAAGTCGAGAAGGGTCGAAATGTGCCACATTGAGCGAAGTCGAAATGCACTGTTTGCACTTTTTTTGTAAATACTATTTAGTTCGTAAACTTAACGTTCTACGTCATTTAAATCTCACGAATACAAAAAAAACAGATGAATATTAGAAAAGTACAGAAATCCGATAATAAATTTTTAGCGCATCTAATTAGAGAGGTTTTTGAAGAACACAATGCCCCAAAAGAAGGAACAGTATATTCAGACCCAACTACTGATAACTTGTATGAACTATTTAAAAACAAAAAATCTATAC
>Ga0172381_10005714_pt1 | contig 12575 bp, 19 predicted proteins | sample Leawel6488metaG_FD_119754 | JGI IMG/M metagenome (GOLD analysis project Ga0172381, IMG submission 119754) | Leachate microbial communities from a municipal landfill in Southern Ontario, Canada - Leachate well 64-88 metaG | ecosystem: Engineered > Solid waste > Landfill > Unclassified | place...
ACAAAGATTATAACCTTTTATAACAGATATAAATTTAGTTTCTTTTTCACATCCTGATAAACCACATATTCCTTCCCCTTCTTTTTTAAAAAAAGAATCATAATAATGTCTGGTAGATACTTTATGCTTCTTTTCCAAATGTCTTTGTAAACCATAAATAGTAGTAAAATTTGAAAAACCACATATTTTACAAGACTTATAGTCTTCTTTAAGTTCCTTCTTATATTCTGTCACTCCTGAAAAACCTCCCAAGCACTTGTGTCATATTCCTTAATTTTAGTAATCTGTATAAATTTAATTTTATTACTATTTACATTTTTTATAAGTAAAAATTTATGTTCTGGATAATTTATCCCATTTATAAAATATTCTTTTTCTTCTGAAGCATTATAATATTCTTGTAATGCTTTTACTTTTTCATTTAAAAATATAAGTATTTCACTTTCTATATCTCCCCCTATATCTTTTTCCTTTAATAATTTTGCTGCTTCATATATACCTATAATTCCTATAGTAGAAAACATCCTATTAAGGTTTAACCAACCATAACCAAAAAAGGGCTGTAAATTTTTAGCTATTAAGTCTTTTAGTAGTTCCCTATGGGCATTTAAAATCTTAATAGTACTTTCTATTCTTTTTTCAAGAAGTATAAAAAATTCTTCTTTAATATTTTCTTTGGTTTCTGCTTCTAAAGCAATTCTCATAAAATTAATAGTACACACTCTATGTGATCCCAACGAAATAGAAGAACCAGCACCAAAAGAATTTGACTGTGCAGCGTACTGTAACATATCGATATTATTGACCAAACGGCAGCACGAACAAATTTTAGTTCCTTCAGAAGTAAAAATATTATATCTATAAATTTCTCTTTTACAAACATCTCTTAAAAATTTTAAGTCATCAATAGTTTCTTTTCCCTCTTTAATAGTTTTACTAATGTTGAGAGTTAGAATCGGAAATCTGATCGGAGCACCATTTTTAGTAGGGTCTCCTTTATCAAAGAAATCAAGAAATATATTTTGTAATTCTATTATATAATCTATTATATAATTTTCATAGAATAAATTTAAATCTTCTTCTTTTTCTATATTTGGTTTATCTATTGGTAACTCTTCATAAGGAAAATACCAAGACATTTCTTGGATAAACATCCTCAACTTTATTCTATCAAAAATAGAAACATTAGTAAAACTTGATTCTGAAGTTGATCTTGATAGATGGTTCACCGAATGTACTAAAGATTGGAATTCATTTTCTAATCTTTTTCTTATCTTTTTATTTGTTTTTAAATCTCTTAAATCTACTTTTTCTTTAAATAATAAAAGATGAGCTATATCTAAGAATAGGCTTCCTATAGCCAGTGCTCCACTACAGTGATTACTCATTTGATGTATTGTTTCACATAAAGAAGCTATATAACTATCAACTCTTTTGCATGGCTTAGAATGTAATTGTCCAAAAGGTCTGCCTACTGTTACTAATTTAGAAGCATCAAGAGCAAAGCAATAAGGACGAAGGACTGAAATTGAATCTGCTAATCCTAAACTTAAATCATACATCTCACCTGATAATCTTTTAGCTTCTTTTTTACCATATAATTCTTTCATTTTCCTGTATAAATAATCATATCCAACTAATTTCTTTACAGGGGCTATTGCTTCTTGCTGAACACCTTCTATAGTTTTTTCATTCTTATTACTATTTGAATCAATAGAAGTATCTGATAGATTACCATTGATTAATGTATTCACAAAATTTACAAAATCAAATTTGGCATCATCTAATCCATGAATCTTTAATAATTCATGAGTCTGTTCTTTACCTTCAAATCCATATTTTTCTTTTAATGAGAAAAATAAAGATTTTTTAATATTCCTTACTGTACGATTTGTTGTTCCTAACTCGCTGTAAACATTTTCTGTATTAATTTTAATTACCTCCATTTTATTATTTATAATAATAGTATCTACTATTTTTAGTTAATAAATTATAATCTGAATCATATAATTCTTGATTCATTGAAGCAAATTGCATATACTCATCATTTTTTATTACTTTTTGTTTTAATTCTTCTATATATTTACCACATTTAATAAATTTCACTTTAGGTAAATCTAATTTTTTAATATATTCTATATCTTTCCCAGTATATAAACAAACATCAAAAGATAAAGAATCATAGCAATAAGGAGTATAAAAATTTAATTCTTTTATTAATTTTTTTGTATCTTCTATATTCTCTTTGTATAAAGGATCACCTCCAGAAATTACTATTTTATTTGTTTTAAATTAAATACAAGCATCTATTAGATGTTGAAATATAGTGTAATAAGAATATGATTTTGTATCTATATTATAATTTCTATCTTGAAATTCTGGATTATGACAATTTATACAATTATTGTCACACCCCATTATATATAATATAACTGCTAAACTTTCATTATCAGGATAATCAAGAAATGTAGAAGTAATTGGATATTTTATATTCATTCTTTCTCTTTATTTTTAATTATAGGAAACCAAATTTTTAAATTTACAAAAGTTATTTTAGCTTCTGTATTTTTACTATCTGCTTTAATTTCTATATTTGTAACATCAGGTAGTAATTCTCCATTATAATATAATTCACTTCCCCAACCACCTTCTTTTAATACAATAAATAAACCCTTTTTTGATATTTCTATTTTTTCTTTTTTATTTTTCATATATTCCCCAATAATACTTTCCAATAAATACCACTTAAATTTTTTTCTAATTTATTATGAAATTTCTTATTCCAAGGATATTTTATTCCAGTATAATTTATACCATATTCTTCTGCTTTATCTAATACTTTTGGACTATCATCAATAACTAAGGTTACATCAAATTTTTCAAATAATTCCCATTTTTTATCTGTTAAAATAACTTTATGGTAAGAAATATCATATTTATTAAGCCATGAGGATAATTCTTTTTGGATATTTATATCTTTATTTCTATGTGAACAAATTATTACTTCATAACCAAAAAACATTAAAAGTTGTGTCAAATCTCTTGCAAAGAAAAAAGGTTTTTCTTCTATATTATTATGTAATAAACTTACAGTTTTATAAAATTGTTTAGAGGTTATATTATATCTTTTATAAAAATCCCACTCATCCCAATACATGGGGGGTTTTAATTTAGGATTTATTTTTAATAATTCTTTATATAGACCTCTATAAAAAGGATTTAGCGTAGAATCAACATCTATCATAATAGACATAATATAACCTCAAATTTTTTATTCTTTATTTATTTCTACTAATGAATCAGGAATATGTAATATAAATTTTAAACTTGTATTAACTATGAGTTTTTTATCCCCATTTAAAGATGTTATATCATCACAACTCATAGTAATATATTTATCTTCAATAGTGACCCCTATACTTTTTAATTCCTCAATAAATATTTTTAATTTATTTTGTAATTCTTGTTTTATTTTTATATTAAATATCATTTTATCCCCTATAATCAGTATAATTAGGGGCTATTTCTTTTTCTATTTCATCCCAAATAGTATTTGTTTTTGTAATAAGTGTTTGAATTATATTAAATATTTTTTCATCTTCATGCTCTCTATATAATTTTTCTGCAAATTCTTCTATATCTTTATCTTTACTTCTCCCTGAAAAAGTCTCTAAACCTATATCTTCAAGTGCATTTTTAATATCATTTAACCAATCTAAAATTGCCCATAAATCATTTATTCCAAAAGAATAAATTATTGGAAATTCACACTCCCTAAAAGACATACCTACTTTATTTTTTTCACATTTTGCTTTTGTCCATACACCATAATCTCTTTTTTGTCCTTTTATTATTTTATTTATTTTATCTTTTATAGCTAACCAAATTATTTGAGAGGAATAAAAGTCAAGAGCTTTCCCTGCTGCCCTTGTATATTTTTTTCCAAACATAACACCTATATTAGCTCTTACTTGAGAAATAATCATTAAATGTAAATTAGACCTTTCTACTTTTCTTGTCATAAGTCTAAATATTTTAGACAATTGTTTGGCTTTACCTAAATTATAAGTTCCTTTTGTAATATCCTCTTCTTTTATTTCAACTTCATCAGATAAAGAATCTAAACTATCAACTATATAAATAATAGGTTTATTTTCTTTATTGTCTTTAATAACTTTAAGTATGTTTTCATACATACCCTCTACTGTTTCTATTTCTTCATCTACAAAAGTAACCTTTTCAAGAGGTAAACCTATTTTTTTAGCATAATCATAATCAAAAGCTGCTTCTGCTTCTAAATAATAAGCATTCCCATCAGGATAATCTAAATAAAAGTTTTTAATAGCTTGTATAGCTATTAAAGTATTATGACTAATAAAACCATTACACCAAAATCTATGTGCTTCTGGTACATGAACATCAAAAACATATTCCCCTTCAGGATAATAAATTTCCTCTATTGATACTATAGGGTCATAGTGATAATTTTTCTTTGCTATATCTTTATAAAAAGATATATCAAAATGTTCAGAATATTTTTCATGTAAATTTATAAATCTATCTAATAAATTATAACTTGCATTATTCCAAGAAAATAATTTTAATCTTGAAAATCTTGTTCCGTCTTTTAACTTACCATTTTTAGACCACCCTAATACCTTTTTTAATTTTTCTCTGTCCTCTACCATCCTACTGTGTAGATAAGGAATATTATCAAATTCTGATACATTTTTTTCTGTAGATAAAACAAAAGAATACTTGTCACTCCCCACTATTTCAGAATATTTATTTAAGTATCTTCCTCCAAAATATATTGTCCAATATTTATGATCATAAAATTTACTTCCTATATAAGCTCCATCATCATAAGATTTATTTGCTACTACCCCTAAATTTAATAATAGTAAGTGTACTTGCTTTGCCAACACTTCTGAAGCTGTAGAGTATTCTAAACAAGACTTTTTACCATCATAAGAACTATCACAATCTATTAAACCTCTAAGAAAACAAATTTGAATATGCTTTGGTGATTCTAAAATTTGTTTAGGTACAAATTTATATCTTGCTGTAAAATTTTCTTTTTTATCAAAAAAGGTTTCCCAAATGTAAAAAGAAAATTCTTTATTATAAATTGCTACTTTATCTTTTTTAACATAAGGATTAAATCCTAAATCTTTTCCTATTTTATATAATTTTTCTTGTAAATAACTTTTATAGGTAGAAACAACTATACTACCAAATTTAGGATTTTGACCATTAGCCACAAGACAACCAAGTAAAAAAGCTAAATTTTCATCAACTTCGTCATTATTACCAAAAGAGTTAGTTTCTTTTGCTATTATAGATATGTTATTTATTTTTAAATCTTTAGCTTTTACCATTTCTTCTTCACAGGTTTCATTAAAAATTAATATAGGATGGTTTGGAGTACATTCTATTTCAAAACCATGTCTTGTAGTTATTTTATATGTTTTATTAACTTTTTCTTTATAACTATGAGTAGAAGTTACTTTACTATTTTTATCTATACTTAAATTTTGTTTTAATTCTGAAATTCCCTCAGGGTAGTTTTCTAATTTTTTATCTAAGATAGTCATTCCATCATTATTTAGTATATACCCATCTTTGACACACTTCCCACTCGCAGAGTCTCCTACAACATTTGATATTCTACCTATAGCCCAGCCACCACCTAATACTTTATTTAATAAAGTACATCCACTATCTATAAATTTAATAGGTTTATCTTTTCTTAAAAAATAATTTTCTCTTTCTTCAGTATCTTCTTCATTCTTTTTTCGAGCCATTAATACCTCTTTTCATAATTAAAGTAAAAAAAGCATAATTTATTATATCTATTAAAGTATCTTCTATAGCCTCATCTTTTACTGATTTATCATTTTCATTATCTAATGATATTAAATTTAGTAGTCTATCTGATTTATCTCCTAATCTAATAATTGTCCCTATCCATCCTGATTTTCTAAGATTCCCAAAACAGTCATCTCCTCCATAATCAATAGATTTATTTTTTGCAAGAGGCAGAAGTTCTTTTTCAAGAATATATCTCATTAAACTTTCACGCTCTATTAATGATATTTGTTCTTTAAATTTTTCTATTTTCAAATTTATTCCTTATTATTAACTTCTATATTACAAATTCTGCATCTATAATTTTTTATTAGATTATTTTCATAAATATAACCAAGTAAAGGGAGATCACACTTACAGCTACTTTTTCTTAAAGCTACTACTGCCTTTTCTTCTTCCTCAGTCATTTTAATATTATTTTTCCAAATAATAATATTCCTTATTTTCATAATTAATAATTAGGCACAGAGTAGGGATTTGAACCCTACATTGCTCACTGACTATGGGCTTAAATTTCTGAGGAACCCTGCCAGAACACATTGGTGTATCTGCTTTAATACCAGATTTATTGCTTATCCCCACTGAATCACCAGCTTTTTTTACAATACCCATTCTGCCACCTGTGCCATTATTTATTTATTTTTATATCTTCTTTCTATTTGCTAATTTTTCTTTTAATTTTTCTGCTGCACTTTTAGTGGTTTCATCTTTTTTCTCTGGTTTTTTAATACCAGAAATAGAACAGACTAAAGATACTAAATCTTCATGTTCCATGTTTTTCAATTCTTTTTTTGAGTAATCATCAGAATTTTCAAGAATTAATTCAATAAGCCCTGAATCTTCTGCTTTTAATACATCTTCATAATTATTTAATTCTTCTTCAACTGATTCTTCTTCTTTACTTTCCTTTTTTATCTCTTCTTTCTCTTTTTCTTGTTTTTCTTCCTCCTCTTTTTCAGAAGATATTTTTGCATCAAATACATTTCTAATATATTCTGCATCATGATAATTAAGAATATCTGGAAGAGGGTTTTCTACAATATAATCAATCCATTCATTCATCACTTCTTCATCTTTTTCTAAAGGTGTTGAAGTTCTTGCTACTTTTTCTCCTTCATATTTAGTTTTTTCTTTTCTCCTATTTTTTGAAATATTACATCATAACCGTCATCAGGATCATCAATATTTGCTACTTCTCCTGTATCCTCATCTTCTGCCTGTAACATAATATTTCTATCAATAGTCCAAGGCATTGACCATAATTTCGGGCCTTCATTCTTTTTTGTATCAGAATTAATAGCTTTTCTATCAATAATCCACATCAATACTCGATACTTCCATTTTAAAGCATCTGCTTCTTTTGTTTTCCCCTCCTTTTTTAACATATCTACTTCATCACAAATAGGACACCAATCACTTGTACCCATTTTTTTAGGGCATAGATAAGCCGCTTTTTTAGGGCCAATATTATAATGGACATAAATATCAAGACCATAATGCTGATTATCATCCCAAGTTGGAGGCATAATTCTTATTCTATTTTCTTTATCTCTCGGTTTAAACCAAGAAGTAAAACCTTCTTTTATAAAGGAATCTTTTGCTTCATAACCTGTATTTTCTTGTCTTCTCTTTTTTAAATCTTCTGAACGTGGATTATATTTAAAAATTCTCTTTTTTTCAGTTGCCATAGTTTAATTCTCCTTTTTGACTTTAATTGAGATTAACTCTATTTAGTCTTTAATTTTAAATTTCTTTAACATAGACTCTTTAATCTTATCTTTATGTTCCTTTGATAGAGGTTTTCCCAATTTTATTTTTCTCATTTTCTCTCTTGTTTCTTCTGTCGGACTTTTCCCTTTATTAGAATCTCCTATCTTTTTTTTATGTTCCTCACTTAATTTTTTACCTAAATTTGCTTTACTTAATTTTTCTCTCGTTTCCTCAGAAAAAGGTTTTCTATTTTTTGCTGCTTCACTCATTTTTTCTTTTGATTCTTTAGAAAATTTAAATCCTAATTGAGAGTTTGATGAAGGAGAAATATTATATCCTATTAATGGATTACAACAGTCATATAAATCTATATAGTATTGCTCTCTTTCAATTAATTGTTCAACAGTACACTCTTCAATAATATCAAATTTAAATTTTAAAGAACCATAAGTATTATAATCTTTTTGTAAAAAACTATTATGATGATAATTTAAATTAAGTTTAGAGATGTGTTTAATTTTTCTTTTTCTAAGGTTTTTAGTACTGCCAATATAGATTTTATTATCTATTAAGTTTGTAATTTTATAAATACAGGAAATATCATTTTCCATTTTTATTTCTTCTTAATTTTTGGTAGAATTCAATAGTATTTTTTCTATCTTCCTTTTTTATTACTAATTCCCCATAGGTTTGATTTCTTATAAAATTACTTAATTCCTCTATCATTTTTACACGTTGAATATAAGAATTTTGTAAGTTCGACCAGTCATTCACCTCCCTTTGTGCATCAAGCAATGCATTATTTTTTTCAATTACTGAAACATCCATTATAATTCTATTTTTAATAGCATTTTCAGTAATTTTCTCATTTGTATCTGTTGCTTTCCTCCTTATTATTTCGTCTTTTCTTGCTGATAAAACATCTAATTCATGTTCAAGTCTATCTCTTTTATCAATAGCATTTACTAAATTATTACCAACCATTCTAAATAATTCTGCTTGTGTTTTACAAGAAGCATCTAAACTTGATTCATCTAAAATTAATAGTTCTTCAAAATACTCTATGTTATCAATCATGTAAATCTCCTTTTAATCATCATAAAAACTTTCTTCAATATAACCACATTCAGCAGTTATTCCTAAATCTTTTACTACTTTTTTTACTGACTTTTTAAACTCTAATCCTGTTTCATTATCCCCAATAGATGAATATTCCCTACCAATATATAAACCAGAATCTTCACATCCATAATGAACAGAAAGTTCACTATAATTTTCATCAATAAAATTATTTATTTCTTCTTGTAAATCATCTTCTGTCTGAAGACCTTTTCTTTTTGCTAAACTTAGTAAATCATCTTCATCTAAATATATTCCAAATATACAAAAACTTGTACTACTTGAATTTGCTACAAAACCATGTCTAATTTTCATAGTTTACTCCTTAAGATGGTCTTATTCCTGATATAATTTTAACTTTTTCTAAATCAACATTTAATTTATTTGCTATATCTTCTCCAATTTTAATTAAGTCTTTTATATCCATTTCTTCATTATATTCATAATATTCATCATATATATATTTACCAAATATATAATCATAATTACTTGATTCAACATAAATAGCCTCTATACCCTCAGATAAATCAAACTCACCTTCATCTTCATCTATCATTTTAATATTTACTTCATTTTCTTTAACACCTATTGCTACAAAACTACTGCTTGAACTATTTGCTACAAAACCATATCTAATTTTCATAGAAAAATTTACCCCCAAAATTATTTATTCTTTTTTCTGCTATATCAAAATAATTTTTTTCTTTTTCAATTCCTATAAAATTTCTATTCTCCTCCTTACAAGCTACACCTGTTGTACCACTGCCCATAAAAATATCAGCCACTAAATCATTTTCATTAGAGTGTGTCTGTATTAAAGATTTAATTATATTATATGGTTTTTCAGTTGGATGTTTAGTCTGCTTCCAACCATTTATATTTGTAGTAAATATATTTTTATAATTAAATCTAAATTCTTTATTAAATGTATAAGACTTACCTTTTTTCATAAACCATAGAATATATTCTATAGAAAAACCATAACATTTTGTAAAAGAAGGTACTGGATTTCTTTTTTGCCAGTGTAATATTTGTTGTAGTTTTATATTATTTTTTTGTAAATAAAGACCTAAAAGATGGTAAGAACAAAAAATTAACATTTGCCCACCATCTTTTAATTTATCTACACATATATCAAAAAAATCTATTTTAAAATTTTTATCCCATTTTTCATTTATTGTTGTATAATGTTTATCTTTAAAAGATAATTTAGAATTAGAAGCATTGTAAGGGGGATCAAGTAAAAACAAGTCTACTGAATTATCTTCTATATTTGGTAGATATTCTAAGCAATCTCCATTAATAAGTTTAATCATAAACTTTTATAAACAAAACCTTTTTTATTTCTAAATTTACTTACTTGTCTTTTGAAAGATAATCCTTTAATTTCTGGTTTTCTATTTCCTTTTTTACTGTGAATATTTGGAATATGTTTTTGCAATCCTGATTTTTCTAAAGCATCAATAAATTCTTTGTTTGTTTCACTAAACTCCCTATTTGTTATAACTTTAATTACTTTCTTTTCTATCATTCTTACCTCTCCAAAATAATTTGATATACCTTTAAAACTAAATTTGCAAATCCAGTAGTATTATTGAGTGATTCTGAGAAAATTTCTAAGATATTAAGAAATTTTATTAAATCTTTTTCACTATTAGAATTTAAAACACAAGCTTGAAAATAATTTACTATTTGTATACGAATACTTTCAGGATTTATACTTTTTAAATCTTTTAAAATGGAAGATACTTTTTTTCTATTTGAACTACTTGGATTTGCAATTAGTTTTATTAAATTTGATACACTTTCATTTTCATAAGGTATTTCAAGCAATTCTATTACTTCTTTCATATCAGTGCATGAAAAACACTTAGAAAACAAATTTAATGCTTTTCTTGGACTTCCATAGGCTTCTTCTGCAATTAATGTTAGGGCTTTTTTTGGTAAAGAAGATTTTAATTCTTCATGCAATTTTAAAAGCAAATCTTCTATTTCTTCACTATCTACTTCTTTTAAATGATAACTTATAGCTCTTTGTTCTCTTATTGTGCTTGGTACTTTATTATAACTTGTAGTACAAAATATAAAATATACATATTTTGGTGGTTCTTCTATTGTTTTTAGAAAACTTTGCCATGCTTGAATACTCAAATTATGGCACTCATCAATAATATATACTTTATTATCTTCAGTAAAAGATTTAAATTTTACTGATTCATTTAATTCTCTAATAAAATCTACTCCACCATCTGTTGCTGCGTCTATTTCAATTACTTCTGAATTTAATAAATTTGCTATTAATCTGCCAAAAGTTGTTTTCCCGGCTCCTGGAAAAGTTGAATGAAACAAAAAAACATGAGGCATACCTGTTTTAAGATAACTTTTAATAGATTTAATTATTGTTTTATGTCCAATAACATCTTCAAGGGTTTTTGGCCTAAAATCATTAAGTATGTTATCTGTATTAATCAAGTATGCCTCCATATATTTGCCCTACATATATATAGTACAAAATTTTATGAATAGAAATCAAATTATTTTCTCCTTTTTTGAATTATTTTTGATAGTTGAATAATTTCAATGATTTAGCTATAAATTAAAAAATGCTCTATTCAGTCTTTTCTTCATAAATGAAAAAATATAAGCAATTATATCTACTGTCCAACTATTACCAATAAGTCTATATCTGTGTGAATTACTTACAATATTTGTATAATTATCTGGTATTGTTTGTAATCTTTCACACTCAATAGGTAATAAAAATCTTTTTAAATCTGTTAATAGTAAAACATCTGATTTTCCTATAGCCACTAAAGTATTAGATTTATAATTTTGTATTGTTCCAAAATGATTTCCCCATCTTTTAATTTTTTTTCTTTTTTCAATATATTCTTCTGTTAAAATATTATTAATATTTTTTTCTACAATACTCTCTAATTTAATATTTTTATCTTTTGGTTGTTTAATATTTTCTATAATATTAGACCAATAAAGTCTATTTCTATTTTGTGCTGATACTAAATTAGAATTTATTTCTATTGGATTTACTTTTAAAATATTTGATATTACTTTTTTATATTTTTCTTTCATTATAACATTTTCTAAAAGAAAATATTTTGGTTGTACTTCTTTTAAAAGACGTATATATTCAAAAAATAATTTACTTCTTTTATCTTCAAAATTTAATTGTTTTCCAGCAAAAGAAAAACCCTGACAAGGAGAACCCCCTATTAATAAATCTATTTTTGGTAAATCTTTTCCTTTTATTTTAGAAATATCTCCTAATTGTATTGTATTAGGATAATTTTGTTGTGTAACTTTTATAGCATATTTATCTATTTCAGAAGAAAAATAATTTTCTATTTTAATATTTTCTTTTTCAAGTGCTATTTGACCACAAGAAATTCCATCAAATAAAGACAATACATTTATTTTTCTAACCATTTACCCTCTCCTTGATAATCAAAAAAATCATTTGAAAAGAATTTCCCAACTTCTTCCATACTTCCCCAAGACTTACCAACTGATACCTCTACACTTAAAGGAAGTATAATCCAATCAAAATTAGGTCTACACATCTCTTTTGCTATAGTTATAATATCTTCTTCTAAATTTTCATCAGGAATTATAAAAGTTAAATCATCATGTATATTAAGAATATATTGTAAATATTTATATTTTTTCTTATAAGCTATTTTAGATAATCTATATCCTGCATCTGTTACAATATCACTACCACCTCCCTGCATTGGCAAGTTTATCAAGGCATTTTTACTTAGTGGTGCATGTCTTCTTCTCCCAGTAGGTGATTCTATATAACCATGTTCTTTATAAAATTTTATTGCTTTATCATGCCATTCAAATACACCAGAATA
>Ga0172381_10005715_pt1 | contig 12574 bp, 13 predicted proteins | sample Leawel6488metaG_FD_119754 | JGI IMG/M metagenome (GOLD analysis project Ga0172381, IMG submission 119754) | Leachate microbial communities from a municipal landfill in Southern Ontario, Canada - Leachate well 64-88 metaG | ecosystem: Engineered > Solid waste > Landfill > Unclassified | place...
ACTATAATGATGTCCCAATTATAAATGGACTTTCAACTATAAATATTATTTGGACCGGTGTTAGTGTGAAGTAAAAGAATATTTTAAATAACCACTATCATATATTCTGAAAACTTTTTCATTCAATTTTATATCATGTTTCTTTTTATCTTCAATTAGATCATCGTTTTTTAAAAGATTCGTGTGATATCTTTTTCTATCTATAACATAGTAGCAGTTTGGTTGAGTTTTACATAATAAATTAAATCCTAATTTTTCATATGTCAAACCATTTAACCAACTTCTGTCAATATAAGTAATAATTTCTGAAGGCATATATTTTTTGATAAAATAATTAAATAATTTATCGTCTGCATATAAAATATTTGTATTTAATTTATAAAGATCGTCAAAGAAAATAATATATAATAAAAAATAAAATTAGTTTGAGTTAAACAACTATAAAACCCTCTAAATACTTTCATATGGAAAAATTCAGTTTATACGATATAAAACGTTTTTATGAAGATGTATTAAGTACAGAAAAAATACGTAATCTTCTCGAATCATGGACATTCGGAAAAATATTATTAATGGAATCAGTTTTTAGAATAAATGATAAAGAGGTTTTCATGTCAAAAGATTCGTATGATATAAAAATTAAAGTATTTGGCGTTATCAAGACAGATTATCGTAATTACACATTCATAGACGCTCGTGGTGTTCAATATGAACCATATTATAAAAATTATAATTATATTTTTGATGATGAAGAAGGATATTTAAATTATTTAAAAGAAAAAGAAAAAAATAAGAAAAAGTATTTAGATATAGATCCTTTTAATGAAGAAAATTGGGATTATTAAAAAACTAAAATCAAAATTTGATATATAGTATCATGTTAATATACCAAGAATTTTTAGTACTAAATGAAGATATGGCAGCTTATGACCCTAATGAAAGATTAAGATATTGCGTTCATGAGATTATAATGACTATGAAATCCGATGAAACTATGACTTTTACACATTTGAGTACAAGACTTAAAGACGAATGGAAAATTGATATACCCGCAAACATATTAAAAACTATATTTGAAGCTTGGGATAGCTATCAAAACGCAAATTATACTGTTTTTAAAAAAGAAGATAAAAATTGGATGGATGTGTGGCCATATCAAAATTATGTTAAAAGAAAATCCAGAGATAAACAAAATTTCGGTAAACATAGGAAAAAGGATGTTGGAACATATTATTCTGATAATAGTATGGGTGGTCATTGGAGTGGACGACAGTGGGTTCCAAGTAAGAATAATAAAAACAACGATGGGCGTTTTTATAATAATAATAATATTAATAACTACTATGAAGATGATCAATTACCATATTAAAAAATTTTTCACATATGAAAATTAATAATTATAAACAATTTCTTTTAGAGTGGGGTTATGGGGGCGAAGGTGGGGTGCCTTCTAAAGATCCTATAAAAGTCAAATCTTCTATGTTTACGACTATTGATTTGAGTGATGACGAAGATGACGAAGATGATGATGACAATGATGATAAAAATAAAGATATACCAATATTACAAGATGGTGTAAACGAGAATATTGATGATTCGGACACATAAAATGGAGAAAATTGATATGAACCAATTATGAAATATAATGAATGAAAACTGAATCTGACGATGATGAACGATACTTTTAAAGAAAGATAGAGAAATTAATTTTTAATATATAAGAATTATGATAGAAAGAGAATCGCAAATAAAAGAACTTTTTGATTTAAAACATCGCAAGGATAACGAAATCAACACTGGTTTTGATTATGAAAATAAGTTGTTAGATAAAATCATGCCAGCATATGCAAGAAAAAATGAAATGATTAATGATTTCGTTTTAAAATTACAAAATCTTTTCGTGTGGGGTATAGAAACTCAATTAACTATTAGAAATTTTTATAATTATACTGTTTCTCGTTATTATAATAAACATCCGAATTGATTATGATGAAAACATTTGAAAATTTTAAAATATACGAAAGCTTCTCCCCAACAAAAGATTATATCAATTTTTTAACAGATGTTGGTTTTTTCATAACACTAAATACAACTCATTTATCACAATACGCTATAGATGCAGAAAAAATTAAAGAAATGCAACAGCAATTCAGAAAACCTGTTATTAATGGACTTAAGTTTTCAGAATTATTGAATGATAAATTAATGAATAATCCGAAAGCTATTCCATCCATACTTAACTGGACTAAACAATTATTTGAATATATAATACCTAGATTTGAAAGGTATTTAAATCAAGAAGGTAAAAATAGATTTTTACCAAGAGCCATAGAATTAAAGAAAAGATGTGACACTATTATAAAAATGGCATAAATAATTCTATTTCATTTGATATATAGCAAAAAGAATGAAATAAACTTTTAGTCCAATAAATAATTATATATAATTAAAATTAAAATAACCTACTATGGTTGAAAAAAACGAAGAAGATAAAATACATCTTTATGGAAAAATAGCTAAAATGCCTAAGAATTCTAAAGCGGCACAATCATTGAATTTTCTCGAAAAGATTAAAATATCAAAGCAAAAGTTGTGGTATATAATAGTTGAAAATCAATATGAGAATAATGATGAAATAAAAATGATTAAATATAATAATAAGAAAGGATATAATTTAAAAATTTTAGTTGAAAATCTTAAAAATTATTATATAAAAAATGAAAAGATGTGTCAGCATATTGAAAAATTAGAAATAGACGGGAATGATGATTTTAGTATTATACGTAATATAGACAATGTTGAAGTGGATGGTAGAAAATTAGTATCTATTATTATGGAGGATTTAATTAAATTATTAAAATAATTCACGTTATTTTTCATACACATGTTCATTTAATTTTTTTGATATATAATTATCAAAAATAATTTTTTAATAACGAAATTTTTATTAATTTCGCACTTCAAAACAAAAATATGGCAACATTAAATAAAAAGGAACATGTTTGTTCTAATTGTATTGAACTTTTCAATGAAAAAGAACTTTACACAGCTAAAAAACCAGGAAGAGAATATACTACAATATATTGTAAAAAATGTATAGATTTTCTAGGTATTACAGAGTTTAATCCTCGCAATAAACGGAGATCAAAAAAGGCGAAGTGAAACTTCGCCTTTTTGTTTAAATTAATTCATTTTTTTCTAATTCATTTATAACCATTTCCGGTGTTATTGTTTTTGAGCATTCGAACATTCTCGATGTTCCTTTTAATGCTGGGCACCAATCCCAATCTCCTTTATCGAAATCATATCTAATATCATTAAAACATCCATTACAAACTTTTTCATTTATAACTCGTATGCAATTTTCTTTAAATTCACAGAATGGTTTACTAAATCCTGAAATCATAACAACCTTAATTCCAGTTGCCCAAGCCACCCAAGCTAGACCACTGCCTATTGTGATCATAAATTCAGCATGTTTAATTTGATTTATTCTAATTTCAATAGATCTGTTGCCAGTTTCATTTAAAACTCTTTTTAAAGATGTTGCTTGTTTGCTAATAACCATAACTTTAAACCCTTTACTATTTAGATAATCAACAATTTTTTGCCAACCATCAATATAATGCCAGTGTTTAGCATTAGCAGTTGAATGTTCAGCTATTATTACATATTTTTCTTTTATTGGTCTTTCTTGATTTGGGATAACAATTTTTGGTCTTATTTCTTTATATGGCAGACCTAAAATATCAGTTATTGTTTGTTGTAATGGTATTGTTCTATAATCATTAGGTTGAGTATTACGTTCTCCACCCCAAGGTGGTGAAAACCAACCAATATTATATGTAGCATAACAATTTTCTGGTGCATCCCCTGGTTTTAGAAATATGATATCTTTATAAACCTTTTCAAATAAATGATTTTGATGAGTCGAGCAATACATGATGCAATTATGTTTTTTGCGAAATTCATCTACATATGGTATCCAAGCAATCGAATCTCCAAGAGAACCACTATGAAAAGCAATAAGAACATTTTTTTTATTAGCATCGTAATCAAATACTTGTGTGTCATCCCCAGATACTTTAATTCGCCATTTTCTAAAATAATGTATGCTTGGCATAGCCCAACGATTTGATGTTAAATCTAGCCCATATACATTTTTTTCATAACCATCTGTCATATCAATAAAATCGACATGTATTTTCTTTTCAATCAAACATTTCATCTCAAAAAATACCCCAGATTTACCATCTCTTCCGTTGAAATTTACATTATAAGTCATTTTTGGTTCAGCGTGTGGTTTAGCTATTAAATTACTATTATTATAAGCTTCTATTACATGAGAATGCATATCTTCCCTGGTAAAATTGTTTTTAACAGAAACAGTAAAACTATAAAAATCATTCAATTCTTTAACCACATTTTTCCAATCATACTTTTGTGCTGATTTTTTGGTTTCATTTTTATAATAATCATAATTGTCTATAACTTGTTGTATCTTAATAACCATATCATTAGAGTTTCTAAGAGATTTAACCATTCCATCTAATGGCTTTTTGCCTTCATATGTTCCAACGACAGGTAATCCGCAAGCTAATGCTTCTACTAATGTCAGATTTGGGTGTCCTGCTTCTAACTCTGATGGATGTAAGAAAATAGTATGATCGTTATAAATATTAACTAGTTCTTCTTCTGTTGGGTCTTTGATAAAATGAATTTTTTCATATTCTAGCAAATCTGGATTTGCTGTAAAAAATTTCTTATTATTATCTGGTCCTACAATAGTGATTTCTAGATTCAACTTTTTAGCGGCTTCTATGGCATATCTAAATCCTTTTCTGTCACTAGTTGGATCGTTCGCGTAGCCATTATTAGCTACACAAAGTAGCTTATGTTTATTATGTTTTATATTTTTATCGATATAAATTTTAGTATCTACGCCGTGTGGTATATAAAATAATTTATCTGTTGTATCGAAATAATCAACTAAAAATTCTGCATATGTTATAGATGCTACAGATTTCTTCATCGCTAAAAGATTATTCGAGTACAGAGAAGATTGTTTTCCGTATTTAACTACATGATGATCGTGTAAAGAAAACACATATGGTAATCCTTTATCGTTCCAGGTATCTATTGCTTGATTAGCAACATGAAAGTGAACGATATCATATTTTAAACCATTTTCGTCATATAGCTCCCAAGGAAAAACAACATCTACTTGATGACCGAGTTTTTCTAATTCTAATTTATAATTCCATATCACTTTTTCAATAGCCCCCCAGCTCTTAGGTGGTATTTCAATTGCTCCAAGATTTATTTGTGCTATTTTCATTCAAATATATTATTTTTTTTTAAATTTCATTTAATCCTAAAATGTCACCGGCTACATCATCTATCGAAATATAATGCCAATCCCTTGGATTTCTATATGAACAATATGTTCTATTTTTATTCCAAACCTTGTCTAAAACAGTTTCTGTGAGTTTTTTGTTCCATTCAAATTCAGTATCATATTTACCTATGTTATATATAGCATAATATTCATTAATATCATTCAATTCTGTAATTATTTTTATCGAAGAATCTACACATAGTTCTTCTTTTTTAAATGAACTTTTAATAATCAATTCACAACCATGTATATCTCTATATTCTATTGCTTTATTAGTCCATATAAGTGCCTCGTGAAGATGATAAGTATCTAAATTAATCAAAACTTTTTTATTTTTATCATCGTATCTATGAGAAGCTACCATATGTAATCCTTCCTTTTCATTCCATTCCCAAATATGAATATCATAATCACCATACCACTCTCTTAAAAAACAAATATAATTATTGGTAGGGATGGTAAAATCGGTTATGAGTTCTTTTTCTTCATTTACATATTCATATATTTCTATAAAATATTCGGCTGGTATTTGTCCAGTTATATTAATCTTTGGCATAGAATTGAAAGTTATATTAAAATTATTCATTAAATCGTATTTTTATTTTTATAGACATAATTTTCCATTACTAACATATCTACCGTTCCTTTATTTAAATGTTCGAATGCCTGTGATGGTTTATCTATTATAGGTTCACCGTGCCCATTAAATGATGTATTCAAAAGAACTGGTATATGTGATAAATTGTTATACTCTTCTAATATTTTATGAAAATGTAAATTACGTTCTTTGAATACAATTTGAGGTCTGGATGAATGATCTATATGATGTATAACAGCTGGTATTCTTTCAACCCAATCGGGTTTAGTCGTATAACACATTGTCATAAATTCGGCTGTGTATTGAGATTTTGATGCGTAAAATACATCATTAGCATATTCTGACATTACAATTGGTGCAAATGGCATGATATCATCTCTTTTAAGGCGATTATTGAGCACTTCGTGGGTTTTATGATCAGTTGGTCTAACTAAAATAGATCTAGCCCCTAAAGCTCTTGGTCCGTATTCAAATCTACCTTTAAAAAATCCTATTATTTTTCCGTTATTCAATTCGTTAGCTATTTCAGATGGGATATAAGGTTCTCTTGTAAAATTATAATTTTTAGATTCTATTTCTATTTGTTCATCTGTATATTCAAAACCTAAAAATACATCATCTAAACGTTTTATTTGTCTTTCACCCAATAAAAATGATTTATGTAAAGCACAACCAAGTGCCAATCCATTATCTCCCATTGGTGGAATAATATACACTTCATCAACCCATTGAAGTTCATTTATTTTTTGATTTAATTTAACATTTGCAAATAAACCACCAGCTAAACATAATTTAGTATATTCTGGATATTTATTATGAATATTATTCATATATTTAATCATTTCATTCTCAACAAGTAGCTGAACATTATAAGCTATATTAGCTTTTTGTTCTTTTGTATCATAATAACCCAGTTTTTTCAGGTGTTTTGTTAAAAAATCTGTTTTTCCTTCAGGGTTAGGTGGCAAAAATACATCATCATTATTATGAAATATTTGTTCAAAATATTTATAAATTTTTTCATCATAACTACCATTTCCAGCCATTCCAACCGTTTTACCTTCATCTTTATTAATTTTCCAGCCCAAAGATACTGTTACTCTACCATACAATAAAGCAGCTGAAGAATATTTAACAACAGGTAAATTAGAAACTTCTGTTATTACGCCTTTTTCAGCTAAAAAAACTTTACCATAAGAATAATCACCTTCTCCATCATGTGTTATGATAAGTACCTTATCGTCTTTAAATCCAGAAGTATAATAAACAGACGCTGCATGTGCAAAATGGTGATCATATTTTTCATTGGGAATCTTCTTGAGATTAAATGTTGATTGAATAGGTAGATCAAAAGTATATTGTGCAAGAGCACTTGTTACATGATCAGCGTTCTCTAATTTAATTCCTGTTTTATTATAAATTTGTTCATATGCTAAAAGTGGAAAATTCCATTCCTTATCGTCACCGGATTTTATTCGGTTCATTCTTTCTTCTTCTACCGCATATTCGATCTCGCCATCTCGAACTAGAACCAATACTTTATCATGCTCTCCAGCATTGAAACTATATATACTACTCATATTAATGCAATTTCCTTTCAGTAAAAAGTCCGTTTTCTAATATAGATGAATAATTTTCCATACTAACATTATATTTATACGATTCTATAATTTTGTTTGTATCAGAATCTATAAAATTAGCGACAATATGATAATCGTCTTTTCCATTCATATTTATTTTTTTCATAAAATAACTTCTTTCTTTTATAAAATGCGTTAAGTGTTCAACGACTCCATTATTTTCTATTACGAATTCAATTCTTCTATTATCTTTCATGTTAGAAGAATTGAACCATACAATAAAACTATATGGTTGTTCTTTAACTGGTAAAATAGATAGATATTCTACACCAGAAAATATATTTATTTCACCATTATAAAATAACATATCTTCCGTCATATTATCTATAACTAATTCATCTTTGAATGAAGATAATTTACTATAAAAATAATGTTCTAAAAAATTATCACATCCTAACTTTCGGCAATCTTCATTATATGTTTCAGGTGTTCGAATAATATCATTAAATACTTTGGAATAAAAAGTTGGGTTTATTATAAAAAATACACTCTTGTATAATTTTCTATCTCCTTCACTATAATTTAGAAAATACCCCTTTTTATTCTCATAATCAATTCTCTTGCATATTACATCAATTCTACTTATTTCTTCTTTTTTGAATATAAAATCATAATTAACAGAAATAACTTTTTCATAACCAATTTTATTTGCTAATTTAATAGCATTATCTAAATTGTTTAATACAGTTAATGATTGATTGAGATTGTTTCTATTTTTTAATTTATCTAATCTTAATTCTACTTTACCCTTGTCTATATCAGACCAATAAAAATTATAAAGACTATGATGTATCAACGGATTATAGGCATCATAGATATAATAATCTACTTTTTCTTGTATAACTTTGCTAATTGGATAATGTGATGTTAATATAATATCATTTCCAGAAGATTTTATTGCTTCAATACATTTTAAAGTTACCTCTTCTTTTATTTTTGTATCAGGATATGTAGTTATCACATATACTATTTTATTATTTTTAATTATATCTTCAGATGATTTTATTTCATTAGCAATTATATCTATCTGTTGCTTTTCTACTTCTCTGGTTTTAAATCTAAGTTCCTTTGTAAATAAAATTTTATCATTTTTTACATAATCAATAGAATATCCTATAAAATTAGGATCATCTCTATATGAATTTTTAGCCGGTCCGATCCAATTACAATAACTACCATTATTAAACATTAGATCTTCAGCTTCAAATATAATTCCACCGGTTGATATATCTTTTAAAACTATATCCAAAGAGGTGTCTTTGTTATTACCGACATAAGGTAAATATATTCTATTTTCATCTATATGATAATCCAAATTAAAATCTTCAGGTTTGATTAAATCTTCAATTTTTATTTTTTTTATTTCACCTGGTGTTTCTTCTATTTTTAGATTAACCACACTAGAAATCTCTATGTTTTTTTCTAACTTATTAATATTTCCAATTTTTAAATTTTTAGTATATAAATATTGTTTATTATGATATATCTCAAAATTAAATTCACTGTATTTTTGATGTCCATATATCTGTATCCATATAGGAGAAGTTGAAGATAATGTTATTTCCCTTGCGGTATAAATATCCTTTTTATCGTCAGCACCTACTTTTAAAGTAAAATTCGATATATCTTCTTGATAACTATCACTTAAACAAAAATAAAATTTCTGATCTTCTTTATTATATTCGACTATCACATCTTCTGGAGTCTTTTGATTAATTAAATTAAAAACATTTTTAACTATAAAATTATCTACTCCAAATTCTGATATTGTTTTTGTAGTTAATCTTGGTGCTATAAGTTTGCCTTTATATTTAAACATATCATTGAACATTAAATCTGGAGTGTCCCATAATGTAGTATCAAATGCTCTTTTTATAAAAGGAAACGCAAAACTTGGAAACATAATAGATTGAGCGCCTATGATTTTATCAGTAGAATGCAACCAGTCATATATTTGTCCAAGATTTTGTGAAACCATTTCACCGGTTCTTAAATTTCTATCATCCCCAAATGATGCATAAAATGCTCCTTTTAATATCATTGGTTCGCAAGTTGAAAATATCTTATTAGCAAATTCTTCTATCGAAACATTTAATTTACAAGTTGATTCTAGTATTATTAAAAAATCTATGTCTTCTGTTAAATTTGACAATACAGCCCTTTTAAATCCCAAATAATCATTATAATGATTTTCTTTAAGTCCAAATGCCCCAAGTCTTCCAACATCATTAGGGCGAGCGCAAAATTCTTTAGGTATATTCCCATAATGCTTTGGAGAAACCATAGTAATATAATCAATACCAAAATCTTTTAATTTTTCAAATTGTTTTATTCCGTCTTCATTTTTATCCCCTTCTTGAAAAATTTGGACAGCTCGTATTTTATATTTTTTACTTTCACTCCAATTAACAGTAGGTTTAAAAAGAAAATTTTTAATATAATCGGCATCTATATTAACATCTCCATTTAAATAATTTATTGTATTTTCAGTATCATATTTTCTATTATATACATCCAACGGAAAAAGGAATTGTGGTATTTCGTGTTCCAGTGCTTCTTTGATTACTAGTGGGTTTAATTCCTTATTCCAACGGAATCCACGTGATGTAAATAAAAATAAATCACCTGCGTCTAAAAAATCGTCTACATTATCTTTTTCCCCCCATATTTTACAATTTTTAGGTTTAATCTTCATGAGTGGTCTCCAATAATCTTGAAAATTTTCAGCTTGATTCCCTATAAAATGAAATTGTATTTTTTCTGTAGATAATTTTCTAGCTATTTCAAATGCGTATGCTTGATTTTTTCTAGGAGTAAATAACCCCACATTAATAACATGTTTATAATTGGGATCTAACCCCAATTTTTTCATAGCATCTGCCTTTTTTTCTTTTGATGGTTTATTTTTTTCTACTGGGTATTCTATAACTTCTGTTGGTATTCCAAACTTATTGAATTTAAAACAATTGTATTGAGATACAAATAGAAATTTATCTGGGAAAAATATTTTATCATCTACATTATAATCAGAAGAATGTGTTGTCTCGAATATTTTATATGTTCTATCTTGACGATAAATCTGCTGAGCTATTTCAAAACTAATGTTGAATAATTCTGGAATCTCTTCCATATGTATATAGTCAGGATTTACTTTTTTTATGATATCAAGGATTTCTTCTTTATTATCTCCTAATGTAAAATAATGATCTGGATTAAGAAGTTTTTTCAAACGATTTTTTTGAATAACAAAATCATTCGAATAATTATTATATTCAACTACATATACGTCTAAATCTTCTTTAATTAATTCAACTCTTTTTACTAATACTTGGGGTAATCCTCCTGTGCTCACGTGGGGCATGATGGATAATAACTTTTTCATCTATTAATTTTTTCTTTTTTATTAACTTATATTTTTTAAATTTCTTTGCTGAAAAAAACAATATGTCTTAATCTGGCAATAAGTGGTTAAAATACTATAATTTAATTTTAACTTATATATCGCTCCATTGAGGTTTGGTTTGATTTTTAGTAGTAAAATAAATTAAAAAAAACAATATAAAAAAATATAATTATAATTGTGTATACTTTTATTGAAAGTGGGAAATTTGTTTCGATTATTTAAATCAAAATAACATTTACAATAGATTTTGTTTATGTATTTTTTCGTTCATTTGATAATTTTTCGGAGTAAAATGATAAACCATACTCCCTATCAAATGTTTCCTTACCAATATACTTAATTCGTTCATCTATCCATTTTTGATCTCTACCAGCAAGTTGCCAGTAATAAATTTTCATAGTTTTAAATAAATTTTTCATAGGGTCACCTTCTTTTCTTTCGGAATCCTCAACCATCTTATAGAAAAAATTACCATTTGGACTAGAATGTATTATCATTTTAGATTCATCATCTAAAAATGGAATTATATTATAATACAAATTCTCTGCATTATTAAAGTGGGAAAAATCATATAATAATATATTATCTAATTTTTGATCATGCATTTTAGGAGAGTCGTTTAATAATTTTAGCTTACAACCGTTCTCAAAAACTATGTTTTTTTCGGCCCAGTTATTCACTCCCATTTTAAGGAAGAAGGGTAAATTTTTGTAAAAATCTTTAAGTTTTTTCATTAATTCTACACTGGATGAAATTTTTAAAGAGAATATAACTGAATATTTATTTTTAGAAAATAACATGTCATGTAAAAAACAAATTATCAAAAAAGTGGTGGAACCCATTTGTCTACTAGATAAGAATATTGAAAATCTATTTTTTTGAAAATGTTCGATAGCTTCTTTTTGATAATCTCTCAGTTTTATTGTTGCAAATGAATCGTCTGTGAATATTTTTATATATTTCTCAGCGAAATATTCTATATTATTCATACACATTGAATACTCTCTTAATTCATAATCTGACATCATGTATTTTATACCAGATTTTCTGACGCCTTCAATATTTTGAAACCAGATTTTTTCTGAACGTCCCAATTTTTTTCCAGAATTTATTTTTTCTAAAATAATTTCCAGTTTTTCTGAGGTTATAATGTTATTATTCATTTGTTTTTTAATGTTTATATATTATACAAATTGGGGTTAAATCTTATTTAAATTTCAAAAAAACACATTAAAATTGTCAAAATTTTTAACAAATGTAATTAATTTGTATATTTTATTGATAATTTTAATAAACATTCATTAATCAAAGGAAGTTCATTTATTGTGTAAGGGTTTTTAATATATAGAAGAAAAAATTCGGTTCCTTTGAGTTTCAAAAAACTACAATTAATAAACCCAGATACTATTGGTAATCCAGAAGAAAAACATATTTATTTAGGTAGAGATGATTACGGTTTATGGGAAAAATATTCTAACGGTGAATGGACATATCTTATAACAGGTGGTACTACAGGAACTGGTTCTTCTGGTACA
>Ga0172381_10005716_pt1 | contig 12572 bp, 16 predicted proteins | sample Leawel6488metaG_FD_119754 | JGI IMG/M metagenome (GOLD analysis project Ga0172381, IMG submission 119754) | Leachate microbial communities from a municipal landfill in Southern Ontario, Canada - Leachate well 64-88 metaG | ecosystem: Engineered > Solid waste > Landfill > Unclassified | place...
ACCAATTAATAACTAATTCTAACTCACCGCTTAAAAGTTTTTTGTCTCATGCAGCAAAAGGAGCAATCAACATATCAACAATTGTTAAAAAATTAACAAATTTTAAATACTAAAAGAGTTAACTATACTAATCAGAGGTAGCGGCAATGCAAGCTAAAATAATATACGCCTCAATTATTTGTACAATCATATTTACTGTAGTCACATATTTGTTTAATCCACAAGATGCTTTATTCTCAATGAGCACCAGCTACATTATTGGCTCCTGCATAGGAACATTCATAGTTTTTGTACCTATAATGTGGGTTACATCAAAGGTTTGGCATATAGTGAAAGGGTACATGTTATTAGGTGCAAAACAATAAGCGTATTATTATTTTATGACAAGTTTTTTATTATCTACTAAGCATACATTCAGGTATGAGTGCGCCTCAACCTGTTAACCCTAACTGGCAACAAATACAGCAAATACAGCAACAAAACCAACGCTTCCAGCAAGCACTACAAAAGGGCGAAATTAGCCAAGCACAATACAACGCAGCCATGAACGAACAGAGCCGCCAACTAACCGAACTACAAAAACAATACTCCCCATCACCATCTCCGAGTCCAGCACCTACGCCGCAGCCTACGCCTAAACATGGACCTACCCCGCAACCGAAGCCTACGCCTTCAGATGCAGCAAACATTTCTAACATAGTCGGCAAGGTTCCAACTGCAATAACTCAGAATCCAGACTTAAATCAAGCATCGCTTACAACTAACCAAAAAGATCAACCGTTGGAAACTCCGCGACAGGTTGGCATAGTTTTCACCACTGGCCGTATTACCCAAGCAGAGATTGATGCGTATTCTGCTAGAGGAAAAGTTTTAGTGCCTGACAACTTGAAGTTGCCACGAGGCGCAAAAGTTACAGGTTCACGCATAGAAGATGGTCAAATAATAGTAGAGTATAAAACTACTGAGATGCAAGAGTTAGAGCAGCAGTTAAACCTTGATGCTGTTAAGTGGGAGCAGGCAGGTTTCACAGAGTATGCGGGCAAAGCTTTCTTTCCAGATTTACCTCAGTATGGTGAAGGCGCATATTTAGGGCGAAGTGAAGCTGGCGAACCCGCCATATTTGCACCCACAACCCAAGCTGACGGTGCAGGTTTAAATGCTGATACTGCCCGATTGTTGAATACCCGCGCAGCCTTCGCACCTGTACAAGAATACTATAAGCAAGTGGATATTAAAACAGCCGAGTTTAACGCTTTGCCAGCAGAAACCAAGGTGTCTGAGTTAAAGCGGTTTGATATGATGCCCGCAGATTTGCCTAAAGATACCGTGGTTACAGATGTGACATACAAAGGTGGTAAACTTGATTTTACCTTAGCAGTTGACCCCGTAGCCGTAGCTCAAAAAGAAGCAGATTTTATGAAGTTACCGCCTAGCATGAGGGTTATGCAGGCTGAAAGGTTTTTGCCCGATGTGATGGCTAACTTACCCGCGGGTAAGAAAGTGGTTGATGTAACCATAAAAGAAGGTCAATTACTATTCGCATTTGAAGTATCGCCAGAAGCGCCAGCAGTTTCTAGCCGTTCACCTAAAGACGGGTGGACCTTTGCAGTTAAAGGTGAGAAACCAGCTTTAGCTTTTCCACTACCACAAGGCGAAGGTTTAGGCTTTACAGTTCCAGCAGGTATGAACCTAAAAGTTGATAACATAATAATCCAGCCTCTCAAAGACGCTAAATACACTAACAACTTTTTAGGCGGCAAAGGCTGGTCAACGCCATTAAATGAACCTGTTAAAGCCACACAATACAGCTTTGAACCTATAGAGCAAGCGCCTGATACATCTGCCAAGCTTAGTGTAACTGCGCAGATGCAAAATTTAAACCAAGATCTAAACAGGGCAATCCCAGGTGTATCAGACAGAGATAGAGGCGAACTTACACGCGGCGTTTTTGGAAACCTTGAATCACTCTTAATTGGAACTATAGGAATTTCACGTGCAACAGACCAGAAGCTACCAACTAAATATGGTTCAGTAGGTGCAATAAATCAAGCTATAAGTAATTTAGGCACAGTTATTTATCCCGAGGGCTTACCTGAAGCGCCTCCCACATTTATTGGAGGCTTAAGCTCTGCTGCGTTGTCGGGTAACACCTCAGAGTTAAACTATATGGTTGAAAACCCCAAATACGCGGCAGGCTCATTAATAGGTGATGTACTTCTGAGCATTACTTTTGGAAAAGTATTAGCTCCTGTTACTCCGACTTTTGCGCAGATACGCGGCGGCGTATCTTATACAGGTAGCTTGGCAAAGCAGGCGGCAACACGAATAACAGTTGGCACAGTCAAAGTTGCACACCCAGAATCAGGCATATACCTGAAAAGTGTAGTTCTGCCCAATATGCCTAAAGATTTTGTGCAGCAAACCTTAGCAAAAAACATAGTTAACCCACTCAAATATAGCACAGCAGGAAACGCAGTGGTTGATACAGCAACTCTAGCCCGCAACGAAGTTTTAACCTTCAACCAAAGATTTGCAGGAGTAACAGCCCCACGATTAGCCGCAACATTCGCCCCAGTAACTAGCAGAATAACCGCTTCACAACCATACATATTCACCACAAGCGTTTTAGCTCCTAACATTCGCGAGTATGGTAGTACCTTGTTAGCGCCAACTTTGAAGTATTACATGGCAGGCTTGCAAGGTTCCTATAGTCAATCTTCACTAAAAGGGTACATTGACTTAGCAGTAACACCCACACGCACTAACATACATATCTTAACTAACATAGCAAAATATGACTTGTTAAACCCATTAACTGATCTTGCTGTATCGTTGCGTGGTGAAGCCTTTACGGCTGTGCAACGTGGCGGAACAATAATTGGCAGACAAACAACCGCCTTCAAATACAACGTACTATCGCCAGCTATGGATAACGTGTTAGGTGTACCCCGCGAATTAATCACAGTAGGCCAAAGAGCAGGTGGAATAGCAGCGCGGCCAGTTGATTACCTTAAAGCTTATAGTAACGTAAATTATGGAGCATACTTAAAGCCCATAGTTGTGGAAACTAAAGGTTACACAAAGATTGCAGCTGGCAAAATCCGATACGATCTTGACTTACCCGTACAGCCCTCAAAAGTTCCCCATGAATATAGCCCATGGGATTTAACAGGCACATTCAAACAGTACCCAGAAACTCCCGGTACAATTACAGTTCCAACAAAAACAGGCGCAGTTATACTTGACAAACCATTACCTGACATAAAAACTACAGATCCATTGCGTTTCTCAGTAGGAACAGCAGGCATGGGCGGCGCAGGAGTTGATTACGCAGCTTACAATATGGAACGGTCAGACCCAGATTATGTGCCAACAATACTAAGCGGAGTCGCACCATTCCCAGGCACACGCAAACGACAACCCACTGTCTATGAGGAAGCAGTTTATTTTGCGCCTGACTTAACCAATTTCAACATACCCTTAGCTGGTGCTTTTAGTTTCGCTGGATTTAGCTCTGCGCAGACTCCAACGACAAGCCCATTTGTCACAAACATAAACCGCATAACCCAAGCATCAACCAACCTGCAAAAATATGATACGGGTATAAAATTGGATGCTAGATTATCAAATTTGGCTGGTTCAATTCCGGGGTTAGCTCCGTATGAAGGATTACGAGAAATGCAAGCAGTAGAATCTGCGCAAGCCCAAATGTTTACACAAGATACTTTGCAGCGCACAATTCAACGTACCCCAACCAGAACCACAACCACAAGCAGACCTCTACGTCTGCCCAACTTTAATTTAGAGCCTGATAAAATCTTTAAGAAGCAAACACGAGGCAGTGGTAAACGTGGCAAATATCGGAAGGGCATATTTGAGTTTGACATATTGGAAGGTAAAGAAGCTTTGCAACTATCCAGCCCCAACGGTGCGCGATCTAATGGTAAGCGTAAGGGTAGAAAAGGTTTGTTGGAGTTGTTCTAATGGTTAATCCTTTGATTCCGGGTGTGGTGCTGATTTTTGCTGTGTCAGTTACTGCTTTAATGTTTACTGTAGGCACGCCAATTGTTGAAACTATGTATAATGGCCTTATCGGAGATATTGACACTCGGGGATTAGCTGCTAACAACGTGTTGATGTTGTTGTGGTATGGTGTACCAGTGTTGATTGATGTGTTAACTGGGGTTTGGTTTCTGTTGGTGTTGACTAAGCGGCAGCCAGTTACGCAGGGGGTGTTCTAGTTTGATGCAGATTATTGTTGTTGCAGGCGTGTGTATTGTGCTATTGGGGTTGGTGTGGATGGTTGCCACGTTGCCTGCTTCAAGTGTGATTGAGGAAATGCAGATTAGCTACGGTTATAGCAGCAGGGCGGCGTTGTCGATTTATGCGCAGCAATTGTTTATTTCGGCGTTGCCTTTACTGATTGGGTTTGGCGTTATGGCTTGGGGTTTCTTAAAGAACGTGGAAGAAAGAGAAACAGGATTCGCCCAACTCTAATCTTCCCCAAGCACCCATATTTTTTTGTGAAAAAGTTAACAAGACGTTATTTTTGTTGTAAAAATTACAACAATTATAAAAGGCTCCTATACTAAATAGGTATTATGCACCTTAGAGTCTACGCATTAACCGTTGCAGTTCTCTTTATAGCCTGCGCCTTATGTGCCTGCGAAACAGCACAAGCTTACACAAACATAACTGTAACCTACCGCCTCTTGCCCACTACGCAAACGGTGAATGAACAGACCGGGTACATTATACGTGAAGCCAGCGCCGTAAGTAACATTTCGGCTACTCAAAACATTGCTGGAACAGCGCAGGCTACTTTTGCTTACCAAATATGGCTGTGTATCAGCAACCGTACCCCTAGCATGTTAACTGCGGATTACGTGCCCTTCGCAACTCGCGCCGCAGCAGGTGAAGGCTACCAAAATGCTTCCGTGTCAATCTCCGAGAATAGTTTGGTTGCGGGCATTTCTAACTTAAAAGTAGGCGTATACGTAAAGTTTGATGACGGCAAATACTTGCCTGTTGCCTACTTTGTTGGAGATCAGTTAGTTGAGCGTAAGATTAACTCTGCTACTTGGACGTTAACTTTGTACACGATGCTGGTTCAGAATGGAAGTGGAAGTTTTGCTTCCGCAGTGTGGGGTGGCAGTAATAGTTACAGTCGGCTTTCAGGCGTAGAATATACTGAAGCGTTAGCGCAAGAGAAAGGGTTAAACCTGTTAGCTTCTGGTGAGTGGATTCTTGGGTTAGCTTTTCCTTACGCAGCGTTTATTGGTTACAGTATATTTTGGGGAGTAACTATGCTGTTTCTCGGAATCATGGTTTATGGCCGTTACCGCAGGTATGAACCTGTGATTGTTATGTTGCTCTTGTACGGTGGCAGCGGCGGTTTAGGGTTATTAATCCCAGAGATAGGCTACCGACTGATTTACAGTGTAGTGGTCTTTGTGATTACAGTGATTCTTTACAGGGTGTTTAGGTGACATGTTTATGACCAATAAGAGTAAGCGCGATTTGGAGAAAGAAAACTGGGCTTTACTTAAACCACTGGTAGGGTTGCCTGATAACAAGTGCCCAGGTTATCATCAACAGTATATGGCGGCTACCCGTAAAGTTGCAAAGCTAAGTCAGAATCCACAGTTTAATGAGGCGTTGATGAAGCAGCGGATTAGTTTTGCCCAGTTCTTGCTAGACTACGATATTGTGTTGAATCCAAAGGTTAAAGATTTCTTGAACCGAGATATAGGCACATTCGTAAAAAGCAGAAGCAAAAAATAGAATGAGGGTTAATGGTTTAGACTGTTTGCGGGTTTGATTTGCCTATAGTGTATTCGTAGATTTTATCTTCGGGGTCTGTGTAAGTTGGGGTCCAACCGTTTATTTTGTGTTCTACGCTGATTATTTTTGTACCCTGCTTCATTTCTCGGACTGCTTTGTGACCTATTTTCTGCATCAAAGGCGGGGATAAGTAGCAGTATAGTATGGTTGCTGGTTCATAGTTTACTTTCAAAAGGTTTGCACGCAGTACATCTACGTTTAGGTGTTTTAAGTATAGGCTATTTATTGAGGGTACTAGTAGGGATTTGTTGTTGTATTTTAGGAGTAGGCGCATGAGTAAGACTTTGAAGGGATCTATTTCTACTGCGATCACGTGTGCGCCTTGGTAGGCTGCTTCAAAGGTGATTGCTCCGTGTCCTGCGCCTAGGTCCATTACGGTTTTGTCTGCTGATAGGTTGCCTAGTTCGATTATTTTTTTAAGTTGGCGTTTGGGAATTTTCATGTACATTGCTCCAAAGAAGCATCCGTAGCTTAAGGCTGCGAATCCGCATGCGGCGAAAACGAGAAATATGATTGCTGGTGTGAACTGTTCTAGTAATGTCATGGTTAATTGTTTGTTAAGTTTTTAACTTAAACTTTGCTATAAAAACCGTATCTTCCATATACTGCTTGTAATTTTTACGTTAAAAGCGGTGTGTTGTTAAATTTTTCACGAAACCGTTTTAAAGAAAACCGTACAACAGTTAACTATGAACTTCAAGCTAATCGAGGTGAAAAATTAAATGCGTGCCATTACCGGACTTATTTTCAGCTTCATATTCCTTATCGTCACTATGCTTGTCGGCAGCCTTATCATCACTGGCGTTGCAGCTCACGCTAACGACTCCGGGCAACTAGTCGATGATGCGGCTACTGCTTGGACGAACATGATGACTTACGTTTGGCTTGCCCTGTTCATCATTGCCTTTGCACCGTTGATCATGGTTCTCGTTGTCTTCAGCGGCATGTTCGGCATGGTAGGTGGCGGCACTAAATAGTGCCTTCCCCTAACCTGTCTGTAACACCTATTTTTCTTTATTTAACCACTATAAGTTGTAATTTTTACAATAAAACCCTGTTGTTGTTAACTTTTTCACAAACCTTATAAAGATACGTGGCTAAAATAGTAAGCATGGTAACTGAAGCAATAGCCCAATTTGTGATATTCGTTGCCGTCACCGTATACCTCTCATGGACCGCCATAACCCGAGAAACCATAGTACCCTACTTCTTAGCTGGCTTCGCATGGTTCATCACTGCACTCGTAAATTTCCTATTAGCCCCAACTGCTTTAACCGGGTGGACTAGCCTTTTCTTCATCTTATTAGGCATGGTCTTTTCCTACACAGGCATACAAGCAATGGTTGACACCCAAGTAGCGCAGAAAGAAGCACAGAGGCGACCTCTATAATGGCACAGCAACCACAATACGATAACACTAACAAGATTGTAGCTGCACAAATCGCAGGCGGCGCAATGAATCAGCCATCCCCCCAGACAGATCCACAACTAGAACTAATCTATCAAAGCCTACTTTGTGACGACCCCGAAGTAAAGCGACTGATTAAAGGTGAAGTGCAAGAGCCACTAAATAGATGGCGACAACTTACCCAACTGTTAAACGACTGTGTAAACGCCCGAGACGATTCATCAATACTCACTGAGTCGCAAGCTGCCCAAATTATAGGCTTACTCAAAGAAGCTAATCTTTTAATGTCTAAGCTAGAGACACAGATGAAAAAGTACCGCTACTACCTGCCACACTTGTTGATGCTTTCGCCTTTGATGCGGCTTTCAATTATTACACAGAAGCAGGCTAACCAGATAAAACTACAGCAGCGGCTAATGGTTAACCGTGACCGTTTACGTGCTAATGCTACAGGTGAATCCGACTTGCTAGACGAGAACTGGTGTGATGCAGTGTTAATTGCTGAGAACATGGCTGTGCAAGAATCAGTTGATGGACGTAAACTTGAAGCTATCACTAAAGAAGCAAAACAAGTCACGACTGTAATTAATGATCAGACGTATAAGAAGGCTAATCGAAGTATACTGAGGCCGTTTGGATAATGCCCTGCCCTAGCTGTTTTTCTCAAAAAGTACGATACATGAAAACTCTGCGTGGTAAACGTAAGATTTACCGTTGCTTAGACTATGGCTTTAGTTGGGATAACCCTGAAAGCCTGATTCCTACTCGCCCAGATTTTGCGGAAAACAAAAGGAGAATGTTCTAATGAAAACAAAAAATAAACTATCAGAAGAAAAAGATTTAGCTCCCATGGTTGTAGAAGAAACCTTAACCCATAACCACCATGAACCCAGAAAAGATCCCCCGACTATAAATGGTTACAGCGTTAACTTTGGTTGTGGTTTATCTGAAGCGTTCACTACATTGCAACATATCGCTATGTGTCCTGAATGTAAATCACGGTGGCAAAACATATTGAAGTGTGCACAAACATTCAAAGACTGCCAGGAGCCATAAAATTTGTTACCTTTATTTATCGCTGACTTTTTCCAGCAACTTTTCCAAGGCAACCCCGTAGCTTACTTAGCACTCTTTGAAGGCGTAGGCTTCGTAATTGCGATTTGTGGTTTAGGTGTGTTATATTGGAAGCTTCCGCAGCTTGCTAAATCGCAGCTTTGGAATAACATCTTAGGCCATAAGCCTACGTTCACAACTTGTTACCCTGATTTATCAGTGAAGTTCCGCAACCCAACATTATATGGTAACGGCATAGCTTACGATGGTGACTACCAAATACTGCTACGTGATGATGGCTCAGGCAAATTGTCAGTAGACGAGAAAAACGCGGTTAATAGCGTGTACCGAATTGACGGAACAAACAGCCCAATGTTTCTACGTTGGAGCAAACAAGCCTATGCTGTTTCACCTGAAATCGCGGCGATCTCTCAGCATGGAAAATCTATTAAACAACTTAGCGAACTATCCAAAGACGATGTAACAACTTTGATGCAGAAGATGGCGAATGCAAGCTATGATGCACCTATAAAAGTTAAGAAGCAAGCTTTACTTAACGCTTTGAAAGGCTGCAAAGACGAGTTCATACAAATTGCGCCGATGTATTTCACGTTTGATGTTGATATGACGAAAATTAAAGAGATGCTGCCTAACTACTTGAGCGATACGAACTTGAAGGAACATGAAAACATTGTGAAGCAAGCAAACATGGGTGATGGACTTAGCAAAGGCAATCTTATAGTGATCGTTGTAGCTTTAGCCGGCATAGGCTGTTTGATTGGCGCACTCAACCTGCTAAAACAGATGGGCTTATTCTAATCTTTAGAATATCCTACACTATTTTTTTCTTTGTAAAGTTTAGGTTAATGTGAATTTGAATAGTAATATTATTAATCCGTAGCTGACGCAGATGAAGCCGTAGCAGAGGGGGGCGAAGCGTGTATATTTTGGGTTCTTTGTTTGCATCATGCCCATTAATCCTACGAAGCCTATGATGTAAAAGAAGGCTACGGCGGGCGAGAATGCTACATGCTTCAAAGTTACCGCTTGAGTTGTTCGATCAGGCATAGCGATTGATATTTTCCCCTCATTCACAAAGGCAGCTAAGTAAGCTGGAAACCCCGACACCAACAATACGGCGACAACAATTATTATGAACATCCACAGTTTACGACTAGATGCCACATTGTAGAGTCGGCTTAGTATATGCGGCAAAGACTTCATACATACATTTCTATTTGGTTGTGGTTTTAAGCTTATTGCCTAGACAAGGTATAACAAGTTTTTTATTATCTACTAAGCATACATTCAAGTATGAAGCCTATGCGCAAAGCCTCTGCTCTACTGGTCATTTTAGCATTAACCTTAACTTTACTCACAGCATTTCCGGTGTTGCCTGTTCAAGCAGAACCTCAAACAGTAACTATAGAAGTACCAACCGATTCAACAGATGCAGAAATAAATTATTCGCATTCAGTGTATGCAACTGCACGAACAAGTGCCACGGGCACAGTTTCAACAGGATCCGCACACATCGAAGTAGGTCAAATAGATAGTGATTACCATATTAACAGAGGTGTAGTGTTTTTTGATTTATCCACTATTCCCATTGGTGCAGTGATTGATGAAGCCTATTTGAGTTTGTATGCTACTAACTTTTTTGGTGACAAAAACTGGAATCTAACCATACAAACAGGCATGCCCACCTATCCCCATAATCCGCCAGTTGCAGGTGACTATAACTTAGCTTATTATAGTGGCAACCTGGGGGAAATAAACGTGACAACAATGAATGATGCGGGTTACTATAACATATCGTTAAACGCTGATGGGCTTGCAGAAATAAGCAATTACTTAAGTGAATCAGTACATTTTATGCTGCGTAGTAGCAAAGATATTGCTGGAACTGCAAACACTGAACATGAGCATTTACGGTTTTGGGCTTCTGAACAAGGTGAATCCACCACGCCTAAACTATACATAACCTACACAACTTTAGAGTACACCTACAACATTCACGGTCCATACTTAGAAACAGGCGCAGTATATGAGGGCATCATAAATGTTACCGCCAGCTTCCAAGGACCAGCACCCATGATGTTTACGTTAACTGGAACTAACACTTCGGCTAGTTCCATATATTTCACAACAGAGTACCCATTAGTATCGTTATTCTGGAATATTACTAGCTCGTATGATCGGCAACGAGTTATAACAGTCCAGGAAGGTGACGGCGAATACTACCTGTATGTACCTGACTCAGAGGATATAGTTTACCAAGTTAGTGTAGGCATCACTGATTTTGCTACGTTGACAAATGCTTATGCCCAAGTAATGCGCAACGTAGGTGGAACAAACCGTGTGATTATGCAGTTGCCCCTTGACATTAACAGTGGAATGCCGTTTTGGTTAATCTATTATGCACAGTATGATTTTCGCATAGTTAGCGATCAAGGAACATTCAGTTGGTCTTTGCCTGCGGATGGCACAACCACCAAACAGTACACCGTCACATTAGACATGATTACATGGATATATCCTGGGGGTAACTTTACTGTTTCAGCTACGCGGCCTTCAACTGAAAACATCACAGTAACATACGTGGATCACTCGGGCAATACCACAAGCATAACTACTGAGATTAAGCATTTAGAACGCGGCGAATATGTAACTGACTACACACAAACAGACTTAGCGGCTTCTCAAAGTTTCACTTGGAGCGAAGCTGCTACAGGCTTAAGCTATATCGTAACCATCACAGCCACCATAGACGGCGCTGAAACTGTTTGGCAATACGGCTTAAGCTACACTTTAGAAGCAGGATTCTTCACAGGATTCTTTGACTTATTCGGCAGCTTCCCATTTCCAGCTACACAACTTATCGGCATACTAATTGGGGCATTGTTCTTTTGTATTGGGAACTGGCGGGATGTAGAAGCCTTCACAGCCATTGGCGTAGTAGTTACCGCGGTTTTAGCTGTGATTGGGTGGGTTACTGTTCCAGTATTAGGGTTAGGTGCAAGTTTCCTAGTTGTTGTATTCATGTATTTATCTAAAGGTAAAAGGGAGAGTTTGTATCAGTGAACGCTAAAGACATAGTGATATTTTTTGTTTGCTTACAGATGGCTGGTGTGATTGCAGCCGGCTTAGTTTCTGCTGATGTAATTGTAATGGGTACTGACGAAATGCCATACGATATGAACAATGTTAATACTGAGTTTAGTTTAGGTAACTTTATTGCCGTGTCAGGCGCGATTGGAGGCGTAGCTGGTTTGATTGCGTTAATTACCCGCAGCGGAACATACGCTAACTATGCGACTCTAATTTGGTTAGTAGGCGTTTTCGGTGGAGTGGCTACTTGGGTGCTGACAGGATTTACCAATATGTTTGAAGTTTTATTACCTGCTGAAATTAACCCAGGCGGCTTATTTAGCAGCGTAATTTACGGTGGAGTATTGATAGGTTTCTTCTTTTTCCTTGCCGGAACAATCAGTCAAAGACCAGACCTATAATTTACATTCCCATTTTTATTCAAATATCCACTAAAAACTAAAAATAAAATTAAAATTAAAATTAAAATTAAAGAAGATAGTTTGTGTTTTTAGCCGAAGCTGGTTTGTGCACCTGACATAAACAGCAACGCCACTAATACGGCGACAACTAGTATGATTATGGTAAAGATTACGAACGCAAACATCTTTACATCTACAGTTCCATTTCTGAAAAGTAGCACTGCCAAAACTAAAGGTACAACGCCTAACAATGTTATGGCGAGAAACATGTAGTTCATAAATGAGCTTAAAGCGTTTTCTCTTTCTTGATCTGCTGCCGCGGTTGACATTTCCATGGCTACTGTTGCAGACGCGGAGTTTATAGTGATTAATCCGTTGGTGTAGCTCCATTGCCCCGACCATCGGCTAACGGCTACGCCGTCTATATAGACTGTTACTGGTAGGCTGTTTAAGCTGAGAGTTTGTGTTCCAGATTCGGTTACGGTGTAGTTTGCCCATCCGTCTGAGTCTAGGCTTGATATACTTAGCTTTGCATCTGGTACGCTACTATATGATATTGTAAAAGTTTCGATTGTTGTGCCGCTGTTTACTGACAAGTCGCTGAAAGTTACAGTTGTGCCATCATTTGTTGAGCCTTCATGTGTGGCTGTTACTCCTTCGGCTAACGCGATTTGTTCACCGCCGTCTAGCACATACACGTAGTCGCTATTCCAGTTTACGAGCGCATAAGCGGTTGATGCTGTGAGTAGAAGGAG
>Ga0172381_10005717_pt1 | contig 12572 bp, 17 predicted proteins | sample Leawel6488metaG_FD_119754 | JGI IMG/M metagenome (GOLD analysis project Ga0172381, IMG submission 119754) | Leachate microbial communities from a municipal landfill in Southern Ontario, Canada - Leachate well 64-88 metaG | ecosystem: Engineered > Solid waste > Landfill > Unclassified | place...
AGCCAAGGAAAGTAGTGCTGACCAAGTAAGGAAATATGGCACACCTAACCTCCTCACTCTTGGAAGAGAGAAGAAACCCAAAGTAGACAAAGCCTTCCAAGTCTTTATTATAGAGCATGATAACGCTGTGATAAAGGAGTATAGGGAAAAGTTAAGAAAGAAAATAGAAAGGAAGGAAAAAGGAATATAGATGCAAACAAAAAACTTAATATACTTTATGAAGAAAAAGAAATAGGAGATGTTTGTGAAGTAATGATAAGCAAGTATTGTTGGCATTCATTTCAAGGCTATTTACATCGACATGGAAGACATTGGTATAGATCACATCCGGAACTACTCTATAGTTTTAAACATACTTTAAGGGGTTGCAACGAATGTCATAGGTTGGTTGATGCTGATACTAAGATGCGGGAGGAGTTATTTATTAAATTACGAGGAGAAGAATGAAAATAATCAATGAATTTCCCCCTAATTATAAGAAGATTGAGAAGGTATTCAATCTTAGCGGTATAACTCCAGTGTTCACTTATGGGGATACGATATATAATCCACACAAGTGTATAATTCCGCGAGATTTAATTATTCACGAAGAAACACACATGAGACAGCAATATTATCCTACGGAGTGGTGGGATAGATATTTGATAGATCCGACATTCCGATTGGAACAGGAATTGGAAGCGTACAGGAATCAATTCAAGTTCTATAGAGGAGCAGTCAAAGGATGGATGCCGTTCCTTAAAAGGATAGCGAGCGATTTGAGTGGGAGGATGTATGGGAATATTATCAGTTATCAGGATGCGTTTAACGCGATATTGAAATGAGACTATTCTGGTTTTCTTTGGATTTTTTTATTAAAACTTTTATACTTTATATTATTTTACATACAATAAAATATTATCTTCTTAAAGCTAATTAGTATATCAAACTATAACAATAACCCTTCGTACAATGACTAAGAAGCCCTATCAGATTTCTTCAACGTATCTTTCATCCTTTATTATTATAATAGAAAAAGGTATAATGAATTATGAGCTGGAAAGACGATCAGAAGTTTGAAAAGGATTGGCATAATAATTGTGTGAACAGTTATTGGGAGGAAACAAAGCAGATGCATTATGCACGATATATGGGATTAGTTGCATATCAGACTCCGGATGAAAAATATCCTACTTACGATTTAAAAGGAAAGTCAGTTTTGGATATTGGAGGAGGAGCCTACAGTTTACTTCTTAAATGTGTCAATCTTGGGAAGAACTCAATGGTTGTGGATCCACTCAGATATCCTTCATGGACATACGCGCGGTATGATGCAGCAGGAATTGGATATGCTACTATTAAGGGAGAGGACATTGAACTGAAAGGATTTGATGAAGTATGGATATATAATTGTCTTCAACACACTGAAGATCCTGAGAAGATTATTCAGAATGCACGCAAAGCAGCAAAGGTAATACGGATATTTGAATGGATTGATAGGGGAGTGATGCTCGGTCATCCGCAGGATTTGAAGAAAGCGAAGCTCGACAAATGGTTGGGAGGAAAAGGAAAAGCTGAAATATTCATGATAGGAAATTTGAATTATGGATTGTGCTACTCCGCAGTTTTAAATAAGTTTTAAATACAATATGGCTACATTAAGACAAAAGATTGCAGCAAATAAAATTACTGAAAATTACAGAAATGGAAAAAATAAACCTATAGGGAAAATACTATTGGAGAGTGGTTATAGTAAGTCAACTTCAAAACAACCAGCAAGAATAATAAAATCAAAAGGTATAGAAGTAGAAGCAAAACCATTTCTTGAACGATTACAGAAGGTACGCGATCAAGCACTTGCTGAGATAGAAAGACGAGGAAGAGGGAAAAAGGGATTAAATTTCGAACAATATCATCATCTTACTGATAGCATTGAAAAATTCACAAAGCTATCAGAACTCCTTCAAGGAAAACCGACAGAGATAATAGATTTCAAGGGATGGACACCAGCAGAACTCGCAGAATATGCCTCAACAGGTAAAATACCCGGACGATTTAATGATGCGAGCTAAGGCAAGAGCGCATCTTGAAAGTCTGAAGAAAAATAGTAAATATCTTTTTTATACTCCAAACGGTAAATTGGAACAATTTATAAAGATAATCGGTGAGGATAAACACTTCATTAATCTTCTTATTGCTGCAAATGGTATCGGAAAGACGGCAGGGATGAGTAATATCGTTGCCAATCTTGTATTCAAGGAAAAGAATCTTGATTGGTTCAATTATCCTCTTTTCAATAAATTTCCCTATATAAAGACAGGACGCATCATTTCAGATCCGACTACGATATCTCAAACAATCATTCCCGAATTGCATAAATGGTTTCCAAAGGGAAAATATACGACTGGAAAAGAAGGAAAGAATTATGAATATAAATGGAAAACCGATGCTGATTTTGAATTTGATATTATGAGTACCGAACAGGAACCAAAGGAATTTGAAAGTAAGACACTTGGTTTTGCATTATTTGATGAACCTCCCCCTGAAGCTATATTCAAGGCTACTATTTCGCGTATGAGATTGGGAGGAATTATCATTGTTGTGTTTACTCCACTCTCAGGTTCAGCATATTTTTACGATAGCTTTGTTACTCATAAAGACACAATAACTTATTAATATGACAGAAGATATATTGGCAGGATTAAAATCAGTCGGTTTACTTCAGGCTGACATCGAAGCCAATTGCAAGGAGCATGGGATTCGCGGTATACTTAATCATGCGGATATTGTCAAAATGGTCTCAGAATACACAGAGGATGACAAGCAAGCTCGAATTTATGGGCGTTTTCAACATTTAACAGGTCTTGTGTATAAATCATTTACCCGAAGAATTCATGTAATAAAACCCTTTGCAATTAACCTTCGTGATTACTGTGTATACGAGCGTGCAGATGTGCATCCTCGCAATCCTGATGCAGTAGGATGGTATGCAGTAGATAAAATGGATAGGAAGTACATAATCGATGAACTATACGGTAATTACACGACTGAGGAGCTTATTTACCGTGTTCGTCAGAAGAGCGATAACTTCAGAATTATTAACAGAAAGATAGATCCTTCAGCCTTCATCACAGACCAACACACAAATAACAGCCTTGCACAGCGTATCACTACTCTTAGCAACTATTCTCTTCGTTATACTCCAGCTTCAAAGGAACGGACAATGGCAAACGTCAGGACAAAGGATGCTCTTGACTTTCAGGAGAATAATGGAAACCTTGTCAAGCCACCTGAATTATATGTCTTTGATACATGCGTGCGTCATATCTACGAGTTTGAACATTGGCAGTATAATGAGTACTCCGGCAAGACTGCAGAACGCAAGCATCAAAGTGAGACTCCACAGGATAAGGACGATCACATGATGGAGAATACCGGGAGATTCCTCATTGATGAACCGAAATTCTTTGAGATGCCAAAATTAACAGTCGATGGATTTGGAGGAGCACAAGGAGTAGAGCCATCATTCGATCCGTATTAATAATTTATTAATTTATATGAAATATCATCAGATAACTCATGAGAATGATAAAAGGATTCCAGAATCAGTTGTAATTGTTATCATGCCAAAGGAAAAGATAATAGCTTGGTATTACTATCATGAATCAAAGAAAACCTTTTATAGTGATAGAGTGAACGTATGTGATGAATTTACAGATGAAATAGTAAAAGAGATTATTGATTTAATTGTTCTTGAACAAATAAACAAATACGAGCTACCATAACTAATAATGATTTTAGGTTTGATTAAAAGATGATTCAAAACTTAACCAACGAGCAACGAAAGATTATAGCCGCAAAGCAACTGACTATTGTGGTTAATCCCTATGAGGCTGCAATTATTCAAGAGGTACGTAAACAACAGCATGGGGAGATAATCATCGTAGTTATGGATGGAATACCGTATCGGGTTAAGGTTAATACATCAATCATGATGGAACAGACTGAGGATTTCGAAACTATACTAGCACAAATAGCAAAGAAAGCATTATAATAATAATATGGGCAATTGTGATGAGTTTCTCGGAGCATGCGCCTTTTACAGAATAAAGTGTTAAAGGAAACACACGCGACTTGGAATCGTGAGATTGTGAGTTCGATCCTCACTATTCTGACACATCTGTTCTCGTCCAATGGTAGGACAACAGACTTTGAATCTGTTTATTTACGTTCAACTCGTAAGGACAGAACAAGCAGAAAGGGCAATTAGTTCAAAAGAAGAACTTATCGTTTGCAACGATAGAAAAGTGGAGCATTACCACTATTGTCCACCCGTCCAAGTCGCACTTGGGTAGTGTTTTTATCAAGCACGAAAGAAAGTGTAATCGCCTTACACATTGGTTTGCCTGTTTAGCTCAACGGTTGAGCAGTTGTTTTGTAAACAACAGGCTGTCTGTTCGAATCAGACAACAGGCTCATGTCCATCTTAGGCATGTTCAAATGTCTTTTCAGAGGGGAACATTCGTGGGACATGCTTGATGTAACACGGAAGGTATTTGGTCGCCAGCTCATTATTCTGCATTGTAGCGAATGCGGATGCTATAAGTTTCACCTATGTTGAATCTACCAAACACGATGCTAACGGAAAGGACAGTAAAACGGAAATACCGTTTTCATGTCTTGGGATTTGTTCATCTTCCTTGCTCACTTAAATACTATGCGTGCGCTTTTACCCAAAAAATGCACAAGTTCTGTGAAATGATGATGTCTCTCGGTCATGAAGTGTACTTCTATGGAGCAGAAGGCTCTACAGTACCTTGCACTGAACACATTGTCACTCATTCAATCAAAGATATTCGCGATGCATGGGGAGATAAGGATGTAGATCCAAAGAAATTCGAGCTTGGATATAATTGGCAAAAGGAAGTGTCCTATCGATATGAACCTGATACAGATAAACGAAAGAAACTAGTGGCACAACTCATGGTTCATCAGATAGCAGGGGTTCAATCAAGAGCAAAACGTGATGATTTCCTTATTCTTTCAATGGGTGACTTTCACAAAGAAGTAAAAGATGTGCTTGAAATGTTGCTTACTGTGGAAACAGGTGTTGCTTATAGAGGAACTACAGCACGTTTTAGAGCTTTTGAGAGTGATTATATGAGAAACTTCGTTGGAGGATTGCAAGGAGTCGGTAAAGATACTCCAGATGGAAAGTTCTATGATCGAACGATTCCTAATTACTTCAGAGAATCGGAGTTTCCTATTGAAGCAGTGAAGATAAACAAGGCTGATAGAGTCGATAAAGATGGTAAGCCGTTCATTCTTTATGTGGGACGATTCATTCCTCGCAAAGGCATAAATATCGTAGCAAAGCTCGCTACAGCATATCGTTCTAAGTATAAGCTCTACATGGCAGGTCAAGGAAAGATTGACACAAAGAGTAAGAATGTAGAACTATTAGGCACTCTTAATCCTGAACAGAGGTCGTGGTGGATGAGTCGCGCAACTGCAGTGCTTGTTCCTACTCTTTATCTTGAACCGTTTGGAGGAGTGGGAGTTGAGGCAATGCTCAGTGGCACTCCCATACTCACGACTAATTTTGGGGTGTTTCCTGAATACAATGTTAACGGAGTAACAGGATTTAGATGTGACTTGTTTCGTGACTTCACCAAGGCATTGTCAATGGTTGATAATCTTGACCGTATGGCAATAAGGAAGCATGCCGAACGTTATTTAATGGGCAATATTAAGTGGGAATATCAAAAATGGTTCGATGATTTGTATGATCTTTATCTTGGAGTTATAAGTGGGGATAGGAAAATTCAGAAGAATATCTGGTTTGCGAAGTAATTATTATTCAATTATAATTAAATTAAACGTATGTCTAAAAAAAAGGTTCTATTAAACAAAGATTTAGCAATGGATGGAAAGGTTGACACTAAATTTGATCCTTCTAAAAGTCAAAAAGGACACCTCACAATCCTCAGAAAAGGTGAATACAAGAAAGTTCCTTACTTACTACAGAAGATGGGTGATGCGTTTCAATTCATCGCATTTTGGCAGGGTAATTGGTATCAGGGATATACGATAATGCACCCTGAGAATAAGAAGGGCTTTACACAGCCTCAAATGGTAGAACTTGCAGTACTTACTCAGAACTTTATGGAAACAACGGTTGATACTCTTGTTGCGACTAAGGAAAGAGATGATAAGGAAAAACGTGCAAAATGCAAAAAGAAAGTCAAGTAATTTTAGTATATAATTAAACTATGGCAGATAATCCAAAAGAAGGTGTTGATTATTCAAAACTTATTAAGCAGATTCAACTTGAATATGCTCTTTGTTGGGGACACCAACAAGGGAGAATACAAGTAGGTCTTGAAAGACTTGCGCTCTATAACAATCAGAAGCGTGATAAGAATTTAGTAGGAGATCCACTCATGTTTACTGTGCATCAAACAGTACTTGCGTCTCTCTATAACGACAGACTTGGAGTTTCCTTCTTAGGACGTGAAGAAGGAGATGATGAAACAGGGGATAACCTCACTTCAATGGCACAGTTCGATTATGAGACCATGCAGAAGGATGTTCTTGATTATTATTGGGATTGGGATGCTTCATTCTTTGGAAGAGGACTTGTAAAACTATTCGAATTTAATCGTGAGAAACAATTTAATTGTCCTATTCCTGAACTTATAGATCCAATGACATTTCTTCGAGATCCAAAGGCTATTTCAGTTGCAGGAGATATTAAGGGTAGAGGAGCATTACGATTCGGAGGACGTGATATTTCACTTGCAAGACGAGATATAAAAAAAGATAAAGGATACATTAATACAACAGAGTTAAAAGCAGGAGAAGAAATAAAATCACTTCTTAAAGAAGCAAATGAGGCAAGAGATAGAGCAGCAGGTCTTGATAGCATAAAAAATCTAAGTGAAAAGGATTTAGGGGATAGTGAAGGAATAAATGCACTTGAATGGTATACCTATTGGCAGGAAAAGAAAGTCTGCGTTACACTCGCGAATAACAAATCAAAAGTAATTAAGATTGATGAGACAGGGAAAACATTTGGACTTATTGATCGTCCTATGTATCCTAACTCCCATTCGTGGGAAGGTGTTTCTGTTCCTGATCTTATCGAGGATAAACAACGGCATCGTTCAGTTGTTCTTAATCTTGCATTACAAGGAATGAAGGCAGATCAATATCCTACATATCTATACGATGAATCAAGAGTAAAGAGTAAAGCTGAACTCATGGCAATTAGAATGAATAAGTATGTCGCGATAACTGGTGAGGGAGATGTAAGAGGCGCAGTTCAACCAATGAACAAGGCTCTCAACAGTCAAGCAATGGCAAATTGGATACTTCAAACTCTTGACGCATCAGTACAGCGTGCGACAGCTACTCCAGAAATGCAACAGGGCGCAGTAAGTGATGAAAAACGAACACTAGGTGAACTTAATCTTATTTCCTCAAAAGTGGACACTCGCTATTCATTGACCGCAAAGGTATTCGGATGGAGTGAACGTGCATTCTGGGAACAATGGTATCGAATCTATAAAGAACACATGGCTGATGGAGTTGATGATAAAGTAATACGTATTGCAGGCTCAATGGGAAATAAGTTCAGAACACTCACAAAAGAAAACATTACGTTTAAAATAGATCCAGATATAAAGATCGAGAGTAAGACCGTTGCTGAGAATCTCAGATTAAAGGATAGAACTCTTCTTAATGGATTCGCGCAGACTGTAATTGCTTCTCCCAATGCACTTGGAAAGAAATACTTTGAACGGAAACTTGCTAAACTCAATGGACTTGAACCAGATGAGGTCAATATAGTCTATCCCGCATCAGTAGATGAACTTATTGCACAAGATGAGAATGACAAATTCCTAAGTGAGAACAAAATGACTATGGTTACTCCCCATGATGATGATTATGCACATCTTCAGATTCATAGTAAGGCTGCGGAGACAGCAGCAAAGGCAGCGCATATACTTGCACATAAGACTCAACTAATGTTGAAGAAGAAACAACCTGAACTGTTTGCTTCTCCTACTTCAACAACACCGACAACGAGTCCAACAACACCCTCTATGCAGAATCCGACGACAATGACTCCCTCCAGCGTAGCAGCAACTAATGTTGCAACACAAGGATGAGTAGACCAAAGAAAGAACCTAAAATAACATATAACACTCAACAAGAGGCAGCAATTGCTAAAGATCAACTTCTTCAATTATTGAATCATACAGCGTGGAAAAGGATTGTATTGTATTACAAGAAGAAGATTGAGTTCCACAATAATGAGCTTCTATCTAAAGACATCCAGACAATTCAGGATTTGAATAGGATTCGTGACAAAATAAACCTTTGTACTCAAATGATGAATCTCCCTGAGATTATGATAGGACAGATTGAAATTAATTCTGATGAAGGAAAAATAAGTTTCGATCCGTTTGCTTAATAATTATCATTTTATTATAATGTTTATATGACAGAACCAGTAGTTCCTCCACAGGAAACTCCCCCAGCAGCACCAGTCACACCAGTAGTGCCACCAACGACACCACCCGCGACTCCTCCTCTTCCACCTGAAAAGGTTATTCCTCCACTAGAGGAAAAGGATAATGAACCAGAAATAAGTAATGTAGAGAAGAAAGGTGATGATGATTATAAGATACCTGAAAATCTTGATACATTAGATTCTAAAGCAGTAAGTGAAGCTATTACTAAAGCCGTTGAAGCAAGAATTCAACCAATTAAAAACGATGCAGCAACTCAGGCAGTTAAATCTGAAGTAACCGCTATCATTGCAGAACATCCGGAATACAGACCTTTTGAAGAGAAAATTCGTAAATGGGTTCTTCATCCAAATCGAATAGGATTTATCAGAAATGGTTTTCCAGTCAAATCAGTCGTCATGGAAGCGATTGCACCACATCTTGAAAAGATAGGAGCAGAGAAGGCTCGACTTGCCGATAAAAAGGCAAGAGAGAGTGGGGGAGATGGAGCTACAGTAACTCCTTCAAGTGCAACAACAAAAGTAGATTATAACTCAATGAGTTCTAAAGATATTGAGGCACTTGCAGAGAAAGTAAAGACTGGTAGAGCATAATCCTATTGACACGCGCTCAGTAATTCAATTATAATTAAAGTATTATTTAATTGCTGGCGGAAGTACCGAAGCACACCTGAAGGGGTGTGCTTTTTTTTGGTATAGAAGTCAGTACACATTTTAAAGACTATGACCGCAGGAATGACAACAACGGGTGTGGTAACACCAGCTCCGTCAACAAGTCCATACGCAGACTTTTATGATCGCGTTATGCTCACAAGAGCAGTTGCAAATTTTGTCCATCAGAATTGGGCACAGGTTCGTGATATCCCAGCAAATGCAGGACAAACGATTAAATTCAGAAAGTACACAAACCTTAGTGCTGCAACAACAGCATTAACAGAAGGAACAACACCAGCAGGATCAGTACTTGCAGTGACTGATATCGTTGCGGTTCCTTTACAGTATGGTGACTTCGTTACCATGTCTGATAAAGTTCAATTCACAACTCTTGATCCTTTACTTACAGAGACAGCCGAACTATTAGGAGATCAAGCAGGTGATACGTTAGACCAACTTACAAGAGATGTTATCTCAGCAGGAACAACAATTCAGTATGCGGGAACAGCAACATCAACAACAGTTATAATTGCATCAGCAGTGATGAGCGCAGCAGAAGCAAGAGAAGCAGTTCGAACACTACAAACAAACAACGCAAAGCCAATCATGAGAATGGTTGATCCAACAAATGCTTACGGTACAACACCAATCATGCCAGCTTATATTGGTATCATACATCCAAAAACTTTGTACGATTTGAAAGGTGATAGTGCATTTATTCCAGTAAGTAAATACCCGAATAAGAGCGATATCATGCCAAATGAAGTAGGTTCAATCGATGAAGTACGTTTCGTTATGTCCACAAATGCTAAGTTGAATGCAACAGCAGGATCAGGTGCAACAGTTCCAGTTTATTACACACCTATCTTTGGTAGAGACTTTTACGGAATAACAAGAATCTCAGGTGAAGCTCTAAAGAACATTGTTAAACCTTTAGGTTCATCTGGAACAGCAGATCCACTCAATCAAAGAGCGACATCAGGATGGAAAGCGACATTCGTTGCTAAGATTCTGAATCAGGACTTTGGAGTTATCGTGCAACATGGTGTGACAGCTTAACAATTTTATAAAAACATTAATTTTAAAGTAATATGGCAGCAGTTTCACAAAGATCGGCTCTCAACGATAGCCAACTACAAGCAGTGTTAGCAGCAATGTTGGTAGATTTGACAGCGATTAGAACAGCAGTTGTAACAAATGCTTCACTTCTCAATGCTTATACCGTAGCCGGTACAGGTTTTGCGACAGTTGCAGCTTTGACAACAACCTAAAAGCAAATAAACCCAATTAGAGCATAGTTTAAATGACTATGCTCTTTTTGCGTATTTGACAATGCTTATTTAAAACTTTATAATAATAGTATGACTACAGCCAAAGCACACACAGGTACACCTCCAGCTCCAGTAACTCCAGACGAGAAACTAGAAAAAGCCTTGCTTCAAATGGAAGAGATGAAGAGAACTCTTGAAGCACAAGCAATAGCACAAAAGAAACGTGAGGAAGAACTTGATGCAAGAGAAGCAGCAATAAAACTTACAAAACCTGCAAATCAAGAAGAGATGAAAAAGGTTATTCAAACTCACAAGTCAAAAGCTGAAGCAATGAAAGAGAATCTTCATTCTCAACCTAAAGTAACTATCATGATTCCTCTTGAACAAGGAGAACCAGAAGGAACACGAACATCAGTTACCCTTAATGGATATCGATACACCATCCAAAAACAGGTATACGTTGAAGTTCCAATCCAAGTTGCTGAGGTCGTAATGAACTCACAAAAACAGACAGTTGCAGCAGGAATGGCGTTCAGAACTGATATTGCTAGAGCAAATAAAAATGGCATTTCAGTTGAAGAAGCTCTCGCCTAATAATTTGTAATCCTGTATAATTAAAATATGACAGGTACTAACTTTGCAGCACTTGTGCGACTTTATACTCGCACTAACTCAACCACATTCAGTGATGCTGAGATTGTTTTAGTGGCAAATACAGTCAAAGATGACATCGCAAAAGAGATAATTAAGGTTGATGAAGATTTCTTCGGTGGGATTGCATTTAGAGATTTGGTTGCGTCTGATGCAACAGATATGACTAAACGTGAGTATTCATTACCTGAAAACATCCTCAAAGTAAAGAAAGTAGAGGCTAAACTTGATGGGACGAATTGGATACCACTCAATGAATTTGATATCAATAAATATAAACGAACGACAAATGAGGATGAAATACTTGCTCATTTTGCAAATGAAGATGGAAAAGCATTCTACGATATATTTCGAAAGTCATTATGGATATATTCAGGTGCAATCACTGCATGTACGTTAGGACTTCAGTTATGGCAGATAGTTTTTCCTGCAGATATAACTACCGGAACTCTCTCAGGTTCAACAGACCTTTCTGCAGATCCAACAACTACTTCAGCAGGACTTCCTCGCCAATTCCATGAATTATGGGCACGAAAAGTATCAATAATCTATAAATCAAACAGGGAAAAACCTATTCCACTCACTCAAAGTGAACAATCAGTAGATAAAGATTTCAAGAAAGCAATGTCAAGCATAACAGATATCAATTTAGATAGAGAAAATGTAGCTGAATTGCCCGATGATACATATTTGCAGAATTGATATTTGATTATTGGTAGATAAAAATCTATAATTAAAATAGGCTAACGGAAATACCGAAGCACTTACTCGTAAGAGTGGAGTGCTTTTTTTATTAGTTAATATAAAAGTATGTTTAAAACACAATATTCAGTAAAAGGATGGACAGAAATGCAGTTAAGAGATAAAAATGGAAAAGTAAAACGAATGTTCCAAGAAAATGAGGTTTGGAAGTTATTTAAATCTTTATTTAATGTCGATTTAAAGATTCCTTATCTATTCGGGAATTGGACAACTCTTTCTACACGCCATAATCTTATCACTACAGTGGGCAAGAAGCTCGTTGCGGATCAATTAGGGGGTACAGTTACCACTCCAGCAACATGTCTTGCAATTGGGATTGGAACAACAGGCGCAGCAGCAGGTAACACCACACTTGAATCTGAAATCGTAACTTATGGTGGAGAACGCGGTGCAGCGACAGTTACTAATGCCACAACCACAACAACAGGAGATACTGAACAATGGGCAAAAATATTCACAATCACCGCAGGGGGAACGTTCGCGATAACTGAAGAAGGAATTTTAAACAATGTTACGTCAGGTGGAGTACTTGTTGCAAGACAGGTCTTTTCAGCAGTAAACGTAGTTGCAGGTGATTCACTGGCTATAACACACAAAATACAAGTTACCACGTCTTAATAAATGACAAGAGTTCATACGGATCTATCAAGAGTTCCAGTAACGGTTGCTCCTTCTCCGGCAACAAGTGGTACATCGCTTGGTGTTGATGATGCAAGTGC
>Ga0172381_10005718_pt1 | contig 12572 bp, 11 predicted proteins | sample Leawel6488metaG_FD_119754 | JGI IMG/M metagenome (GOLD analysis project Ga0172381, IMG submission 119754) | Leachate microbial communities from a municipal landfill in Southern Ontario, Canada - Leachate well 64-88 metaG | ecosystem: Engineered > Solid waste > Landfill > Unclassified | place...
AGACAAGCTAGAAACCCAAGAACTGGAGAAACTATCTCAGTCCCTTCAATGAAGGTTCCAAAATTCAGAGCGGCTAAGGCTTTGAAGGATGCAGTAAAGTAATTTTGAATAAAAATTCTTAAAAATTAAAAAATCCCCGCTCGGGGATTTTTTAATTGAAAAAAGGCTTCTGTCATAAATGACAGAAGCCTTTTGTTTTTATCCTGTGCAGACCACAAGTTCGTGGTCTAATGGAAACATCATAATAAAATCTGAATCTTTCCTCGCCTTATATTCTGGCGAGCCGATTTTTACTAAAACCAGACCATCAGAGTCTGGTATTTCTACCGCTCCAACTTTTTCATTTAGCTGAGATTTAACCTCAGCTATCTTTGATAGAATTTCGGGTGTAATTATATTATTTTCCATTTTTTCCATCTCCTTTGTTTTATTTTAATTCCATTTTTATAATACCAAACTATTCCTTAAATGTCAATATATGCTTTCTGAGCGAATTGCATATCTGTACAACATTATCTTCATCTCTTGTAAAAATCTTTGTGTCAGTAGTTAACTCTTCCCTATATGGATTCTCATCTCCGTAACCTTTTGATGAGGCTCCAAAATCAATAACATATATTTTTGAATTATCATTCGCAATCATAATATTACCTTCATGCAAATCTCTGTGATAAATATTCTTATTATGCATCTTTTCTAGAAAAGAATTAATTTTACTTCTAAAGTCTGAAATACTAAAACCTACTGGGAGTCTGCCTTTACCATCTAAAATATCCCTTATAGATACCGCATTTAATCTCTCCATCATCATAAACCTAAAACCATCTTCATTTTCATTAGTGCTATAATCAGCAGATAGATATGGTCTTGGAACTTCTACATCTTCATCTATTCCTCTAAGCTCTCTAAGGAAATTTACTTCGTCATCTAAAGAAATATGATATGGCGCACTAGAAGATCCACTACTATGTTTTAATACTTTTAAACAAAGTTTTTTATTCGATTCTAAAAAACATACCTTTGCTGTTGCTCCTTCTCCCAATTGCTTTTCTATATCAGAAAGATGATTTTCTATGATGTTAGAATTTTTCTCATAGTATTCTTTTATTTCAGGGTCTCTTTCAAAAAATTCAGTTTTGTTTTCGTTTTTAAACATGGATAAATAATAACACAAAAAACACCCAAAATGATATTTATTGTTAAATTTTATACCTTCTCAAACACTACATACCACTTTTTTGAATCTTTATCTCTAAAATATCTAGTCAAAACATATCCGTTTGATAAAGCATCCATTGAAATATCTTTTTGTTCGTTTGCAGATTCGGCCAAAACATTTTCAGGCAAACTTCCACTTAATATCAGGTCTACAATCTCACCTTCTCTACCTTTCATTTGTTTACCCCAATATTCACCATTTTTCTTTTCATCACGAACAATAGACATGGCAGGAAAACCTTCATATGAATATTGAGAAGTCCCTACAAAACCCGTTTCTATATATTTTGCACCTATCTTCTCATAAGCGGCACAATCTGCTTCTATAACTGCACGCCCTGCTTCATTATCAATAGCTTTTTCCATCATGGTATTTCCAATAGAAATACCATGAAGCGCGTTTTCCACATTTACTGAGTGTAAATATATCGCATTCTTTCCTTCTACGGGCGTAAAGCCAATGGAAGCTCTTAGTTTATCACCGTATTCTAATGTATAAAACCGTGTGTCCGGTCTAGCAACTCTTTCTTCAAATAAATTTATTAGTGTTTTTAAAAACTCTGGATTATTTTTATAATTTTCTTCATACATTTTTTCAATAGTTTCTTTTTCTTTAGCTGAAAGTTCTGTCGCATTCTTCTCACTAAATGAAATTCCTTTTATATTTTCAAGCGCAGGCAACTGCTTTTCATCTTTCAAAGTCTTGAAGGCAAGAAAAAAAGTAGTGGCTTCTGCCTCAATCTTTTGTAAATGATCGATTGTTTCTTCAGCGGATATTTCTTTCCCTTCGGAAATCATATCCGAAAAATGCACGAGCAAATCCTTCCCTTTTTTTAATATAGCTTCTTTAATCTTTAAAATTTCTTCGTTATTATTAGTTTCTTTATTGTATGATTCTGCTAAAATATTTCCTACATTATCTAACTGAGAAACTAATTCTGCATATTTATCAAATATCTTTTGAGCGGTTTCTTTATCTAATGTATTACCAATTTTTAATATTTTGTCTCCCATATCCATACCATAATCAATAGATAAAAAAGATTTAAAACCAGAATCTTTATATTTATCTGTAAATTCTTTAACTTTCTCCAAATCTTTTTGATTTTTCTGCTTAATCAATTTTAAAAAATAATATTTTTCCTTCTCGTCAAGTAAATCAAGATCGATTTTAAATTCATTTTCAATATATTTTCTAACAGGTGAACCAACTATAAAATTGTAATCTGTGACATCATTTTCATCCTCTTTCATACTAAAGTCTGTTTTGTGACTTCTAGGAAGAACTAGCTCCTCATTATTTTTAGAAACATATTCTGTATATTTTTTACTAAATACATCCGACATATATACTGGAGCTAAAATCTCTCTCGCTCTTAAATTTAAATAATAATTACCTTGACTGCTTTCAGTAAAATTTCTGAGTATTTCCATTAATTTATTGGATAAATATTCCAAACCATTTGATTGAACTTCGTTAAACATAAGTGCCACAAACTCTAAAAATTTTCCTGTTTTAGTAAAATTTTTAGGATTGATAAAATCTATTTGAGAAATTAGTGCATCATCAAAAACATCCCCATATTTTTCAATATTAAAATCCATATATATAGCAAAATCTCGGGCAAGCCAGTCGTAGCTATCAGGTTTACAAGCGTCAATTACTATTGGTATTTGAAATTTTGGTTGTACGATAGGTTCAACATAAAAATACTTTTCCATAAAATAGCTAGTGGCTTTAAAATTATTTTCGTATGATTGTATAATCGCTTTATAAGCCTTCTCAGTAAAAGTTTTGCTACTATGATTTGGGTCATTCCATACAAATTCTCCATGAAATCTAATTATCTCGTATAATTTTGCTCCAATTTCGGAATTAATATTTTTTTCAAAAAAATGTATTCCCTTTTCAATTATTTTTGAAATGTCTTCCTGAAATAGATTATCTTTCCCTTTATAATCATCAAGTTTTTCAAGAAAAGAGATATATTCTTTCTCAGACATATTTTCAAAATCAGGCACAACAAATTCACCTGACTCAATATTTTCAGGTTTTTTTGTTATTTCGTCTCGTTCAATTAATAGAGTACCTGATTTTTCCATAAAAATATTATATCTTAATTATTAACTTTTTTCTATAAATTATGTCTATCACCTATATAAATATTCAATTTTTGTTATCAGACAGAAGTACAATAAAATATTGGCATTTAGAGGAGAGAGTTTTTATAACACTCATACCATAATTACTCATACTTCTGTCCAAGAACACAAATTTATCTATCAGCACACGAAAATTTTCTTGTGCTGAATAAATAGGGGAAACTAACGCGTTCCCCAATAACACGGCAGGCAACCACGCCTGCAACCTTGGAGAATTTTTTCTTAAAAAAATTCTCCTGAAAAAATCACCACCGACCAAGGTAGAAAAACTTTAAAACAACCCCCAGCCTTTTCCAACAGAAGGACTGAGTTTGCCAGAGGCAAAACCTCTGGCATCTTTCCATTCTTCCTGAAGAGAATCCTGTATTTCTTTGATTCTCTCCTTTTGAGCTTCTGTAAGCTCTGTGGAAGGAAGATGTTCCACATGAAAATAATGTTCGTCTGCGGAGCAAGCCTTGCTCCACGACAACACTATTTCACCTTCTAAAATCTGTTCCCAGATCTTGAAACCCTCACCGTATCTTTGAAGACGGCGAGGGTTTTCATTAAACCGGGCTGTTGGTTCCCGGTCCAATCCGGCTGAATTTATTATCCAGCCATCTCCCGCATTAGTGCATCCTCCACGACTACACCATATGCGGATATCTTTTGGGAGACCTAATTTTTCAGCCTCACCTTTCAAAACAACGTACTTTGCTTCAGACTCAGTTTTTGCCTTAGCCTCAGCAACTTTTTTTGCCTCATCATTTAAAAATTTGATGAAGCCCTCAAGTCCATCATCCGAGTAGGAAAAACTTCCTACACTGTACCCCACTCGACTTACACTTATTTCTTCCTTGCCGAACAAGAATCTTATTCCCAATTCTTTCGTCCGAGGCAAAAATACCTCGAATTTTGGAAGAAAATTTTCGCGTATTAAGCGAAGATTTTCTTCCTTTTTTATTTCTGTTTCAATATCTGTGACGTCTTTCTCAACATCATAGATATTTTTTTCTGTGTACAGCTGTTCTTCCAAAAATCGGCTGTACTTAAACTTGGTTTCACCAAGTTCAATCGGCTCTCTTTTAAGAACCAATAAGCGGTCACTGACCGCTATCAATCTTTTTTCCAACCTTGCTTTTGCAACACGGCTGGATTTCTCAGCTTGATCTTTCGCCTCAGTCTCAGCGACTGCTTTCGCAGTTTGTTCACGGTCATGGTTCGTGAACAGTCTTACAATTTCCCCCACATCTGCAAGGGAAATTTCTGAGGGTTTTGTTTCACCCTCTTCGTCGCATTTGCGACGAAATCCTACTGGAAACACCCAGTAGTCATACCCACTTCCTCCTCCATTTGAAGAAGCACGGCGAAAATAAATCTCGCCGATTTCTTTTCCACCATAATTACCTCTGGTGGAATCAAAACATCCACCCCAGTCAATCCTGACTAGGATGTGTTTTGCTGCTTTTGGCGGCAAAGGACGGAAACATGCTCCGCCCTTTTTTTTTGATACCCAGAAATTACCAAAAATAACTCCTGGATTTCCGTTCCAGGACATGTTCATATTTCTCAACATGTCCTGCGCGGGCTTATCCCCGCGAAACTCCAACGGATCTTTTTCAAAATCCATTGGAATTAAAAAACTTATATTCGGCATATACTTGCCGAATTTATTTACTAAAAACTCATTTCCTACTTCAAAAACACTTTCGTTTTTGAAGTATTCTTTTGCTTCCGCCAAAGTTTTTTTCATAAAACACCTCCCGCGTTTTAGCTCGCCAGCTATTTTTTTATTTCATCAGCACGCAATATTTTGTGTGCTGAATAAATAGGAGAATTTTTTCTTAAAAAAATTCTCCAAAAAAACATCACCAGCCACCACAGCTAGAAACCAAAACCGAATGTTTTTTAAAAGGAAACATTCAAAACCTTTGCCGTTTTCAGTCGATGAGGTCACCGACTGAAAACTCAGGGTCGTGGCTTACTGCCACGACATACTTCCCGAGTTTGGGGTCAAAAACGGCAATGACCCCAAAAATGTGTCCTATTTCATGCCCGATCGCAATTGCGACCGGAAGTGAAGCCGGGCCATTCAACTTCACTATTTTCCCGCCCTCAAGATTGAGGGCCCTCATCGCCGCGATTGCGTCGCGTACGATGGTGTCATTCTGTGCCGGAGCACCGAACGACAGTTTCAGGACATCATCTCCGTCCTTTGTTACATTATATGTGGACATAAGTCCACCTCCTTTTGCCAGTTTAACTGGCGAATTTTTAAATCTTGGCCAGATGCTCTGCAAGAACTCTGACCATTTCTCTTTCGTTAACCGGTTCACCTCTTTCAAGATGGTGAACCGATCCTTTGAGAACATTGTCCTGGTCAATACCAGTGACTTTATCCTCAATCCCGTTGTGGTCCGAGTAAATCTCGGCTACCACGGTAAGCCCAAGCTTCTGGGCAAATCCGCGCCACTCCGCGAATCTTGCGGTATCTCCTGCAAGAATCACAATGTGAGTGGCACATGAGCATATTCGCTCATTTTCAATCGAGGGAATTCCCCCAATATCGATGAGCGTCAGCTCGAGTGAACAGTTGCGGACCGAGTCCGCAATCCTGTTCACAAACTCCGGCGTGAATTTGGCCTTATAAGCCAACTTACACGCCGAAGCCAATTCTGGGTTTTGGTTCACGGTCTCTTGAAACCATGAACCTTCCCCGTCCGGACATGCCGTTATCACATATGGATACGGCGCACCTGGAATTGCGCGAAGAGCCTGCTTCAGCCCTTCGCGCAAACAACTTTTGCCAGACCGCGGAGGTCCAGCAAGAATAATTTTTTTATTCATAGACACCTCCTGCCTAATTTTTTATTTCATCAGCACGCAAATAATTGTGTGCTGAATAAATGAGACGTTTTCTTGAAACCTCTCGAAAAGCACCGGGTAGCTACATCCCAGATGTTTAAGTGACTTATCGTATTCACTACACGCCGACTCATATCGGTACTCATTCTGGGGTTATACTGCCCCTGATAGTTGTAAGCCAGTCGCAGGTTTCACTGCATTTTTGAGCCAGGTGAACAATTTATTGAAACTATATTCAACCTGCTCTAAATTTTTAGAATCACATTCAAAACTTTCATTTTGATTTGCGATTCCTCTAGCATTACCGAACTTTTTGGTGAGACAAGTCACATTTAATATTTTGGATCTTAATCTCGCCAAAAAGTTCGGTAAGGCAAAGAGGAACAACAAGGCGGTGAAGAGGCAAAACCTCAGGACGCATTTGAGGTTTTGCCTCAAAATCGCTTCCGCTTAATTCCTACAAGTTTGTTTGTAATCAAACAACAATTATATTTAAATATTAATTTGGCAAGGCCTTAATATTTGAAATACAAACAAACTTTTTCTTTAACGATATTTAGTTGTCAATGAACTCCTTACTCTCTCCTCTATACTTTTTATTCCTCTAAAAATAAATCGTGTGTCGTGAGCAAGGACATTTTGAAACACAAATGTTGGTTAGACTTTGCGTTCCATCGATGTCCTCATAATCCTCTAAGATTATGATTGTCGTGTGATAAGTCTGCCTCTGGGCCTAGTCGCAAATTCTTGAACAGGTTTCAAAGCTGTATCAGAGATATTTGTACGACTTATCTTGAAACGAGATTAAAACAAAAGATTATCATCCATACCTAGTCGATCCCTCGATTTCGGCGAATTCCTCACTCTCTCCTCTTAACTTGAAAGGTGAAGAACAATCTTTTACTTTAACTCCAAAACTTTTAAACGAACTTTTCGATATGGGAAGCTCTTTTGTTTCCCTTATCTTCTGGTATAAGAATAGCATAATGTTGACACATTGTCAATGCTATTGTGACATAACATTTATAAATATATGCACATTTCATTAGAATTCTACGATATTATATTAAAATATAGATATTTTTGTCACAGAAATTTGACAAAATATTTAAATTTGATACACTTTAAGCACGTGTGTCATTCCCGCGGAGGTAGGAATCCATTCTGATAATTAATTCTAGATACCCGTTTTCACGGGTATGACAAACCAAAAATTACATTATTAACAAGAACATAATACAAATAATTTTTATGATCTATGAAGAAATATTAAAAAGTTCTAGTTTGAGTGCAGATCAAGCAAAAATATATGAGGTCTTCTTGAAAGGAGGCGTAATGCCAGCAAGTAAAGCTGCTCTAAAAGCAGGACTGAAGCGCGGGCTTGGATATAAAGTGATAGAACAACTCGTATCTTTGGGACTTGTAGAAAAAATTGATAAGAAAGTTGCACTGTTTGCTCCAAATCATCCTTCTAAAATAAAAGAATTGCTACAAAAGAAAAGTGATGAAATAAAAATTGCTGAAGCCTCCCTTTCTGGATTGCTTGGACAAATGACTTCAGACTTCAATCTCACAATTGGTAAACCAAATATTCAATTTTTTGAAGGAGAAGATGGTATAAAAAAAGTTCTTGAAGATTCCTTATACAGTAAAGAAGAAATACTTTCTTATGCTGATATTACTGCAATCGAAAAACACATACATGAAATCAATAAATGGTATGGTGAACAAAGAGAAAAGAAAGGTATTACAAAACGTGGAATACTTCTTGATACTCCAGAAGCTAGAAAAATTTTGACTTCATATCATAAAAATATTACTAACGCGAGATTGATTAGACTTGCCACTGCACCTTTTGAAAGTGTAATGCAAATATATGACGGTAAGGTTTCATATATAACCTTTGCCAATGGACAAATGATAGGAGTGATTATTGAAAATGAGGCTATATATCAAATGCAAAAAGATTTATTTAATTATACTTGGCCAAAAGCAGAAGAAATAAAAAAGCTGGAAGAAAAAATAGAAATAGAAAGCGAGGAATGAAATTAATTTTAAATACAAGATAGGGATTTTCGCTTTGCGAAAATCCCTATCTTGTATTTGTGCGGGCAGAGGGTTCTCAGTCACTAGTTTTCTGTTCGCCGTCGCTCACAGAAACTTGCGACCCCGACTCAGTAAAATTTTTTGCTAAAAATTTTACTTCCGTCTTTCGATTCACCCGCGAAAGTGCTTACTAGCACTTTATTGCCCGCACAATTTGAGAATCCCCCGTTTGGGGGATTTTCAAATTGTGCGGGCGGAGAGAATCGACTACAACGTAGTCAGGTACTTTTCCGCTTCGCTACGCTCATATGGAAAAGTCTTTCGATTCACCCCCGCGAACAAAGCAGTTTGTTCGCTTGCCTCGACAAATGAAAAAACCAACTTTTTTGAGTTGGTTTTTTCATTTGTGCGGGCGGAGAGAATCGAACTCTCACATACAGATTGGAAATCTGTAGTTCTACCATTAAACCACGCCCGCATATAAAAGAACGCTTGTTATATTAGCAAAAATATTAACTACACGCAATTATTTCGCCAATTTTTTCACTATTGCTATTACTGCATCAAAATTATCATTTTTCTCAACTCCCTGTCTCTTTTGAAAACCACATTTCACACATTTATGATTTATAATGTATTTCCCTTTTTCAAAATCAATTTTTATCGGCTCCATCATTCCCCCACAGTTTGCGGCTCTATCTCCAGGGTTTATATCTACATGTTTACTCCACAAACATTGTGAACAATGATTCGTAAAGCCGGTGCCGATAGTTTTAGCACCACATTTTTCACAAATGAAATCTTCTATTCTTTTAGTAAACTTTTTTGGTTGTCCAGTCATATTTTTGTATTGTCATTCCCGTGAAGACGGGAATCTAGATTAATTTGTATTTATTCGTAAACATTCGTAACATTCGCATAACAATTCGTATCTTATATTATTTTAATTATTCTAGCTATATCTTTTGATTTTTTAATTTCAATAATGTCACCGTCCTCTAAAGGTATTTCCGTCTCATCATTGTCAGCATAAGCTACCGCTGGTCCACGTACTATTTTTATTTTAATTTCTGCATCTTCTTTCAAGACCATATGATCTGATTGCTCAGTACTATTGTTGAAAGCCAAACCTATTCCAACCTCAAATATACCGTCTGTAATTGACCTATAGTAGCCAGTTGAGCCATAAGGTGTAGAAATGACCACCCCGTCACCTATTATCTCGCTATCAACCTTTTTGTCGTTCACAAATACCTCGTAGCGTATAGCGCGTCTTGGATCAGAATTATGGACAATAATTTCATTTAAACCAACAATCCTTTTGCCCTTATAAATAGATTCGATCTTTATTTCCTCTTCAATCCTATATTCCCCACCAAAAACTTTTCTCAAAGTTTCTTCAACAGGCAAATCGTGACATTTTTTGCAGATTTTACTTTTCTTCAAAGCAAATTTTGGAATTCCTGGAAATTCTTTTTCAGCTTTCATAAAGGTTCCATCACCACCATAGCTAGCAACAACTTCCGGATTTCTTGCCCCGTCAAATTGGCTTTCTATTTGACTGGGGTCGACAATCTTAAAACCAGCTTTTTCAGCCAAATGTTTTATTTCATCTATATTGTGTCCGTAGAGAAGAAGTTTCATAATTTTAATATTAAATCCTTTACTATCAAATAGCAAATTTCTCGCTTATTTTATTTTTTTGTGATAATATCTTTTTGTTATAACGGAGTGTAGTGTAACGGTAGCATTCGTGCTTTGGGAGCATGCGATCCGGGTTCGAATCCCGGCACTCCGACAAATGAAAAATAACCCTAAATTAGGGTTATTTTTCATTTGTCGGAGTGAGCAAGCAAACCGCTTTGCTTGCACCCGGGATTCGAAGCCCCATTGAGCCTAGTTTACAAATGCAATGAAGTAAAATAGCCAATGGGGATATACTGGTCGTGTAACGACCGAAATTCCCGGCACTCGTTCTTTTTTATTTGGGGTGGGACCCAAAGGAAAAAATTTTAATTAATTATCCAATATTAATTTGGGATTTTTCTGGCAAATCATTGAAATTTACTTCAATCTTTTCTATTGGTTTAACGCTCTTATAAGCTCTCCATTCCATAGATTTTTCTGTAACTTTTCCATCTCTGTTATATGGTTCAAAATCCTTTTTATCAAATACATACACATATCCGATTATATTTTTTGCTTTTTCAAGGACCTCTTCCGATGAAACTCTAAAATCTAATTCCCCATTATTTGAACCAAATCCGCTTGTATGACTAAAATTAATATTTTTGTTATTTATAATTGATCTAAAAATTGCTATATCTGAATAAGGAGTTGCAGAAATAGCGGGTTTACCATCTAAAATAGATTCTTCTAATTTATTCAAATCTGGAATATGCGTACTCTGCCTAGGCTCTAAAATTTCTAAATCACCAGAAGCTGATCCATGAAATAAATACGAGCCTGTCTGTTCGAGTGTATGAAGTGTCTCTTTATTATCAGAATTTATTTCAATTGATTCCTTCATAAATATATATCTATTAAACCTTATGACTCTTTCTTATTTCCTTTAATTCCTCCTCATTCACCTCTTCTTTTCTCTCCTTCCCCTCCTCCCCCATTTCTCTCAACTTTTTTTCTGGAAGTTTTATAAGTTCAATCGCTTTTTTATTTAAATATTCTTCTGTGTTTCTTTTTGGGTCATCAAGAACTTCTTCAAGAAGTGCATGTAAAACAAAACCAATTTTTGGTCCAGGAATTTCGCCCGTTACTTCCATAATTTTCTTTCCATCAATATTAAGCATTCCAACAGAAATCGGATCTCTTGTCGCTTCATCTATCATTGCATGATATTTTCTAAGCCTATATGGATCTTCTTTTGGTCTACCCATTCCTATTCTGTCGCAAGCTCGCAAATCCATAAGATCCCAAACATTATCTTTTCCAACTCTTGCAACAATTCTTCTTACAGCAGAAAGACTTATCTGTTCTGTGTCAGCAAAAAACATATGATTCCTAACAAGCTTTGTAACCTTCTCTATTATTTTTGCTGGGAATCTCAAATCTTGTAAAATTTTTTCTGTCATTCTTGCACCAATTACTTCATGTCCATAAAATGTCCACGCTTTTTTTTCTCCTTCTCTTCTAGATTTAGGTTTACCAATATCATGAAGTAGCGCTGCGAGTCTTATTTCTAAAGAAAATTTTTTATCTGCCGCATGTTGTAATGATCTTAGAGAATGTTCCCACACATCATATTTATGAGCCCCGCCCTGTTCAATCGAAATGGTTTTTTCTAATTCTGGAATAATATATTTTATTAATCCAAATTTTTTGCACGTATTTAATCCATTCGCAGGATTTTCTGACATGATAATTTTTACAAATTCTTCACGAATTCTTTCCTTGGCAATATTTGATAATAAATGTGATTCTTCTGCGAGGGCTTTTTCAGTTTTTCCATCAATTTCAAATCCGATATAATTCCCTATCCTTACAGCCCTCATAATCCTCAATCCATCTTCTTTAAATCTCTCTACAGGTTCGCCCACTGTCTTTAATATTTTATTTTCTAAATCTTCTTGTCCTTTATATAAATCAACTATCTGTCCTTTATAATAACCTTCTTTGCGTCCTTCTTCTGAAACATCTAAAGCTATTGCATTGATAGTAAAATCCCTTCTTTTTAAATCATCTTCTAAATTAGAGCTAAAAATAACGTTATCCGGCCTTCTATTATCAGAATATTCAGATTCAAGCCTATATGGAGTAACCTCAACAACCTTTAGTGTTTCATCTGAAACATCTTCATTTACAACACCAACAGTTCCATAATTATTTTCATAAAAGGTATCTGGAAATATAGATATAATTTCTTCTGGTTTTGCATTAGTCGTAATATCCCAATCATTAGGTTTCACACCGATCAGTATATCTCTAACACATCCACCTATAAGATAAGCTTCAAATCCTGCTTCTTTTAGTTTTTGTGAAACTTCAAAAACTTCTTTAGGAACTGGGCCATATTCTTGAATAGTGTTTTTTGTCATGCGTGAATTTTTACTTTGTTTAAAAATTGACAAAATATTTATTAATTAAATTTACTTATAAATCAAGCCGAGAGTTTTATTTTAAAAAATTCTTTACGAGGTTCATTAAGATAATTTTAACAAATTATCTTAAAAATGTCTTTAGTAATTTTACTTTTGAAAAAGTGTAAATCCTTAGTTATTTCATTTGTGCGAGCGCCGGGACCGCTTCACCACAAGAATACTTCCAATCTCTAATCGCTTCGCTCA
>Ga0172381_10005719_pt1 | contig 12570 bp, 8 predicted proteins | sample Leawel6488metaG_FD_119754 | JGI IMG/M metagenome (GOLD analysis project Ga0172381, IMG submission 119754) | Leachate microbial communities from a municipal landfill in Southern Ontario, Canada - Leachate well 64-88 metaG | ecosystem: Engineered > Solid waste > Landfill > Unclassified | place...
ACCGACGAAAACCGTTGTCAGGTTAAGTTCCTTGGAAAGACGCAGGAGTTTGCCGGCGCATTCCCGCACCTGGGTGACACTACCGGGTACATTTTCAAACTGATCCGAAAAAACGGTTTGGATTGAATCGATCACGACCGCCGTCGGTCGCTGGGCCTCCATTTGATAAAGAATATTCTCAAGATTATTCTCGCAGGCGACATAAATGCGCTTATCTTCAATTCCCAAACGACGGGCACGCAAAGCCAGCTGTTCTTCGGATTCTTCACCGGAAAAATAGAGCAGGTTGTCGCCCTTTAATTTTGTCAAAACCTGCATGATGAGGGTTGATTTTCCAATTCCGGGTTCGCCACCGATCAGGACCACCGAACCGCTTACAAAGCCACCTCCTAAAACCCGGTCGAATTCGGAAATACCGGTTATCAGCCGCTCGCTCGATGCGGAGTGCGCCTGATTAAGCGGCACCAGATTGCGGCGTATGGCAAGCGCATCGGAAGTTTTGGCTTTTTTCCGGACTGTTTCAGCAAGGAAGGAATTCCAGGCGCCGCAATCCGGACATTTTCCCAGCCATTTCGGTTGAACCGCGCCACACTCCTTGCAGACAAAAACGTTTTTGCTTTTATCGGCCATCAGGATTATTCACAGTTATGCTTTTTCTTATAAATCCAAGCCATTTCGGCCCATCATATAACAATAAACCGGCAAAAATCAGAAACATTCCGCCAACCTCGCGCCAGGTTACAATTTCACTCAGGCAGAGAGCCCCCAGCAATGTCGCAAAAATTGGGGTGATAAAGGTTATCATTGAGAGCTTTATTACGTTGATCGTTTTTAACAAATCATAATATAAATAAAAAGCCAGCGCCGATCCGAATAATCCGAGATAGACCGCCGAGCCGATGTTTTTAAAATTCCAAACCATCTTCGACCATTCTCCCAAAAGTGTTGCGCCAACAAGATGAACCACGGCGGCGATCGCCATAGCCATAGCCGTCAGGGTTAATGAATCGTATGATTGATGGTTCGTCTTCAGGTAAACGTTTGGCCAGGCCGCAACGCCTACTCCTACCAATACTATAAATGAACCCCAAAGCAAGCTCATACTAAATATTAATTGCCTATCAGAAAGAATGGCGGTGACGCCTACCAGGGCGATTGCTATAGCCAAAATTTGCAATTTACCGATGCGTTCGCTCGGAATAGAAAAATGGGCAAAAACACCAACCGCAATTGGCAAGGACGCCCATAAAATCGACGTCAAGCCGCTCGATATAAATTTTTCACCCCAATAGGTACAGAAATAACCAAGCGCCATAGTCAATAATCCAACGATCAGGTAATTCCTGATTGAAGCGCGGTTAAACAATATTGACCGTCTTTTCCACAAAATCATTCCGCCTAACACCAGGGCGGCAATACCGAAACGCAACGCCAGACCAACCATCGGCGGGGTTTGATCAATACCAATCTTGATCATCGCCCAGGTCGTGCTCCAGATAATACAAACAATGGCAAACTTAAAATATTTCATCTCAATAAATTTTAATTTTGATAACTCGCAAAACTAATCAGCGCGGGGATTAAGAACAAATACTTTTAAACGTAAAATGTCCGTTTGGCTTAGAAATCCGTTCCGAGCGAGAAGTACCATCTCGGACTATATGTTCGCTGAAAATCGAAACGCCAGGCCACATCAATTTTCAACACAAAATATCCCAGATAAATGCGTGTCCCAAAGCCATATCCGGCAACCATATCGTCCATCATAAACCCATTTATTGGATCGTTTTGGAAAGGATGGAACTTGTCGCCATACCAGGTTGAGCCAAAATCCAGAAAAGTCGTTCCCTGAATGCCGCCCAGAACAAGCGGAACGGGCCATCCCAGCGCTAAATATTTAATAAACGGATAACGAAATTCCAGATTGAACAGAAAGTAGCGGTCGCCGACCTTCTCGCGATATAAAGCGCCCCGTAGGGGAGTAATAAAATCTGAAAAATAGATATTCTGAACCAAAGTGGAGTCATTAGTAAAAATATCCCTCCGGTAGTCATAATTGATCCAGTTATCTTCGCCGCCCAGGAAGAAGCGCTGAGCATTTTTTCCATTACTGAAACCGGTCGAAAGGCGCAACCCGAAAGAATAGTCCATATTGATTTTTAAATAACGGCGAATATCGGCCTGCATGCTATAGAATCCCAGGCTGGACGCCTGGTATTTCGGGCTGACAATGAAATCTAACCGCGCCCGCCAACCATCAATCGGAGACAAATAGCCCCACAGTGAATTATCAAAAACAAAACCGATCCGCGGCAGGAGCGTGCTAATCTTATTGGTTGAGATCGTCTCGCCGGTAAGCGCCCAAATCTGTTTCTGCTCAACATTATATGATACTATACCGAGCTCAACTCGGGAAAAATGACTCGACGGCCGCGAAACCGAAAAATCGACACCATAGTTTCTCAACCGGTAAAGTTCAAAAAAGCTATATTGCCAAAAGTTGGCTGAGTGAAATCCAGCCAATCCCCAGTTAGCCCGCTTGGCTAGATACATATAGGACAGATAGTAATCGCTGTTTTCCAGATCGATATACATCTCGGTTCCGAAGGTCAGCTGGTGATCACCTAAAATGTCGCTGAAGCTGAAAACCGTAGACCCCTGTGGCCCCCAGAGATTACTCCAGCCAGCCTGGCTATAGACCATATCGAGAGTAAACCTGGTTTTATACGGTACAACCGTATATTTTCCACTGCGGCTGGTTAGGGTGTCGTGTTTTTCAGCTACGGAGATTGTGTCCGCTGGGGTACCTTCAGACTCTTCGATCGTTTCATAATGATAATTGGGTGCGAAGACATAATTTGAATAATTGCCAATTGTCTGTGTACTCTGAGGACGAGCGGCCTGGATTTCATCCGGACCTGGAAATTTGAAGCGATCGTGCTTATCGGGGTTTTCCCAGGACTCCATCAGGGTTTTGGCATATATTGTAGGTTTGATCTCCCTGGACTTCTCCCACAAGTCCAGCGGATTGCTGAGCGAATAAACATCCCAACCGTTCCCGGCATACCCGGCAAAAACCAGACGCAGATCGTCTTTTGAAAGGCTGGGTTGAAAAACGCCCGTCATAACATTGGTAATAGCGCGACTCTCGTTGCTCTCCAGGTCCATGATATATATGTTTGAAATACCATGAAAATCAGATGTATAAATAATCGCATCGCGCGTATTAGCCCAAACCGGATAATTTTCACTCCAGGGAGAGTCGGTCAAACGGGTAATCTGTTGGGTTGTTATATCAACATAAAAAAGGTCGGTTTGTAAATATTTCATGCCCACTATATGCGGAAGCTCCGGCAGGCTGTCGGTTTCGGTTGGTCTTTGAGAGGAAAATGCGATTCGCTTGCCGTCCGGCGACCAGGCTGGTTCAAAATCCGGAAATTCGTCGTTGGTAACCTGGGTAAGGATGGCATTGTTAAGATTATACAAGTACAAATCGGTTCGGCCGTTTTTTAATCCTACAAAAGCAATTGAGTTGCCATCCGGCGACCAGGCGGCTGTGAAAATTTCGTCGAGATCCTCAAAAACCAGGCGCTGGCGTTTTTTAGTGGCAACATCGACGATTATCAGAGCGTCGCGCGCGCCACTTTTTACGGCCATTGTGATCTTTTTACCATCCGGCGACCAGCTCAGGCGCGGATTGAGCCATTTTAATTCTTCGAGGTCAGGTGTGCGTTGACCGCCTACCAGCCGCTTAATGACTTTTCCATCCGTCGCATTGATCAGAAAGATGTCGGCATAACCCTTGCGATCCGACATCAGGGCGATTTTATCGCCGAGAGGCGAGATCGCCGGTCCGGTATTGAAGTAATTTTTCAATTTCTTATGATCGGTGAGCTTTATGGCAATTTCCTGAATCTCATCGCGGTCGGCAACGTCCGGCCAGTATTCGGTTCGCATCCAGCGATGCCACTGCTCGGTCAGCTCCTTCATATCCATACCGATAGCAGATTTTAGTCCCTTATCGGCACTTCCGCGACTCTTCATTTGAGCCCAAATCTGACCGATTTTTTCGACCCCATATTTATCCGCAATGAAGCGATACACCGAATTGCCGCCCTGGTAAGCCGAATAATAGTCAAGATGTTCGATATTGGGAATATTACTGTTAAGGGCAATATCGCGCATTATCAGATCGGTCTGAGCAGTCCAACCGTATGAAATATATTCAGCCAACCCTTCATTCATCCAGAGCGGAATATTCAATCTGACGCGCCCGGAAATAATGCTCTGAACATTACCGCCGTATATCATATCGTTGACCACCACGTGCACCAGTTCATGCCGGATGACGTGCCAGAAATCGTAATATGAACCCTCGAAGGGAACGACCGCCCGGTTCTTAAAAAGTTCGGTGAACCCGCCGATGCCCTCGTAAAGATAAGAAAGGGTCACGTTGGTTTGCTGAAAATCGCTGTGGGAATTATAAATCACCAGCGTTACCCGCTTGCGCAAGCGCCAATTAAGAACTTTACAAATATTTTTCAGGGCCTGCTCTCCAATGGGCGCCGCGAACTCTGCCAGGGCTTCGCCGCCTTTATAAAAATAAATGTCCATATTTTCCGACTGTAAATATGACCAGTCGTAACTATTATACTGCACCTTATTTTTTCCAAATTGGGAAAATCCGATGCTTGTCAGGTTTAATAATACAAAAGCAACAATGAATGTTCTTTTCATAAATTTTTCAACAACTTGCAAATAACGTTGTTCCAAACTGCCTAAAAATAATCATTTTTTCGACTCTTTTCAAGCATCCTTCATATACAACTTATTTTAGACGCTTGAATGAGAAAAATGTTAGGCTTTCAATTCTGTTGCGCCTGTTGTAATTAACTATCAATCCGGTTGGGGAGCGCCCTTCTCCTTGATAAACTTCATAATCCGCTCCTTTAAAATATTACGGGTAATTTTGAAGGCCATTATTCGCCTTTCTTCACTGCCAAAGACCCGGATCGGATCATCTATAAACCAATTGATGCGCTCGGCATTTCCCGCGAAAGGCGGGCAACTCAGAGCGGCGACTTCGCACAATACAATTACATAATCGAAAGAACGATCTAAATATGTATCAACATGTTTGGAAAACTGGTCGTCTACCCGGATACCGATTTCACTTAAAACCTGTTTGGTGAAACGGTGAATTCCGGCGGGTGTGAAACCGGCGCTGAAAACCTCGAACTGATCGCCACCGAAATGGCGTAGGAGAGCTTCGGCCATTTGACTGCGCACAGAATTCCCGGTACAAATGAAAAGGACCGATTTCTTTTCCATTTAATTGGCTCCCTTAAGATTTAGCCTGCTCATAAAAATCAAAACCACGGCCGAATATATTACATTTTTCCGAAAAAATACAGTATCGTTGACTAAGCGCCCAAATTTCCTGACAATTCAACTTTGAAATTATCGACGAATAATCCTTATTATTTTGTAAAACCCACTTGTTTTTCGGGTTTAAAATTTAGAGATTACGTTTGATTCTGGTAGTATATATTTGGCTGTAATTTTGGATTTGACTAATAGATTTGAGTAAAATAGACCTGTTAAAAACCTTATTCAGGGGGTTTAGTGAAAAGACGCGAATTTCTCAAAAAGAGCGGCGTGATAGCGGCTGGGATCGTTACCACTCCGATTTGGTTTGATATGGCGGGATATTCCAAAACCATATCGGGAATTCAAGACCTGGAAAACCTGTTCAGCATTTCATCCGCTGAAGCGCGCCAATTGCTTAATCAGGCGCTCTCTTTAGGCGCCCAAAGCGCCGACCTGTTTTTCGAACATCGCACCGGTTCCAGCCTGTATATCGAGGATGGCATTATCAAAGACATCAATTACGGAATAATACTGGGCATGGGAGTGCGCGCCATTAAAGGCGATCAAATCGGCTATGCTTACACCGAAGCGATAGAATTTGACAGTATGTTGTTGGCCGCTAAAACCGCCGCCAATATTGCAGACCAATCCGCAAATTCGAAAACTATTCGCTTCCAGAAAGTGCTTGTTAAAAACCTTTATCCGGTCACGGCGTATAGTATCGACACCAAGCTGGATCGTAAAATTGCCCTGCTCAACTCGGCCGATGAAGCCGCCCGCCGGTTTAATTCACACATTACAAGCGTCAACGCCACGTTTTCCGATGAATTGCGGCAGATACTGTATTTTGACTCATCAGGTAAAAAATTCCAGGAGGTACAGCCACTTTTTTCGCTGAGAGTACGGGCGATAGCCGAAGATCGCGGTAAGCGTCAGGGGGCAAATGCCTCACGTTCAGCCCGCGCCGGGCTTGAATTCTTTGAATCGCCTGCAAATTCACCAAAATCGATCGCGACCGAAGCCGCGGAGACCGCCGTTATCAATCTGGACGCTCGTCCGGCACCGGCCGGTCCGCAGGTTGTGATTCTCGGTCCTGGCGAGAGTGGCGTCCTGATTCACGAAGCGGTCGGACATGGTCTGGAAGCCGACTATAATTATAAAAATCTTTCCAACTATTCCGGCCGGATCGGACAGAAAGTCGCTTCGCAATATTGTACCATCATCGATTCCGGTTTAATGCCCGGAATGCGCGGCGCGATCAACGTTGACGATGAGGGCAACCTGCCCACTAACACGGTGCTGATCGAAAACGGAGTTCTCAAGTGTTATATGCATAATAGCATTTCAGCCCGTATGATGAATGCTACTCCAACCGGCAATGGCCGGCGCCAGTCATATGCCTATCCGCCTATGCCGCGCATGACCTCAACATACCTTCAAAAAGGTGATTATGATGCCGAAGAAATCATTCAAAGTGTAGAAAAAGGAGTTTACGCCAAGGGTTTCAGCGGCGGACAGGTCGATATAATCAAAGGCGATTTTACATTTGGAGTTACCGAAGCCTATCTGATCGAAAACGGCAAAATGACCGCGCCGCTCAAGGATGTCACTTTAATTGGTAATGGTCCGGAGGTCATGAACAAAATTCTGATGGTCGGTCATGATCTGAAAATCAGTAACGGAACCTGGTCTTGCGGCAAAGACGGTCAAACCGTCCCGGTCAGCGTTGGTAATCCCACTGTCAAAATCAGCGAAATCACCGTTGGCGGCTCTTAATTAATAAGGATCAATATGCAGGATTTACTAAAAATCGCAGAAACAGTAATTCAGGAGGCGCGGCGCGGTGGCGCCGATGAGGTTGACGTGCTCATCCATAATTTTACCAATACCCGTCTAAAAATCCGGCTGGGAAAGATTGAGGAACTGCGCCAATCGAATCCGCGCGCTCTGGGAATCCGAATTTTTAAAGATAAACACAAGGCTTTGACTTATACCAGCGATCTGCGACCGGAATCGATCTCCAGGATGGTACAAAAAGCTCTCGAAATCGCGCGCGTCTCCGGCCGCGACGAATTTAACGGGCTCCCGGACGATCATCTGTTCGGTCAAGTAAAAAACGATTTAAAGCTCTACGACGATGAGATTACCGCTATTTCTACCGCTCGTAAAATTAAACTGGTCACCGAGCTTGAATCGCTCGGTTTAAAGCAGGATCCGCTGATTACAAACTCCGGTGGCGCATTTTGGAATGATTCGTATGGCCTTTCTCTTCTGATTAACTCTAAGGGTTTTTCAGGCACGCAGAAATTCTCAAGCTGTTCGCTGAGTCTGCAACTCGTCGCCGAGAAGGGCGACGTAAAACAAACCGATTATTGGTGGAGCGGCAAGCGTATTTTCAGTCAGCTGGATTCAATCGAATCCATTGCCAAAAAAGCCACCGAACGTACCGTCCGTAAAATCGGCGCCCGCAAACCAACCACCCAATCTGTAGCGGTCGTCTTTGATCCACAGGCTGGCGCTGATTTGCTTAATATCATTGCCAGGGTTGTGGTCGGCAATGCCATATACCGCAAAAACTCTTTCCTCGTTGATAAATTGAACCAGCCGATTGCCGTTAAAGAGTTAAATATTATCGATGATGCCACTTTACCGGGCGGGCTTAATTCCCGCTATTTCGACGACGAGGGCTTACCCGGACGACGCAATCTTGTCATTGAGAATGGCATCCTGAAGACCTATCTCTGCGATTGCTACTCCGCCCGCAAATTGCAGCATCCGCCAACCGGAAGCGCGCGGCGGGGCACCAGTTCCGACCCGGCTTCATCCACTTCCAATTTCTATCTGCAGACCGGCAACTATTCGCCGGAAGAAATTATCGGATCGGTAGAAAACGGGTTGTATCTGACCGACGTCAACTGGGTCGGAATTAACTATGTAACCGGCGATTACTCGCGGGGCGCAGAGGGTATTTGGATTGAGAACGGAAAATTAGCCTATCCGGTACAGGAATGTACCGTCGCCGGCAACGTGCTGACCATACTAAATTCGATCTCGATGATGGGCAACGACCTCGAATTCCGGGGCGCGATCAACTCCCCAACCTTTAAGGTCGAACAGCTTATGGTTAGCGGTCAATAGGAGAAAATAATGAAAATTGTCGTCTGTGTTAAGGTCGTGCCGGTTTCCGATTCGGTTATTACTATCGGCCCGGATAACAAATCAATCGTAACAAACAATCTCAAATTTGATCTGAATCCCTATGATGAATATGCCATTGAAGCCGCCGTTCAATTAAAAGAACAAAAAGGGGGCGAGGTCGTGGCGCTTTCCATCGGGCCTTCACGGGACAGCCTGAATTTGAAACGAGCGCTGGCGCTTGGAGCCGATCGTCTGATTCACCTGGTCGTCGATGACAAGCCGCTCTGTGATCCGGTAGCGATTGCCTCCGGACTGGCTAATGCCATTAAGCCGCTAAGTCCGGATTTGGTGTTTTGCGGTAAAATTTCCATCGATTCCGGCAACGGTCTGGTGGGTCCGCTATTAGCCAGACAACTCTGCTGGCCATGTATTACGGGTATTTGTGAACTTAATCTCGATTCTGATCATCTGATTGCCGCCAAAGACACCGATTTCGGTCGGGTTGTATATAAAAGTTATTTACCCTGTCTTTTGACTACTGAAAAGGGACTTAATAAACCGCGCTTCCCATCGCTTAAAGACATTATGCTTGCCAGAAAAAAGGAATCTGTATCGGAAAATACTGCGGTTGCAGAAGGAAGTCTGGAATTGTTGGGGCTATTTTCGCCGGAACCGCGTCCGGCCGGAGCCATACTGGGTAAAGACATTGGCGCCGTACCGGAATTAATCCGGCGTCTGATCGAAGAGGCCAAGGTTTTATAAAAGGGGAAAAACTGTGGAGATTTTTACATATATCGATCTAAACAATGCGGCTATTTCAAAAACAAGCGCTGGTTGCCTGACTCTCGGGCGTCAATTGGCGAGCCTTTCCGATAGTACTCTGACCGCTATTGTCTTCAAAAAGAATGACGATTCGATCGCCAAAGAGTGCGCTAGCTTTGGCGCCGATAGGGTGGTTTTTATAACACTTCCGGAAAATGAGAACGCCTCGATGGAATTATACGAATTAGCCCTCGAACAATTTATTGCTGATAAAAAGCCCGAACTGTTTTTATTGCCGGATAAGCCGGGGCTGAGAGACGTAGCCGCTGGATTGGCCAGTTCGACCGGTGGTTCAATCGCCGTCGATTGCCTTGATGTAACAATCGATGCCAGCGGCAATTTTGTTTGTCGCCGACCGATATATGCCGGTAAGGCCCTGGCAGATTTAAGATTAAATAAAAAACCAGCTTTCATCAGTCTTCGCGCCAATTCCATCGCATCCCAGGTAAATGAGCGATCGGTTAATATTCTTGAATTCCAGCCAAAGGATGAATCAAATCAAAGGCTCGGGATTATCGAAATGCGCCCGCTTTCATCGCAACGACCGGCGCTTACCGACGCCAGGATTATCGTCGCCGGCGGGCGCGGCATCGGTGCCCCCGAAAATTTCCATCTAATAGAAGATTTGGCAGATACCCTCGGAGCGGCCGTAGGCGCCAGTCGTTCAATCGTCGACGCCGGCTGGGCTCCGCAAATCCACCAGGTTGGACAAACCGGCAAGACCGTCGCCCCCGACCTCTATATTGCTTGTGGCATTTCGGGTGCAATGCAACATATCGCCGGTATCTCTTCCGCAAAATGTATCGTCGCCATCAATAATGATCCGGACGCGCCAATATTTAAATTCGCAGATTATGGCATTGTCGCTAATCTTTTCGAGATTATTCCGGAAATAATAAAACAATTGCAGAATAAAAATGATAAAGCCGGATGACGGTCTATTAAATACCATTATCGCCGTAGATGCGATGGGCGGCGATTTCGCCCCGGATGAAATAGTTTTGGGCGCCGCGCGGGCGACAATCGAAACCTCCATCAACACCATTCTGGTCGGAGACAAGTCCAGAATAACAGCTATTCTCGATAAGGCCGATCACAATCCACACCAGGTTGAAATTATCCATACCGATCAACTTATTCTTAATAGCGATGAACCGAAGCGCATAATTCACAAAAAGCCGCGCGCCTCGATGTTAATAGCGGCCCAGCTCTGTGGTTATGGTCAGGCTGACGGCATGGTTTCGGCGGGCAATACGGGCGCATACATATTAACGACCGTTAAAAGCATTCCCCGCATCAAAGGTATCCACAAGACCGCTATCGCCACTGTCTACCCGACCCGCAATGAGCAGGGACGGCGGGATCCGTTTGCGCTCTTGCTCGACATTGGAGCTAATATCCATTGTTCAGCTGAAGATCTGGTGCAATTTGCCATCATGGGAAAAATATACGCTTCAGACATCAAGGGGGTAAAAGATCCGACAGTGGCTTTGCTTAATATCGGCAAAGAGGCTTACAAGGGCGGCGATATGCTTTCACAGGCTTATGAAATGTTAAAATTGCAGAATAATTTGAATTTCATTGGGAATATTGAGGGTAATGAAATCCTCAAAGGCCTGGCAGACGTTGTCGTAACTGAGGGCTATGTCGGCAATATCGTTATGAAAACCGTCGAGGGTATTGCCGAAACGCTTTCCGGTCTCGGGAGGGATGCCTTTAAGCGGCGCTTCATCTGGATGCTCGGCCTGCTGGCCTTATCAAGCGGTATCAAACAACTCAAACAGGTCACCGATTATTCGGCATACGGAGGCGCTCCTCTTTTGGGCTTCCAAAAAATTGTCATCAAGGCCCATGGCCGCAGTCGCGCCAAGGCTATAACCAATGCCATAAAAGTCGCCGCTAAATCTTATCGCGATGACGTCTGTGGCACAATGACTCGCGAAATTGCTCAGTACAGAAAACAATTTCTCAGTAAAAATTAATAACTTCTGCTAATGGTAACTTATGCATAATCATTAGTATACCACCAACTATCTCAACCCCGTTGTGGGTGGCAATTTTGACTGGCGAAGGAGGCTTTATGACAAAATTTTCACTCGTAAAAAGCGCCGCTGTATTAGGCATTGATGCATACATCGTTGATGTCGAATGTAACTTGAGCGGCGCCCAATTGCCGGCCTTTATTACGGTAGGATTACCGGAAGGCGCCGTTCGTGAAAGCAAAGAAAGGGTCTGGTCAGCAATTAAAAATCTTGGTTATCATATACCAAGCAATAAAATCGTGGTAAACCTGGCTCCGGCCGATATAAAAAAGGAGGGCAGTTCCTTTGATCTGCCGATTGCAATCGGAATTCTCTGCGCGGCCGATTTAATTAGTAAAGAAAAAATTAATGACTTTATTTTTCTTGGTGAACTCTCCCTAGATGGAATGCTTCGCGAAATCAAGGGCGCTTTACCAATCTCGGTTTCTGTGCGCAATTCCGGAATTAAGGGAATTATCTTACCGGAACAGAACGCCCGCGAAGCCGCTATTACCGGCGAACTGGAAATAATTGGGGTCAAGTCGCTCCAGGAGGTAATTGATTTTCTTGAAAACCGTATTAAACCCGAACCTGTAAAAGTGGACGTACGGGCGCTTTTTGAAGAACATCGTATCTACCAGATAAACTTTTCCGATGTTAAGGGGCAGGAACATGTCAAGCGCGCCCTGGAGGTTGCCGCCGCAGGTGGTCACAATATTATCATGATTGGTCCGCCCGGCTCTGGCAAAACCATGCTGGCCAAGCGCATCCCAACTATCCTGCCCAATTTAACCCTCGAAGAAGCGCTTGAAACCACCAAAATTCATTCCGTTGCGGGTTTGGTGCCTGCTGGCCAGGGAATTGTGGCTACTCGCCCATTCCGCTCGCCACACCATACTATTTCAGACGCGGCGCTGGTGGGTGGCGGGAAATATCCACGCCCCGGCGAAGTCAGCCTCAGTCATCACGGTGTTCTTTTTCTGGATGAATTACCTGAATTCAAAAAGAACGTTCTCGAGGTTATGCGTCAACCGCTGGAAAATGGATACGTTACAATTTCGCGAGCGTTACTTTCATTGACCTATCCGGCTTCGTTTATGCTGGTAGCCGCCATGAATCCCTGTCCGTGTGGATATGCCACTGACCCCCATAATGCATGTACCTGTACCCAGCAACAAATCCAGAAATATATGGCGCGCATTTCCGGCCCGCTGTTAGA
>Ga0172381_10005720_pt1 | contig 12570 bp, 14 predicted proteins | sample Leawel6488metaG_FD_119754 | JGI IMG/M metagenome (GOLD analysis project Ga0172381, IMG submission 119754) | Leachate microbial communities from a municipal landfill in Southern Ontario, Canada - Leachate well 64-88 metaG | ecosystem: Engineered > Solid waste > Landfill > Unclassified | place...
AAAAATAAAAAAATTTTAAATTTTACAAAAACCATTTTTGATTGGATTTTAATAAATGTATATTTTTTCATAAATACCCCCCCCCCCCTTTTATATCGGTTTGCATCAATTGTTACCTTACTATGCGCATGATTTATATTATATATATTACCACTGTTACCTATATACCAAACACCATATATATATATAATATTCCTATATGCATATAATATTCGTGAGCAATAATTATTTGGCAAATATATAAGTCATTACTTATAGGATATCATTCTCCCCATATATATACCCCTCGGTATATTATACACTTGGTATATAAGGCATCGGTATAATATTCATTCTCCTTATAAGCAAGAAGAATTATATACATATTAGTAAGTAGTAATATGATGCACATATTAGTAGATGCTTATACAAATAATAATTGCACACCCCCAATATTCCAATGTGACCAATAATATTCCTATTGGAATACTGCCATGAGAATGTTAGGTATCCCTAAAGATTTATGGTCACCCTTATAAATTTAGGTTACCCTAAAAAAGTTTGGCATGGCGAAAATTGTTAGGTTACCCTAAACTCCCTTATACTAGCAGATGTCTCTCCAAAAATTATCCAAAATTTCAACTTTCATACAAGATTACAAGATGTGCAATATTTCATCAAAATGCTTTATATATCTTGAAATATATAACTTCAATAAGGTAATAGGATTTGTAATAAAATAACCAATAAGAATATAAATGATATAATAAATTGTATTAATGGAAAAAAATGTGACCAGATAAAAATCCATGTGAGCCGCGAGAGTTACCGTAAACAATACTCCCACTCACACTATATAAATCTTTCGGTTACCCAATATATATATAAAATTAAAAACTCCACAATGTAAGTGGAGGATTACTCACATTGTGCGCACAAAATTATGCGAAAGGAGAGTGGCAGATATACTATTTACTTTATCATTTATATAATTAATGTAAGACTGATAGTAAAGTTTTTAAAGAGAGAGTGTTTATATATGTTATGGAAGAAATTATTGATTGTAAATTATGCAAATCTGAAAAATGTTTTGAATATAGTAAGGGGATTATTAACGGCAAACACAGTGTTAAGGAAGTGGCGACTATTTTTAACATTAGTGAAGATGAAGTGTACGAACATCTGTACAATCATCAGTGGGAGGAAATCATAATTGAAACTGATGAGAAATCAACATATGATTGTGTGAAAGAACTTCGCAGATGTCTTGATATATTGAACGACTGGCTTATGGCAACTATTGATAGGGGTTCTGAAGATATTAATAACATGAGAACAGGGATTGCCCTGATTAAAGAAGTACGGTCAACTATTGAGACATTGGGAAAATTTAGTGGAGAACTGAATGAGGAATTGGTATTTAAGATTGATGACATGGAAGGCAAGTTTTTCAAATTAACTAATGAATTGGTGAAGGCAAAGGTGTGTCCAGAGTGCAAGATAAAATTGATAGAAATAATCGAAGAGATTTAGATAAGGATTATATTCAATATATGAAAGTCTGTATGATGGGCAGACAGAATCCGGCATGGTGGGCAACCAACATACTTGGAGTAAACTTGTATCCGATGCAAGAAAAGATTATGAATGATTTTTATTGGGGAGGATATAAGGAATTGGATTGGTTATCAGGGATGCGTTCGGGCAAATCAGTATTGTCTAGTATCATGGGGACTTACGAATACTGGCTACTTGATACTATGGAGAATCCAGCAGATTATTATGGGTTGATGAAGAATCAGCTACTATTTGTAATGTGTATTGCACCATCATCTAAACAAGCAGAGGATACGCTGTTTAGTAATATGCAGAATTTTGTAGAACGGAGTGAGTGGTTTAACACTTGGTCAGACAGCATGATTAAAAGTGAGGAAGTTGTTAATAAATCCAAGAATATCGGTATTAAGATATTGAGCAGTCAAGCATCAACTGGTGTGGGACGTACTAATAAATGCGTAGTCTTTGACGAGATTGCATCATTTGAGGATACTACGAGTAAGCGTGGTGCATGGGAGGTATATTCCCGTATACGTAAATCTACGGATACACTTAAGGGTGACGGTCATGTAATTGCTATAAGTTCTGCCCAGCGACCAGATGACATAATGATGACACTGTACCAACTTGGGTTAGAGAGAGATGATATATTGGCAGTGAAAACGCCCACATGGGTGGCAAATCCCAATTTTACAGAAGAACAGTTAAGGGAAGAATATAAGAATGATTATGGGACTTTCCTTCGAGATTATGCCTGTGAACCATCAGGTAATACAACATCTGTCTTTCCGGTATCAGTAGATGGAAAACCCCGAATATTATTCAATTATAATATGGATAATAAATTGGAGACATTGGAAAGTGAAGATAGGATACAGAGAGTATTGGCGATAGACCCGGCAGTACGTAATGATGGCTTTGGAATGGCGTGTGGATATAAGGAAGGAAATCATTATGTTATTGATGGTGTGACCAGATTTATGAAAACAGAAGGAGAAGCATATATATCACCGAGTGAAGTACGTGATTTGATAATGAATGCTGTTGTAAATCTTAACATAGATACACTCATCTTTGATATATGGATGTATCCAGAATTGATTGAGATATTGGATAAAAGAATGGGTGTCGAATGCATAAAGCATATTGTCCGTTTTGAGGATTACAAACGATGGGTTGAATTACAAGAGGGACATTTGAACAAAGAGGATGGGTATAAATTGGATATTGTATTTAATGAGGTTCTTTTTAATGAAGCGAAGATGTTGATTGTCAAGAATATTGATGGGAATCCAAAGGTAGACCATAGGGCGAATACAACGAAAGATGTATCGGATTGCATATGCAACGTTCTCTGGCATTTGACAAACACAGGTGATAGGATTATTTATAAACCAGCGATACCGTTGTTTTATACGGCATCGATGTAACATAGGGAGTTGATAGTATGGGATTAAGAGATATGTTTAAGTTCAGCAGGGGATATAGCAATACGGCAACAAGCAATATCCAGTCTGCAAGAAGTGTACAATATGAATTGGTAAAGGATGTTGTAGAGAAAAGTGATTTCTATAATATGCCTACATTTGAATCATATGAGAATATTTATTACCAAGATGCAGAGGTAGGCGGTTCTATTGATAGAATGTCCACACTTGCCGGGCAATGTTTTAAAGGATTTAAATTGAAGAATAAGGAACGTGCCGGGAAACTTGGTGATTCGATGATTGCCGATGCACAATTTATTGCAGATAACATCAAGTTTGAACGGATTGTTGAAAGTTGTACTGAACAACTGATGATTAATGGAAATTATATTGTAGAGATTATTGATGAATCATTCAGACCATTGCCAATGCGATATATGACGATTGTTGAAGAGAATGGTGATGTCGGAGATACTGGTTCTGATAAGGTATTGATGATAACAGGGTTGTATGTGTATAAGGAAGATGGTGAAGAAGGTGAGAGAAAGGTACTGAAACCAGAGGATGTTGTGCATATCAAATATAAGGATACACCGATATTCTTTACGGATAATCTTGGTAGAGAAACGTATGGGTTGTATTCAATATCTCCTTTGGCAAGGGCAATACATCCAGTCTGGTGGAAGAGACAGACCATGATTATTGATATATTGTGGAGATGGATGAATGTGCCGAGAGAACATCATAAGATTGACAGTACGATGTTCGAGTTGGGTAGATATAGTGGTTCGCCAAGTGAGAAAAATGCAAGTGCAAACAGGGATGCGCAGACCTTTACAACTGCATATATCGAGACTATGAAACATCAAGCACCTGACCAGAAATATGTGACATTGGATAATGTCGATATTGATATGGTGGAATCCAGCAATAGTTATATGAGAACTAACGATTTGATGAATCAGCTAAACAATGAGATATATACGGCATTGAATGTGTCCAGTTCTATTGTGAATGGTACAAATACTGGAAGTTATGCGTCTGAATTGATAATATCTAATTATGTATCTGCAAAGGCAATAGAACTTGCGGAAAAGGCGAGTGCCGTACCTATGAGGATTGTGAAAGACAGGTTGTTGTCTATAAATAGCAATTATCCTGTTGATGAATTAGATGCTGTGTTTGAATTAGTAATGGCAACATCCAAGCTGGAAATGTTCCGTATTGCCGCAATAATGGCGACATTAAATTCATTTACACAGAATGAGATAAGGGAATCTGTTGGGTATACTGACTTTGAGACTGGTGATGAGATTGTCACAAACAAGGTAACGCAAACTGATGAACAGATTGTGTCAAATACTATGAAGGGAGACAGTTTCCCGGAGACACCGCAATCGGATGTACAGCACACTAGGGATGCAGGACAAAATGCAAATAGGGAATCTGAATCTCTTTAAACTGCACTATCAGATACATCGGTGCTATGAAGAGGATGTGGGTGACAAATGCATCCTCATTCTTCTTCATGAATACACTAAGAATTTGATACTTAAACGAGGATATGTGCATAATTGTGAGATTATATGATAACAGTTGTAACAGATTTAACGAAAAGTATATAAATGATTAAGTTATAATGTAATAATATAGGAGTGATATTGTTGTCAGAAATGTTAACATTTGAGAGTAATGACGTTCAATGGAAATCTAATAGTGTTTTGGAAAGTTCCGGGGTAGTATTCAAAACTGGTACTTTCACAGATGCTAATGGAAAAACTGCTACTTTTGATGAGCAGTCATTGAAAAACATTCATGATAAGATTAATGGTAATATAAAGTTATATCTTCTCCACAACCACAACGAAATACCCATTGGGTATGCGCCTAAATTTAGATTGAGTAAGGATGGGCAGTCACTGGAATACAGTGGATTTGTTTTCGATGAAACTGCCTATCCTGAAATATCGAAATATGGATATGATAAAGTTTCTGCGGAGATTGATATTGATTACGATGAGGATACTGGTTATGTAAAGGGTGGGGATTTGAAAGCGATTGCGTTTGTATCGAACCCAGCAATCAAGGGAACTGATTGCAGAATAATCCCAATGGCGTTTGAAGAACATAAGGAGAGTGAACATATGAGTGAGGGAACAGAGGAGATAGTTGAAACTCCAGTGATTAAACCTTCTGGGGAAGCTAAGATTATTGAAAGGGAAACTATTAAGGAAATTGATAATCCAAAGACGCTGGATGAGTTGAAAAAGCTGAAGAAAGAGGTTGATGGATATAAGAATATTCAGAAGGAATATGACGAGATAATGGTTAGCAAATTGGAAAATTTGAAAAGTGAAGTTAATAAGTTGGGTATAAATCCCGATATACTTATTGAGAATGTGGATACGAAGAAAGGTATTCAAGTTTTGGAACAGATTAAAAAGAATATCATTGCAAGTAAGGATGCGCAGAAACCAGCACCTGAAACAAAGAATGAGAAACCGCAGGTGAATGTAAAACAGCAATTGGACAAGATACTTGCAGAGATAGGATATTCTGATTTGTCTGATAAATTGTATGATAAGATTAAAAAAGGATAAGGTGAGTAAATGTCTGGTGGACTAAAAAATGATGCAAAGGTTATCAGTTATACTTGTTCAGATGCGGTAACGTATCCGGGTATGGTTGTAACGTATGATACTGATGCACGGGAAGTTAAACTTTGTGGTGCAAGTGACCATCCAATTGGTTATACTGCGAAGGATACGAAGGATGCCATTACTGGTACTGCCACTGCTGACAAGTATGTTGGGATTGTGGGAATTGATAATGGAGATATTGCGACACTTCGAGTGTCTGCAACTAATGCGGCAATTGCAATTGGTGATGCGATTTGTTGTGTAGGTGATGGTCTTGTTGATAAGCGAGATGGTTCCACGAACACTGGTGATATTCTTGGATTTGCCGAGGAAGCGGTGAGTAAGAATACTGGCGGTGCTATGGATGTCCGTATTGCATATAACCAGCAAGTTGATGTTGCGATTATTGCAGATGATGCAGTTGATAATGATATGTTGGCACCAACGGCAGGTAAATGGGCAGTTGTAACTCTTTCGGCGGCAGGGGATGCAGATGCAATTCTTGGTTCATTTGAGAATCCAGAATCAACAGCAATTATAGTTGACCGTGTACTCCTACGTATTACGACTGGTTCAACCACAGCAGGTGGTGAACTTATTGACATTGGTGCTGCTGCTGATGCAACGACTGGTTCAGATACTTTGATTGATGGTATTGCTTCAACCACTCCTGGCATATTCGATAATTTGAATGATACGACAAATGGTACTAATGGTGCTACTGCACGGGTTCTTGATGAAAATGGTGGGACTACTTCATTCATTACTATTCAGGGAAAAGTTGCGGCTACTGCTGGACTTGCGGCAAAAGTGTATATACATTATGTTGGAGTAGGTGCTTAATAGAGGTGATATAAATGGTAATGAGTTATTTTAGTGATGGATGGACAACTTCAACTGGTGATATTGCCAAGAAGGATGTTATGCGAGAGGTGCTATATACAGAAGCAGATACCATGATGAATGCGCAGGAAGGACTGGTTGTACGACCAACTCCGGTACTTGATATTCGTATGTTGCTTCCAACGAGTACGAGGATAGACCCGACACAGATTTCAGAGGGTGCACTTGCACCGCAGTCAACCCTAGAGTTCCGTAATGTGGATACTTCTCTAGAGAAATATCAGACACGACTGCCAATTACGTATGAGGTAAAGGCACGACAACTTGGTAATGAACAGATTAGGGGTATGTTGAAAGCATCAGCAAGGGGACTTGCTTATAGTAAGGATACTGAAGCATTTACGGAAATAGCCGCAGGTACGAGTTCTAGTGGTGCTGTAACCGCAACGGATGCATGGGATGAGACATCTGCCGCAGATATTCCAGATGATATTGCGACTGGTGTGCAGAATATCGTTGATGGCACGAATATCACAGAGAGTGAGATTAAAGATATTGTGTGTTTCTACCCAATGAAACTTAAAGGATTCCTATTGAAGAATGGGGATTTAGGACAGATGGATATGTCCATACAGTCTTGGATTGAGAATAACGTTGGCATCAAGATGTACCCGACTAGACAGTTATCAAAGACTGCGATTATGATGGTTAAGAGTGAAGAAACTGCTATCCATTGGGTGTATAACGGTACTGATGTGCCAACCGCAGAGGAAACGAATACTGCTGGTGTGGGAGATGAGTATATCTTCACGCAGTATTACAAGACTAAGGTCATTCCTGATGAGGATGGTGGAACCACGACTGGTAGGATTATTACCATCTCTGGTGTAGATGATTAATTGGGTTAAATTCCCAATTAATTTTTTTTATTAATTATCGGGGGAGTTGTAATGACAGTTGTACTTGAAAAGTTAATTGACAGGGTTAGGGATAACTTTAGTGATATACCTGATTCGCTTATTGATACATTTGCTATTAAACATAATTTGGAAAAGGCGAGAGATTATATTGGTGAGATATGCACGATTGCAGATATTGATGATGATTATCTGGAACATATGTACATCTCTCTTGCTACATACTATTCTTATATAACGTACACTGGTATGACTGACAAGCGATTGGGAACAATGCCGGAAATGGCAGTTACCAAGTTGATGTATTTGAAGGCAATTGCATTGGCATTTTTAAAGGTTAAGAGTAACTATACATTGACTGATAATCTAGAAATTGATGATAGTGAGGTTAATAATAGACGGATTGTATACTTTGATATTAGTGCCACCGCTTTGGAGGAGAATGATTTATAATGGCGTTACATCGTAGAAAAATTACATTTCGACAATTGGATGCTATACGAGTTACTGGAAAAGATTTTAAATATAATGGATTACCAGAAAATGAATTTAGAAAATTTGAAGGTGTTATGCAACAACATTGGAAAGGTATTGCTGATATTCATTATGGTATAAGAAAGAAAAAAGGATTGAAAGTTAGTAATCAATTTGCAAATTCTGGTATATTTAGAAAAGAGAGAAAGAATATAGTTATTGGTATGAAAAATATATATTCATATAATAATGGTGAAACACGAGAATATGGTCAATATCTAAGACGAAATGTTGGTGGAAGTCCTGGAAAATATGTAAAGGAATTTGAATATACAAGAAAGTCGGATAATAAGAATGTAGTTATTAAAGATGCAAGGATTAAATCTGGTTGGCATAATGGAATACCAAATGAAAAAAGATGGACTGCATTTATGGCAGATTTGTTATCATATAGCAAAAACTATTTAAAGGAGAATATACCTAATATATTTATAGGAAATGCAAGGAAACGTGGTAAATGATGGGGATTATAACTGATTTAGAAGTTGTGCTAAAAAATTTAGGATATAGACCTAATACAACAGCACAAGAATTGATGAAAGATGAATATGATGTGTTGATACGAATTGTAGATTCACCAATGGAAGTGGAAAGCGTAGCATCATATAGAGTTCGTTTTAATATAGATATTACATTTTTATGTTTTGACAGTATTAATTATTATAATTTGGTAAAATCAATAATAGAAAATGTATATACTAATTTAAATGATGTAAAGTTTAAATGGATAGATATTAAACCTGAAATTGAAAATCAAACATATCTAGTTCATTTTATTGCAGAGTATCAAGAGGTGATTAACGTTGGTTAGATATTTATATGCTGGGAAAGAAAGTACGTCATATGCCGGTGGTGGAACAACTACCGGGATTAAGGTAACTTCTATTAATGAAAATATTGATAGAGGTATATTTATTGAAGAAGATGTCAGTAGTTATATTGGTAGCTCTGGATATGGTGGTGCATTAAAACTATCTGGTGATGCAGAAGGTTCATTGAGACCTTTGCAAATGGATTGCATAATTGAAGCATTACTTGGTACAAAAACTCCAAATCTTGATGGAGATTATGAATACACAATTGGGTATCCGGGTTCTGTACAGATAGATATTGGGGAATCAAATGCAACAATTTCAAGAGAAACTGATTATGTTGGGTGTATTATAAAATCTGGTTCATTTTCATTTGAACCATCAGAAGCCGCAAAATTTAGTTTTGATTGGATAGCATCTGATTATTCTCAAACAACATACGCATCACCTACATATACAACAGAAGAACCTGTTATGTTTTGGTCAGCATCTGTTAGTATTGATGGGACACCAAGTACAATGGTTAAATCTCTGACATTGGATATTAATAGAAATATTAATGAAGATGCATTTGTTGTTGGCTCATTCAATTATCCACGGATAACACTTGGTGGTATGACAGAAATTACTGCGTCTATTGAATTCAGTCAAGATGAGTTTAATGAAATAAAAACTGGTATGTTTGGTTCATCATCAAGTTCAAGTGTTCCTGCTACTAATGATATAGGTTCAATGGCATTGATTATCAATTGTGCAACACCAAGTGGTACGGATGCAATCGATATATCAGCACCATTAACTTTATATAGTAATCCGTCAATAGGTATTAGTGGTATGGATGAAGCAACACATTCAATGGAATTTAAAATTGTGGAAACTACATCTTCGCCATTTAAAATAACAACATATACATAAGGAGGATATTATATGAAAATTAAAACAAAGAATGGGATTTACGAAGTAATGAAACCTATTGGAAGAATGGGTGCAAGGCATTTTAATATACTAACATCATATATTCCAAAAACAGATACTGATGTAGAAGATGGAAAGATTGATGCTGTTGTTCAAGAAAAACTTGGATTTGCTTTTGAAAAATGGGCGGTTGAAGTATTGCCAAATATCATTATAAAAACACCTACTGGTGGAAAATATGATGATATGCCGGGTGAAGACCAGTACGCCATATTTTTGGCAATAGTTGAAAGTATGGGTGGTAATGAAGACGAGGAGTTTTTTCAAGTCCTTGAAGACTAATAAAACTTTCATAAATGTCGCATCATTATCAAAAGAATGTGGGGTTCGCCCATCTGCATTATTTGAATGGAATGAACCAGATGATTGGATGGAAAGACTTTCATTTGATTTAGCAGTTAAAGGAATGTATGATGAGTTAGAATATAAAGAGCATAAAAAAGCAATGAGAAAACATGGGAGATAACATATGACTACTGATATTATAAAATATGATTTAGTAATAGGTGGATTGGAACAAGTACAAAAGGCACGAAATATGTTATCTTCTATGCCTTTTATTGCTGGTGGTGGAACTGGTGGTAGATGTGCAAATAGTAAAGCAGTTGGACAACCATTTGGAAATATACAAGACCATGTTAGACAATATATTGATGGATTAGAAAGAGTGTATGATGCACCACAAAATTTACTTACTGGAAAGGTAGATAAGTTTCAACAGAATACCAATAGATATATGAAAAGTGCAACATCATGGGGTGGTCGTGTATTTTATTATTCATCACGAATGAATAAATATGGACAAGCCGCTTCAAGATGGGGTATGCAAATTAGAAAGGCATCAAGAGAAATGACTATGTTGGCAATGTCTTCACTTGGTATGTTTTTCTCAATGTTTACATTAATAGGTACATTTCAGCAATTATTTGGAATGGTTATTAATCCATTAAAGGATTTAAGCAGTGCTGTTGAAAATGTTGCATTAGCAGAAGCATTTGCTGGTGATTTGGGTATTGATTTAAATAGTATTATTGGTGATACTGGAGAATTTGTTGGTGGACAGATGGTTCCAGCATGGATTAAATTACAAGGTATCATGGCGGTTGTTCAGGTATCATTTATTAAAATTGCAACACAGTTGTTAAATAATGAAGAGTTTATGGGAAAGTTGATGGATACCTTACAAAAATTTATTGATGCTGTCGGTGATGGTTCAATGGAAAAAGCATTTACATCAATTAGTGGTGCGTTATTTGATATTGTTGGTGGTATTATAGATGCATTACCATATTTTGCAAGTTTAGTAGATGCGTTTAGTCCATTTTTGAAATACTTTGGATTCTTTGCATTATTGGCAGTTATCCTTATGCCTATATTAAGTTTTCTTAATATGATGTTAGCTGGATTAGCGGCAGTGTTTACAATTGCAGGTTCTGCTATGGGTGCAATGAGTGGAATATTGGTTGGTGGTGCTGGTGCTGTTGCTGGGGTAGCATTGTTACCAGCGTTAATTATAATAATTGGTGTACTTGCTATATTAGGAATTGCAGTATTAGGTATTATTGGATTTTTTGAAGAGTGGGATACAATTATAAACCATGTATATGATAGTTTAGATAATTTAGCACAAAAATTACAAGATTCAGATTCATTAATTGCAAAATTAGCTGGTATAACATTAGAAAATTTAGTTAGAATTGTTGGTTCGTATACAGGAGACCGCTCTTGGACATCATTAGATTTATGGGGCAATTTACAAGGATGGTTAATGGGTGATAATACAAAAACAGATGATATGGTAAATCAATGGAGTGGTAATAGTTCAGAATGGGCAACTTCAAATACAAATTATAATAATATAACATTGAATATATCAAAAGATACAGACTTGGCAAAACTTAATGATTGGTTAAGAGAAAATCTTAATGCTGGATGGATAGGGAGTATTTAAATGACAAGTGTAACAATTACAGATGGTGGTAGTAATACATTTACTATTACTAATATATATGACATTACATATGAGATGGTTGCAAAAAATAAGTATTATCCAATTCCATCTGGTAATCATATATCAGTACATTTGGGTACAGAAGGTGCTCGATTAACATTTAGTGGATATATAAATAGTACAACCGAATGGTCATCATTAGATGATATTGATTTACACGACCAAATTACAATATCATCATCTGATTTGACAGATGTTCCATCAAGTACAAAATGGTTGATTGATAAGAAAAGAACTAAAAGAAGTAAGGGATTTGTAAATCAATGGATTGTAACTATTGAAATGACAAGAGATTATACTACATAAGGAGGATATGTTATGGCATGGATAGTCGATAATGGAACAACTACATATGATTTTATTGATTATAGTATTACAAACAAAATGAGTGGGTTGAATGTTTGTAAGATATTATCAGCAGAAGATATGTCTGTTGGTGATGAAGTATCTGTAAAACTTGATAGTGATACTATATTTAAAGGAATAATAACTGCTATTACTAACGAAGAAGATGGAATATTAAAAAATTATGAAATATTTGAAAGTGCATTTGAATTAAAAGAAATGTTAGTTGATGATAGTGGTGATTTTGATGTTAAAATTAGTTCTGATAGTGTCAATGATGTTGTTGATTTAATATTAGATAGTAGTGGATGGACAAGAGATAGTGGAAGTTCTGATACATCAATTATCAGTAATGTAAATTTTTTCTATGCAAATAAATATGATGCATTGATGGAGATATTATATAATCAATTGGGTTATAATGTATTATTTGATAGTTCAACAAAAAAAGTTATATTTAATGACGATAGAAATGATTATACATCAGAAGGTAATCTTGATTATTTAACAAAATATACAAATAGTAATTCT